>Ga0268359_11006_pt1 | contig 50315 bp, 42 predicted proteins | sample BioMet11_FD_194416 | JGI IMG/M metagenome (GOLD analysis project Ga0268359, IMG submission 194416) | Sewage microbial communities from Oakland, California, United States - Biofuel 11 (PacBio Assembly) | ecosystem: Engineered > Wastewater > Sewage > Unclassified | place: USA: California | collected...
AGAGACTGGACCATCTCCTCGACGTTGACCGCCTTCGCAAAGGCCTTGCGCTGCCTCGACCGTCTTGAAGGTCTCGCTCTGGGTGTTGAACGCCATGTAGTTGATGTTCATGCCGTCTTCGTCGTAGAGGCTGTTGCCAGCACCAGTGATGGTGTCGACCACCGAGTCATCGATACCGTCGATGATGTCGACCTCGCCGTTGTTGAGGGCAGTCACGCGGCTTGCGTTCTCGGAGATGAACTTGAAGATGATGTTCTGCGTAAGCGGCTTGTCATCGGTGCCCCAGTAGGAGTCGTTGGCCTTGAGAACGACGTTCTGTCCCTTTGACCACGAGACGAACGTGTAGGGACCGGTGCCGCAGGGGGCCTCGTTGAGGTTGCCGCCTGCCTTCTCAAGGGCCGTAGGGCTGACGATGGGACTTGCCATCGCCATCGCGAGGTTCTTGAGGAAGGGGGTGGAGGCCGCGACGAGCTTGATGGTAAGGGTGGTGTCATCGGTGGCCTCGACCGAGGCGACGCCGTTGCCTTCGGATGCGGTACCAAAGACGAAGGAGGCATAGGGCATGTCGTCGTTGCGAGAACCCTCAAGCTGACGATCGATCGACTTCTTGCAGGCTGCGGCATTGAAGTCGGTGCCGTCATGGAATTTGACGCCGGACTCAAGCGTGAAGGTATAGGTCAGGCCGTCATCGGAGACGTTGTACTCCTTGGCAAGGCCTGGCTGGATGTCGCATGAATCCTTGTTGTATTTAAGAAGCGTTTCGTAGATGTTGCACATGATCTTGGCTGACTCGCCGTCATCCACATAGGCAGGGTCGAGACCACGGGGATCAGCACCCTGGGCAAAGGTGATGGTGTCGGCAAGGCCCGTGGAGGAGCTGGTGGTGTCAGAGCTGGCACGAGTGGAACCACATCCAGACGTGAACACGCTTGCAGCGCCAGCGGCACTGACGGCACCAAAGAGCTCGATGAATTTCCTTCTTGACATTGACGAATCCATCACGTTCCCCCTTATTAAGAGGACTCGGGCATCTATGGCCGAGTCGATGGCACAATCCTAGTTTTCAGCCAAAATAGGAATTGAAGGTATTTACACGATATCCTCAACTGTTTACGCCTTCGTAACGAGCGTGGCCGAAGTAGTTGTCTTACTTCGACATGTGATACCTCGCAAGCGAAGCCCTGTCCCAAGTGAGCAACCAGGGTCGAGCGCAGGCACGTTGGCCTACACGACAATGCATATGTCGATAGGGGGAGATGGAAGTAGATGGACGACAGGATCCTAGGCCGTGCAACGCATGCAGGACTACATCGAGGCGCACCTGCACGAGCAGGTCTCGCTGGGTGACCTGGCACGGGTATCGCTGTTCTCGCCATGGTACGCGCATCGCCTGTTCACCCGGATGACCGGCTGCACCCCTGCGGAGTACATACGCCGCTGGAGGCTCTCCGAATCGGCCATGCGGCTGCGCGACGAGGGCTGTACCGTGACGGAGGCCGCCTTCGCCATGGGGTTCGGCAGTGTCGACGGCTACCAGCGCGCGTTTTTCCGGGAGTTCGGATGCAACCCCGGGTGAATACGCGGCTGACCCCCGACCCATCTACCTGTTCACCCCTACGGCGTACGGTATCGCGCGATGGAGACGAGGGAGAGCATGGATAAGACCAAGACCGTATTCGTGAGCGTTCAGGAGAAGCCGGCGCGCAAGGTGATCATCAAACGCGGACAGGTGGCGACCGACTACTTCGCATATTGCGGCGAGGTGGGCTGCGACGTCTGGGGACTGCTGGTGAGCATGTGCGGTGCAGGCCAGGAGCCCGTGTCCATGTGGCTTCCCGAGAACCTGCGCATGGGGGCATCGGAGTACGTGCAGGGCGTGGAAGTACCCGCCGACTATGCGGGGACGGTGCCGGAGGGGCTCGACGTCATCGCCTTGCCGGCTGCCACATATCTGCGTTTTCAGGGCGAGCCGTTCGCCGAGGAGGACTACTGCACGGCCATCCAGGAGATATGGGAGGCCATCGCCTCATACGATCCGAAGAACATGGGTTACGCGTGGGATGGCGCCAATCCGCGCATCCAGCTGGAGCCTCGTGGTGAGCGCGGCTACATCGAACTGGTCGCAGTAAAGCGGTAGGGCCGAGCTGCCTCATACGTCGTCGCGCCGTCCCCGGTGGGAGCGGCGCGACGACATGGCGTTCTCACAGGAGAACGATGTGGCTAGTTCCTTGCCTCGATGGTGCGCGCATTGACCACGCCACGCGCCACCAGATAGGTGACCACGAAGTAGGCACCATAGACCAGCACGAACAGGACTCCGCAGGACAGGGCTGCATCGGTGATATCCAAGTGACCCAGAAGCGAGACCACTTTCGTGACCGAGCGCAATGCCACGACCGAGTGTGCGAGTGCCAGGGCAAGCGGCAGCAGGAAGTAGAAGAGCGTCTGCATGAGCAGGGAGCGATTGGACAGGCGGCGAGGACAACCCAGCTCAGAGAGCATGCGATAGCGGGGAGCCGAGTCGGAGGCTCCGGAGAGCTGTTGGATGGCCAAGATCGCGGCACACGATATGACAAGCACGAAGCCAATGTAGACGGCCATGTACGAGATGATGCCCGTCACGCCATAGACGCCCTGGATGCAGTTGGTCTTGGTGACGGCCATGGAGACGACCCCCGTCGAGGCGCTTCCCTCATAGGCGCGCAACCTGTTGTCGCTGGACGACGAGGTGTCGGTCTCCGACGTATCAGTGGGGGCATCGTTGATCTGCTGGGCAAGGGCATCACCCGCCTTGGTATCACCGGCATAGCGTATGTTGAGTATCGTCTGGTATGGTGCCATGCCAGCTACCACGTCATCGGGTACGACGAGCGCACCGATACCGGTGCCATCTGCCGAGACCTGGAGAACGGCGGCGGCGCCGGTCACGCAGGAATCCTGGACAGGATGCAGGGCACGACCGTCCACCGTGAGCGGTGTGTCGAGGGAGCAGACCTGGTCGTAGAAGCCAGAGACTATGTCACCGGCATCACAGGTAAGCAAATACCCATCGGTCCCCAGGTTGACCGGATCCTTGCCAAGAAGCTGAAGGAGATTGTTGTAGTCGGTCTGGCCTATGACGTAGAGGCCCGAGTCGGCCACATATGCGTCCTCAACGCCGGCGGGCATGTCAAGACCTGTCAGGTTAGCCATGTCCCGGATGCTGATCCCGTTTCCGTCGTTGGGCCAGTAGATGGTCGTCTGGGCGGAGCTACCCGCCACCGAGCTGACGTTGATACCAGCATCCGTCAGGATCTGCTCGAGATTGGCGGGGTGTGTGGCAGCGGCGCGCTGGATGTCATCACTGCCGGAGAAATTGGAGACGTCCTCGGCGTCGTAGTAGCCGAGCACGGCTGACATGTCGTAGGGGGTGTGATTCTCGAGATTCTGGTTGAGCATGGAACAGATGCTCATGCCACCCGTGACCGACGTGATGGCCAAGAACAGAACGAGGCAGATCACACCCATGGAAGCACTCGCGCTGTTGATGCGTGTCGCGAGCTGGCGAGTGGTGAACATGTTGATGCCGTGATAGTAGTGTGACTTCGTGGCCTTCGAAAGGAACAGAACCATGCCCGATAGGCCGAAGAAGAGGAGCAGCGTACCTACGGATACGATAAGGGTCGTGATGCCGAAAGGCATGTAACCCTCGGGACCGGACACGGGCAGACCTTCGGCCTCCAGACGCAGGTAGGCCCAGACGACAAGCGCGACACCCGCGACAAACAGGCATGCCGAGAGGGGAAGGCTCCTTACACGTACCTGCTCATTCCTCTGGTCGGCCCCCATGAGATCGATGAGCTTGACCTTGGCAAGCGTGCGGAGGTTGAACAAAAGCATGACCATGAACATCATGCCAAAGCAGGCAAGCGTCAGGAAGAAGGCGAACGGAGAGAACACGAAGGAGAACTTCGTAATCGCGTCATGGAACAGCGATGCGGTGACGAAGACCAGGAGTTGGCTCGCAAGCACACCGACGAGAATGCCCGCTACGAACGAGGCCACACTTGCGATGAGGGTCTCCAATGCGATGATGCGCGAGACCTGAGTGCGCGTCATACCCAGGATCTGGTAGAGCCCCAGCTCGCGCTTGCGGCGCTTGATCAGGAAGTTGTTCGCATAGACCATGAGGAATCCCAGCACCAGGGCGAGGAACACCGTAAGCCACATCATGACGCCCGAGAGCATGTTGAGGATGGCGTTGGTGCTCTCGGACAGGAAGTTGGACTGGCCGGAGATGGTATTGAACGCATAGAAGACGGCCACGCCCAAGGCAATGGTCACAAAGTAGACGGCATAGTCGCGCAGGCTCCTGCGGACGTTGCCCAGAGCAAGTCTAAAGTACATCGCTCTGGTCACCCCCAATCATCGCTACGACTTCCATGATACGGTCAAAGAACTGCCGACGAGACATATCCCCACGTATAAGCTCGGTGAAGATGGAGCCATCGCGGATGAACAGCACACGGCGGCAGTAGCTTGCCGCGAAGGAGTCGTGTGTGACCATGAGGATGGTGGCGTCGAGCTGCTCGTTGAGGTCATCGAAGCACTCGAGCAAGAGCTTGGCGTTCTTTGAGTCAAGGGCGCCCGTGGGCTCGTCGGCGAGCACGAGGGTGGGGTTTCCCACCATGGCGCGACTTGCGGCCACACGCTGCTTCTGGCCACCGGACACCTGGTAGGGGTACTTCTCCAACACGTCCGCCACGCCAAGGGTGGTGGCGATCTTCTCCACGCGCTCGTCGATGGTGGACACCTTGACGTTCGCGATGGTGAGCGGGAGCGCGACGTTCTCACGACAGGTGAGCGTGTCGAGCAGGTTGGAGTCCTGGAAGATGAACCCCAACTGCTCGCGACGGAAGTTCGACAGCTCATGGGAGTGCATGCCGCCGAGGTCGCGGCCATCGATGCTGATGGATCCAGAGGTGGGACGGTCGATGGTGGCGATGCAGTTGAGCAGCGTCGTCTTGCCTGAGCCCGAGGGACCCATAATGGCTACGTAGTCGTCCTTCTCGACGTCAAAAGAAATCTCTGCGAGGGCGCGCGTGGTAGAGCCGCGACCACCTCCGTAGACCTTCTCGATGTTGTTGACCTGCAGAACCTTTGGCATGGTGCAACGTCCTTTCGTGTGCAAAATACGCAGTTGAGGTATGAGCGGCCACGGCACGCGCGGTCTCTCCGCATCCGATGCGTGCGTTCATACGACACCTATCATCGGATGCGGGGGGCTGGGTGTGCCATCGGTGTGACTTACGTCTTGGTGACGCTTTTGTAAGGTCAGAGGAAAAACCAGAGGGCAGGCCTCGCACGAGGTCGGGTGTCCGACACGAGGGTTTCCGGCGTCCGCTCGGTTCTATCGGTTGGCCAAGGCGACGAGGCGGGCATCGAGAAGGATGCCGACGTCATCAACGGTCAGCTCACACGGGCTTCCAGATAGACCAGCGGGAAAGCGGCGTTCAGCATCAGCCATCTGCTGACGCGGAACCCATTGTCGGAGATGAATGCGACGTACTCCTCGGGGGTCCACTTGGAGTAGGTCTCGAATCCGATGTGCCTCAGCAACCTCGTATTCAGATTCCACGTGGATTGTCTCGGATGCCCGTGCGAGAATGTCGGAGCGATGAGCAGTCCGTTGGGTTTCAGCACTCGCCTGATGTTCTCCAACGCCAGCCTGGGATTCTGCATGATGTGCAGCGCGTTGGAGATGATGACGGCATCGAAGCTGGCGTCGGCGAAACTCAGGGAAGTGGCATCTTCGATCGAGAAGGCGACGTTTGCGGGGGCGGGCTTCCTGCTGGCCTTCGCTATCATGCCTGGCGAGAAGTCCGTGGCCGCCACCGACCTCACGGAGCCCGCGATGTTCAGCGCGATGAGCCCAGTGCCGGTGGCCACCTCCAACACGTCCATGTCCGAGCCGAGCGATTCGGACATCAGCTGGTACATCCGTTCGTAGGCGCGATGGCTGAAACGGTCGACCTCGAAGTCGTAAAGCTTCGCGTAGCGGCTCCAGAACCCCTTGTTGTCAGCCTCTTCCAAGCTCCACTCAGTCCTTCCAGTCCCACCAGTTCCGCTTTCCCGGTAGTGCTGCGATGGTGGGAAACCCGGCATCTATCAGATGGGAGGCCATGTTGGCATCTATGCCGGGAATCTGCTCGAGTTCTGATTTCGCCTGGTACCGCCGCTCTCGGTGATCTCTATCGGTCCATTTGTATGGATGGCCATGTGAGCAGTCTACCATGCGGCCATTCCCGATACCTCTCCCATGTCGGTGCGGGTCGCGTGGCTCTGGGCCGTCTCGTCTCCTGCCCATCGAGCCAGTGGACGACACGCTCGCACGCTCTATCTCGTATGGTAGAATTGAGGAGATGAGTTTGACGTAGCATGCTTTCCGGAGCAGGGACGAGCTCTTATGAAACAGGTCGCCAAGGATGCGTTGTTCGGCATGTTGGTGTTTGTCGCAGTAATGGCCTGCGAGTTCATCGTGACGCTTCCGTTTGGAGAAACTGCATATGAGAGTGACAGATCAGGATGGGCGATGCTGATCAACCGGGAATTCCTTATGACCGCGTTGCCAGCCGCCCTCATAACGTTTGCTTTTTCCTTCCTGCTCAAGACGAAGAGCAGGAAGGAGGCCATACGGAGAGGAATGGCCTGGACCGGTGTCTTCGTGCTGATGTACATCCTTATCGGCATTGGAAACCATGACCTGGATCTGATATTTGGGACCGCCGGTGTGTATGTATTGCTTGCCTGCGTTTTTTCGGGGCCTGTCCTCTATTCGGCCATGAGGCACCTGAGCTAATCATTCCATGCACGTCCACGCTGGCATCAATCATGAAGGTGGCAAAGGCGCGCCGCAAGCTCGCGTCACGGGCTGACGGCCAGGCTCCCGCAAGTTCGCTTCCGTCCCCATGCCAACTTTCCCGACGTGATCTCGAACGCATGAGCGGAGTTGTGGTCAACCTCACGCGGTCGGCGAGGATGTCCACGCGAGGCATGTGGAAAGTGCCTGTTCACATCGGTAAGAATCAGCAGTTTTGGTTTACTTTGCAGAACCGGGAATAAAAATCAAGTCTCTTGGTAAATATACTAAATATATCCATTTAGTCATATCGATGAGACGCGAGATGCGTCCGACCCTACGAGATCGCGCTCTGCGGCGATACGTGAGTACTTTGAAAAAGTATATGGGTGGTGCAGTCCTCTTTGGCATGTCGATTTGGCTATGACTTGGTAGGAGGTGCTGCAATGCATACATCCACAGCCGTGGAGAGAGGGCCGGGCGTCATCACGTGCGTCGCCATCGGGGTGCTTTGTGTCGTTGTCCCAGGCGCTTGGGATGTCTTTTTGTACGCTGTCTGCATCGTTACGATAATTGTGGTCTTCCTCGCTGCAGGCTCGAGAATCATGGCCGCAATCAGGCCCTTTTCCTCTGTCCCAATTGACAGGGATGACTCATATAGGCCAAAGGTCTCTGTCCTCGTCACGAGCAAGGATGAGCCGGCGAGCATCGTAATCAAATCGATAGCAGCCCTGACGAAGCTAGACTATCCTGACTACGAGGTTATCGTCATCAACTCCAACAACAGCGACCAGGACAACTACGAGCGGATCGCCCACTATGTGGCCTCCTGCCCAGACAACTTCCGGTTCGTCCATGTCGACAAGATCCACGGCTTCAAGGCCGGCGCCTTGAACTACCTGAACAGACACTGCATACTTGATGACTCCGTCATCGAGGCGGTGGTGGACTGCGACTACATCGTCGACCCGAACTTTCTCAATCGTACGGTAGGCTATTTCAGGGACAAGCGCGTGGGACTTGTTCAGGCACCGCAAGACTACAGTTGCGTCGATGGGCAAAACGTCGGTCTCTACTACGAGTACCGCAGCTTCTTCAGCATGATCATGCACCAGGCGCAACGTCTCGGACTCGTCTCGTTCACCGGCACGATGGGTCTGGTGAGGACCTCCCTCATGCGTCAGGGCATAGGATGGGACGAGAGCTGCATCACCGAGGACGCTGAGGCCGGCATGCGCATCAGTCGCGAGGGATACATGGGTGTATACGTCGACGAGAACCTAGGCAAGGGCTATATGCCGTTCGACTACGACAACCTCATTCGGCAACGTCGCCGCTGGGTGTATGGCAACATGCAGGTCCTGTCCCAGAACATAGCAAAGGTGTTCCATGAGCGCGGGCTCGACCTGCGCCAGAAGGCGGCCTTCCTTGCGCAGACGATGGCCTGGTTCCAACCAGAGCTCGTGGTCTCAGTCATCTCGGTCGTGTCCCTGCTCTCTTGGCATGCGACGGGCTCCTATCTGTTCGAGGTGCTTGGTACCGCCATGCTCAACCTGCTGGCGGTCTGCCTTACCACGTCCCTTGTGACGTTTCTCGTTGGGCTGCGTCGGGACGCAGCCCTCGCGGATCGTGTGAAGGCCCTGCTTGTCCACTATGGTTTGCTCTCCGTCATGTCAACCGCCTGGCTCTTGTGGCCGCTCGGCTATCGAATGGGCTTTGCCGTGACGCGGAAAGTTCCTGACCAGAACGGCCATGCCAGGGTACCGATAAGTCAGATGGTCCTCATCCTGCTGCTCGTTGCGTGCGTACTTCTGATGCCGCATGAGGCGCCCTTCATATGGGGTGGGGTGGCCTCTGGTTTCACGGCGGTGCTGGTCCTTGTCTCCACGCTCTATACAAATTGGATGTTCTCCCAGGCCAAGCTCACGAGCGTGCAGGCATCCGTCGAGTCCGCCCGTAGGCTTGCGACACAGGAGAACGGAGACCCCGAATGAGAATCGCACTGCTGGCACCCCTATGGAAGACGGTCCCGCCGGCTAAGTACGGGGGAACGGAGCTCGTCGTGAGCAACCTCGCTGACGAGTTGGTTCGCATGGGGCAGGATGTGACCGTGTTTGCCTGCGGAGGCTCTGTCACCTCCGCCCGCCTCGTGAACGTCATCGATCGCCCCCTCTATGACGTCATCGGGGGATTTCGCTTTGACTCGGTACCGTATTGCGACCTCGCGGAGCTCAAGATGGCCTTCGACGGCGCGCGCGACGGATGCTTCGATGTCATCAACAACCATATGAACATGAGCCTGGCACCGTTTGGGACCTACTGCCCGGTGCCGATGGTGTCTACAAATCACAGTAGCGTTGCCCCTGACGACAAGCAGCTCAGTGAGCTTTCAGGCGAGAGCATGTACGTGTCCATCAGCCAGGCGCAGCGTTCCCTTACGCCTGGGCTCAACTATGTCGCGACCATCTATCACGGCATACGAACCGATACCTTTGAGTACGACTGCTCTGCACATGGGGACTACCTTCTGTTTCTCGCCACGATGTCGCACGCGAAGGGAGCGGATCTCGCCATCGAGATCGCACGCCAGGCAGACATGCGACTCATCATGGCCGGAAATGTCACGGATCGCGCGTTCTTCCGCAGCCTTGAGCCACAGATCGATGGGGATCAGATCAAGTTCATCGGGGAAGTGGGGCATGCCGAGAAGAACAAGCTCATGAGAGAGGCCTACGCCTATGTCTTGCCGATGCGCTGGCAGGAGGCGTTCGGGCTCACGATGGTTGAGTCGCTTGCGTCGGGAACCCCTGCCATCGTGTTCGACAACGGCGCGGCACCCGAGGTCATCGACGATGGACGGACCGGCTATGTCGTAAGCTCGGTCGAGCAGGCCGTGGAGGCCATCGGAAAGGTGTCTGGGATTTCCAGGGCCGAGTGTCGCCGACAGGCAGTGGAGCGCTTCGACGTCTCTCGTATGGCCCGGGACTATCTCACGTTGTACAGTGGGCTTGCCTCCCATTGATTAACAGCTGGTTCGTTGGCGGCTGCGTGCGAATGATGGGAGCGAAGGTGCCAGGAAGACAGTGGATACGGAGCGCAAGATAGCCGCGGATGCCGTCTTCTACAGTATCCTTGCCATCGGTCTCGGGGTTGGGTCCCTTGCTCTTCGGTGTCCTCGTGTAGTCTGTAGGACGCTCGAGCGCCCTTTTGCTCTCTAGCTCGGTTTTCGTGGTGATGCCGATGACCATGTCATTCAGGGGAATCATGGGCAGACGGAAGAGGCATTGGCGACTGGAAAAGTTCAGCCCAAGGTGTCGTAAGACATTCTACTAGTGATTCGTGGTATTATCTACTAGTGATTTATGGTATTATCCACTAGTGATTCATGGCATCCAAGGCATGCGCAAAGGCCGTCCGAGGAGGGCACGCATGATTGAGCGAGACATGGCCAAGCAGGCGCGGGACCTTGCCAGGTGGTTTCCCGTCGTGTCTATGTTGAAGGAGAGGGGGCGGGCAATCGACCCGGCGCGACGGCAGCACTGGAAGAACTCGGGCATCCCAGAGCCGGTCATGTTGTCAAAAGGGCCCACGAACGAGAAGGTCTCGGAGAGGTACGGGGCACAGCGACCGGCCTTACAGGCCCAGAGCAGGCAAACAAAGCGCTTGGTGCTAGATATCACATCCGTGGGCACTAAGGAAATTCCCTTCCAGTACGGTTTGCTCGCCGCGGACCGTTCATGGCCCCTGTCGCTGGTGCAAGCTCTACCGGCTGTTACGCGTTGTCTGAAAACATGATATTGGCGTTTTGCGAATGGTGGCGGATTTGTTCGTGACTGCGCTCTCGATGGGACATCCAGACACGGTTCTTGGTTGTTCGGACCCATGATTGGGTTAGGCCGAGGTTCGTCTGATAGAAACAGAAAGGCTGCTGTGCACGGTTCGCGCGGCAAACAAGATGGCTTTCATGACAACAGAGGGGGTCGAGGTCGTAGATGCAGAGTGCTTCCGTCAAGGCGTTCCCGCTTGCGCGCATGGTGAGAGGGGTCGCGCTGGCCGTTGTGGTGGTTCTGACCGTGGCTGGGCTGTTCCTCCTGTGTCCGACGACTGCCAGGGCTGAGGGTGTCGATCTGAGCGCCCCCGCTGTCGATAAGGCGTTTGCCAAAAACCCCGATGGCACGCTCCAGGTCGATGAGGATGGCAACTACACGCTTCAGCTGAGCGTGACGGGAAAGTCCGAGTCGACCACCACGTCGACCAAGGCGAACGTCATCTTCGTCGCTGACGTCTCGGGAAGCATGGCCGAGACGTACGGCACCACAACGCGTCTCGACGCGGCAAAGGCTTCGATCATCTCCGCCGCCGGGACGATTCTCGGCCAAGAGGGGGCCAGGGCGAAGCTAATCACGTTCAGCACCAATGTGGTCGCCGACTACGGCTGGACGAGTGACGTCTCCGAGTTTGACGGCAACGTCAGCTCCATGAGTGCTGGTGGCGGCACCAACTGGGAGGCTGCGCTTGCCCAGGCAGAGACCGATGCCAAGAGTGCTGGTGACGGCGATACCTACATCATCTTCGTCTCCGATGGTGACCCGACCTTCCGCATGAGCCAGGTGTACTCCGACGCGGAGTACGCCGAGCACACGAGGACCGATAAGTGGGGTCGCGACGTCTATCCCGATGCCGCCACCTATCGGGACGACAAGCGGCATTACACCAGCGATCGCGTCTACGGATCAGGCTACGACGACCCCAAGGGCTGGGACTTCACTGCTGCGAACACCGTGGCGAGCAGGCTGATCGGTAATGATGCGTACACGCTGTTCACCATCAACGTGAGCGACAGCGCGAAAATGGATGGCCTTTCCGCGACGCAGCACTACGAGGCAAACAGCCCGGCAGCGATGCAGTCGGCGCTCTCGAGCATCGTCAAGCAGATCACGCACACCTATTCCTACAAAAACGTCGTCATGACCGACACGGTCACCACAGGTGACATGGTCGTGGGAACCGGTGCGGACGGTGGCGTGGATGGCTTCTCATACACCACCACGGATGCAGGAGGTACCCCCACGACATGGGCGGACGCCCCGGCGGCAACATACGATTCCGAGAAGAAGACGGTGACGTGGGACCTCGGGACGATGAGCCTCGAGGATGGCAAAACGTACACGGTGTCCTTCAAGGTCAGACTCACGCAGCAGGCATACGACGATGCGGCCAGGCTCGCTTCCGGTCAGCAGGCGACCAGCTCGAACATCGAGAGGAACGGTGACGGAAGCGTCACGGCCTATGCCAACTCCTCGTCGGGCAACACCGTCGCGTACACCCAGTTCATGACCGAGAACGGCGTAGAGGAAGCGGGTTCCGAGAAGAGCGGCACGGCCGACTTCCCACGTCCTGGGCTCGACGTCCCCCTCTCCACGCTGAGTCTCGCCAAGCGCTGGGACGGTAACGGCACGAAGCCCAGCTCGATCACCGTCCATATCCAGGATGCCAGCGGCAAGTTCACGCAGGATGTGACGCTTTCAGGTGATAGCTGGGCCCAGACCGTCTACGTCCCGGCCGGTCCGGAGGGTCACGTCTGGCAGGTGACCGAGACCTCGCAGCCTGAGGGCTGGGTCATCGAGGGATACGAGGCGACGGGACTGGTCGCAAACGGGACCGTCGGTGCCGGAGGTACCCTTCAGGGGCTCGCGACGCAATCTGCCAGCGTCACCATCACGAACAGACAGATCAAGTACGAGTTTCGCATCCTCAAGGTGGGTTCTGATGGCACGACCCTGAAGGGTGCGACCTTCGAGGTTTCGGGCAGCGGTTCGCAGACCACCGGAGATGACGGCCTGGCGACGTTTGGGGGCCTCGTGCCCGGTACCTATGCGGTCACCGAGGATCAGGTTCCCGCCGGATATACGCTGCCGGGCACCCACACGCTCGTCATCAGGGATGACGGCGGCGCCACCTGGGATGGGAGCGAGATTACGAACACCGGTGACGACCAGGGAACGAAGTAGGGGCTGCGGTGGGAATCCTGGACCGTTTTTCCCTATGCTGCCAGTCCGAGTTTGCGACGGTATTGCATCGGACTCATATAGCCCAGATCGCTCTTCATTCTTAGATCACGGTACCATCTCAGATAGGTATCGAGCATGCCTGCGAACTCCTCGAGTGTCACACCCTGCCAGTCGCATCCGTAGAAGAATTCCACCTTTAGCCGTCCGAAGAAGCCCTCTGCCCTGGAGTTGTCCGGACTACAACCCTTCCTCGACATAGAACGAACGAGCCCGTGCTTCTCACATATCGAGATCCACCCGGGCCAGCGGTAATGTCCTCCACGGTCACTATGCACCCGAGGATGTTCGTCTCTGCCGAGTCTTGAACAGGCACCCTCAAGTGACGAGTTCGCCATCTTTGCATCTGGTGAGGTCGAGGTCGACCAGCTGATGGGCATCCCGTCGAAGCAGTCGATGATCGGGGAAAGATAGACCTTACCCGCAGGGATGGCGAACTCGGTGACGTCGGTGACCCACAGCTTGTTAGGCGCATCGGCTGAGAAGTCATGGGTACCGTCATTGCGTCGGCAGGTGTTTGCAGGCGCCTCCGATATCTCACCTACGTATGAGCTGTACCTGCGTTTCTTTCTGGGGTTCCTTGCAAGAAGTCCTTCGCTTCTCATTACCCTGCGCACGGTCCACTCGCCGATCTTGATCTTCTCGTCTGAGTTCACGTCCTTGAGTACGCGTCTGTAGCCGTAGGTGAAGCCGCTTCTTCGAAACGATGCGACTACCGCCCTGTGCACAGTCCGGGTCTCTTCATCCTTATCCTGCCTGGATGCGCTCATGGCGTACTCATAACTGCTCTTTGCCATTCTCATGTATGTCAGAAGATCCTTCAGCTTCCACTTGGCCCGGAGCAGCGTCACGAGTCCTGCCTTCTCCCGGTTGCTCAACCGGTTCGGGTCGGCGCCCGGATCTTTTTTTAAGATGGCACGCGTCCCCTCAAGCACGTCGCACTCGAGTTGGAGTTCGCGCACACGCACTCGTAGATTCTCTTCCATCTCCTGCAGCTTCCCGACATCAGTCGGAAGCTTGTCATACTCCTCGTTCACGGATCTTCCCCTGTTGTCGGCATCACCATTGTGGCTCTCTATGATATCCCTGCGCCAATGATAGGGTGAGACCCTTGAGCACCCATATCTTCTCGCAACCTCTGCGGCTGTGCAGCCTCTGGATTCGAGCTCGGCAACGATATGTGCCTTTGTCTCTGGAGCAGGAGAAGACTTCCTGGAGTTCGGTCCGCGGTATTTGCGTCTTCCTGGTGCAAGCTCGTCGATCCACCTGCAGAGGTACTCCCTGCTCTTGGGATAGCCGAGGGCGCGCATCGTACGCGCAAGACTCCTGCCGTGCTCGAGGTAGTGGTCGACGGCTGTACGCTTCTGTTCGTCAGTGAAACGAGGATTGCTCTCATGCTTGCTTATCGGGATGTCTCCCGTTGCCACATACTCGTCCCACCACATCCTGAGTGTCTGTCTACTCGGATAGCCTAGCTCCCTTATCGTGTCGGCATAGCTATGGCCGAACCTGATGAAGGTCTCTATCGCTTTCCTTCTCTGCTCCGTGTTGAACATGCAATGTTCCTCCTGGTCTTATCTGGTCCAGGATTCCCACCGCAGCCCCGTACTTCCAGGTCACCGTGACCAACAACAAGCTCGCGAACCTGCCCAAGACGGGCGGCATCGGCGTGATTCCGTTTGCCGCGGCCGGTGCCGTGCTGGTCGTCATCGGGGTGGCCCATTCGTTCAGGAAGGACAGGAGGAACCGGCGCTAGAGGCCCCCTCGGTCGCCAGCCCGTCAATCTCAGGCAACATCCAGGTCGCCACATATGCATCTGGTACTCAGACAGAATCCAGAAGCTACGAAAGGAAATTTACCATGAAGTCTCGCCTCAAGAACAAGGTACTCGCGGGCATCGGCGCAGCCGTCCTCGCGATGTCCATGGCACCAGGCCTCGCCTTCGCCGAGACTGGCAGCGCCTACACGTCCGACATCACCGTCAACGGGGTCAAGGCCGGTGACACCGTTACCGCCTACGAGCTCGTCGACTCCGTCGTCGGCTCTGACAACAACAAGACGACCGAGTCAAACCTGACGGACTATCCCTCATCCGACAGCGACCTCGCCACCTATGTGGCGAGTCACTCCGTCGCGAGCCTGGCGGCAGCCGCCAAGGACACCAAGGCCGTTACCGCGACTACCTCGACCGTGACCTTCGGGGGGCTGGATGACGGCGCTTGGCTCATCGTCGTCACCAACGGGAGCGGAGACACGAGGGTCTACGAGAACACCGTCGTCAACAACGACGCCAAGGTCGTGAACGGTGCCTATGCGGCGAACCCGCAGACCGTCGACGTGAAGTCCACCGACACCAACGTCACCAAGACCATCGCAGGCCAGTCCTTCCAGCAGGGTCAGAACTACGACTTCACCGTCACCTTCGCCGTTCCCTCCTTCCCGGCCAACGCGGTGGACAGGAGTCTGAAGGTCACGGACACCCCGACGGGCTTCAAGGATGATGCCGCCACCGTCATCATCAAGGCTGGTGACACCACGCTTACCAAGGGTACCGACTACAGCATCACTGCCAACGCGGACGGTGGCTTCACGGTCGACTTCACCGACGCCTACATCGTGGCCAACCCGAACCGGCAACTCACGCTGACCTACACCGCGAACCTTACGAACGTCTCCGCTACCGCTGGTACTGCCTCGAACCATGTCACGGTCAATAACAGCGACGCGAAGGTCACCGTCAACACCTATGGCGTCTACTTCCAGAAGGTCGACAAGGACGGCAAGGCGCTTTCGGGTGCTACCTTCACCCTCTACGAGGCGGCCGCCGACGGCAAGGCCGACACGACCAAGCCCTATGGGACCTCGACCTCCGGTGATGACGGTTACATCTACTTCTCCGGCCTCGCCAACGGCAAGAAATACGTGGCGGTCGAGACGACCGTTCCGGCCGGCAAGCAGAGGGCCAATGACATCATCGTCACCATCGACGCCAGCTCTGCCACGGGAGACAACCCCGCGACCTCGGGCGTGACAGAGGACGACTATCAGCAGTCTGCGAATGTCACCGACCCCGACCAGGGCATCCTTCCGATGACCGGTAGTGTCGGCACCCTTGGCCTCACCGCCGCCGGGGTCATGCTGGTTGTCGGAGGCATTGCCGTCGCGGCATCTCGCCTCCGCAAGAAGTCCGAGTAGTGCCCAGACACTTTCAAGATGGTCCGAATGGATCCGTGGCGCGGCGAGTCCTCCCTCGTCGCGCCACGGATTCTCGCCACCGTAGGACGAGGGAGACCGTCCTCGCCCTTCTCGCCGTGCTCGTGGGCATCGCGCTCATCGCGTACCCCTACGTGAGTGACTACCTCGACGTGGTCGAGCAGAGCAAGGTCCAGACAAGGCAGCAGGATGCCGTGACCAGTGCCTCGTCCGAGGATCTCTCGACAGAACGGGAACAGGCGGAGGACTTCGACGAGCGCATTCGCACGAGCCGCATCCACGTGACCGACCCGTTTGACCCAGACTCGGGATCGCCCAGCGACGAGGAGTACGAGAGCGTGCTCAACCTGGTTGGGGACGGGGTCATGGGCCAGCTCGTCATACCCTGCATCGGTGTCAACCTTCCCATCTACCACGGGGTTGATGGAGACGGCATGAACCATGGCGTCGGGCACATGCCGAGCACCTCCCTTCCCATCGGTGGGGATTCCACCCACTGCGTCCTCGCCGGTCACACGGGGCTTCCGTCCGCTCGCATCTTCGACCGCCTGACCGAGCTCAAGGTCGGGGACTGGTTCGTCATCCGCATCCTCGGAGAGGATCACGCCTATCGGGTCACGTCGACCGAGGTGGTCCTCCCAGACCAGACGGACGATCTGGCCATCCAAGACGGCAAGGATCTCGTCACCTTGGTCACCTGTACGCCCTATGGCATCAACACCCAGCGGCTGCTCGTGCATGCCGAGCGCTGCGACGTGCCGCAGGAGTGGCTGGATATGCAGGGGAACAGTGGTACCAGCACGTCGGTGAGCACTACGGAGGACCTGTCGACGGTACAGCTCACGCTCGTCGGTATCGGTCTCGGTGCCCTTGTCGCCCTGATCGTCCTCTTGGTACTGCGGCGGCGGTGCGATGATCGCAATTAACCCTCGAGCTGGCTTGCGGTATCTATCGGAGACGGCATGTGCGAGGCGGGGGATGCAGGACAGTGGGTAGGGCAGTGCTATCATGACACAAGCGAATTGATGGTTCGGACAAGTGGCATCAATGCTTATCATATAAAAGGCAGTCGCTAACCCGACGGTATGGTAATGGCACATATGCGCATCAAGGCATGTGCATGCGAGCGATATGGGATGTTATATGACGCTATTGGAACTGTTGCACCTGATGCGTAAGAGAATCAAGCTCATTGTGCTGCTACCACTCATCTTTGCGATCGCAACCGCAGCATTCACATATCTTGCGCTTCCCAACGAATATACTGCAACCATATCGATGTACGTGCTATCCAAGAACGCCGACAGCACCACGGGCGATAACGTTACCTATAGTGATCTGACCGCGTCACAGATGCTCGCGAACGATTTTGCGAAGCTCGCCCAATCGGAGCGCATCACCAATGCCACTGCCGATGATCTGGGCATGAAATCTTTGGATAACTACAAGATCAGCGTTACGTCTTCCACAACCACACGCATCATAGATCTAAGCGTGACAGGCAACAGCCCCCAGGCCGTCATGACGATAGCCAACAAGATGGGCGAGGAACTTTCGGATACTGCCGTTTCCATCATGAACGTTCAGAGCGTGAACATTCTTGACTCTGCCCAGGTGCCGGACCATGCCTCCGGACCCCCACGGCTCATGTACACGCTCGTCGCCCTGCTTGCGGGATTGTTCCTGGCCATAGCCATTATCGTCATCGCCGATGCGGTGGATACTACCGTGAAGAGTCCCGAGGATGCCGAGAACTCTCTTGGGATGCCCGTTACCGGACGTGTGCCCTTCATAAGGGAGTTGAAGAAGGGGACTGCTGGCGCCGCGGCGATGAGGACGCTTCCGGAGTTGCAGAATGCGGCAAAGACGCTTATGGCAAACATTCGTTTCTCATCACTTGATACGGATATCCATACCATTTGCGTGACGAGTACGCTTCCCAACGAAGGAAAGACCACGGTCACCATCGCTCTTGGAGAGGCATATGCCAGCGCTGGCAATAGCGTGTTGCTGGTCGAGGGCGACATGCGCAGGCGTAGCTTGGCGAACGCGCTAAAGCTGGCACCAAGTGCGGGTCTTTACTCCGTCCTGACTCAGGAGAAAACCCTGCAGGAGGTAATCTGTCCTACAGGGATGCGTAACCTGTATCTTCTGGATACCGAACCCAATATCCCCAATCCGGTAGACATTCTCAGCTCGCATCATTACGAGAACCTCGTGAAGACGCTATCAGGATTATTCGACTATGTGATATTTGATACTCCGCCGCTGGGGACGTTCATAGACGCTGCCGTTCTTGGTGCTCTTACCGATGGTGCCTTGCTTGTTGTGAAGCGCGGCGCAACCAAGCGGGCCATGGCACAGGAAGTAATAAAACAGCTCAATCAGGCGGACGTCAACACCATGGGTGTTGTGCTTACCTTCTGTGAGAGCGATAACTCAGATTACTATTACAAGTACTACACCAAAGAGGAAATGGCCGTGAAGAGCGGACAGCACGCCCGAAAAAACGGACGGCGTGACATATAGCGCATGCGCGATGTCCATTCACATATTCTGTTTGGAGTAGATGATGGCGCGCGTGATCTGAACGAGTCCATTGCCATGTTGGAAGCCGCTCGCCAGGCGGGTGTTACTGATCTTGTGGCCACTCCGCATTGTCGCGGCTCGCATTTTGATCTGCAGAAGATCGGGCGTCATTTTGAGCAGCTGGAACCCTATGCGTATGGGCTTCGGCTTAGGTTGGGTTTTGAGGTGCATTACCGCAAGCTCATGGAGATGGGCCTGGATGCGATCTCTGGCTATACAACGCAGGGTACAAACGAGTTCTTGTTCGAACTCCCGACCGCTAGTTTTCCGCTCGATCTGGAACGGACCATCTTCGGTCTGCGCGGCAGGGGGCTTGAAGTGATAATCGCGCATCCAGAGAGATATGCGCCCGTGCAAGAGGACATCTCCGTTGCGGGCAGGCTTGTGGATATGGGCTGCAGGTTGCAGCTGTCCGCCAACTGCTTTGCCGAAGGAAGATTCAGCAGACGCAGACGCTGCGCCCTGCGCCTTTTGGAAAAAGGTTTGGTATCGTTTGTGGCCAGCGATGCGCATTGTGTGGATGACTACAAGGTCTTTGCCCGAGCACCTCACAGGGATCAGGCTAGCTGGTTGTAGAGAAATCTGGAAACCAGATTTTAATAGATACCGTGCGTGCTATTTGTATACTTTCACTAATCTGATTGCGTATCTTTCTATATAGAAGAAATAGAATGTACCTGATAGGTAGCTGCAGAGATATGGTTTATAAATACTACATCGTGTCAAGTGAGGTTATAAAAAAAATAGAGGCAATACATATAGACAACAGGGCAAAACGAGGGTATTAGAACAATGGCATTGCGGTCACATAAGGTTGATGCGGTACCAGCGTGCGCTGAAGACGAGGCGAGCGTAGAAGACCGTCCGATCGCGGATACCGTACTTGAGTCCGAGCGTGACCGCCTAGGCCATCACCCCCGCATGGAGGATTTCGTAAGACAAGGCATTCGCAAGGGTGGCGAGCACCTCTGGCTGCTCACCGTAGTATGTGACATGCTGATGGTCCTCATTGCTTGCCTGATCACGGCATTCATCATGTCCCTGTTTGGCAGAAATACCGCACTGCCTCTGATGGGGCCTTCTACTTTCGTGCCATTTGTCCTCGGAACCATGCTTGCCGTGTTCCTCGTCTTCTTGTCCGGAGGACTCTACTCGTCCCGTCTGTTCGAGTCGTACGCCTCCGAGGCATGGAGTGCCATAGGCTCAATCGCTTTAGTCGCGATCATTGGTGGTGCCATCTTCTTCGCATTTCACCTCGGTGATCTCTCCCGCATGTTTCTCCTTTTCTGCTTTGCGCTCATTCTCGTTCTTGTGCTGATAGAGCGGCGCATATGGCGTGCCATCATGCAGGCCTGTTACAAGTGCGGCCTCGGCTTGCACAAACTGCTGCTCGTGGGCTCAGGTCTTACGGCTCAGAGCTTCTATGAGGAAATGGTCGAGTCTGGCAAAGCGGCGGCGTATGGCTTGGACTATGCGGGCTACGTTGCCTTGACCCCCAACGAGCGGATGAGAGGCTATCTCGGTGGCGCCGAGGCATATCGTGACGTCTTGAGCCGGGGCGAGGTCAAGGATGTCCTTGCCACCTCTACGTGGGAAGAGTACGACGCCATGGGAAGAATCGTGGCCACGGCCAGCCGCTTTGGGGCGCGGTTTTCTGTCATCTCGCCCATGGATGATCTGCTCAGGCAGCATTTGGGCAGCGGACGTATCGGACACTTCTGCGTGGGTACCCTGCACTCGTCCCCGCGGACGAACCCGTCATGGGGGCTTGTCAAGCGGTCGTTCGATATCGTGGGATCGCTCGTCGCGCTTGTGTTGGGAAGTCCCTTCATGCTCTATGCCGCCATTGTCATCAAGAAGAATTCTCCCGATGGCCCCATCATCTTCAAACAGACGCGGTGCGGTGTCCAAGGCAAGCCGTTCACCATGTACAAGTTCCGAACGATGGTAACCAATGCCGAAGAGCTCAAGGAGGGCCTGAGCGAACAGAATGAGGCCGAAGGCCCGGTCTTCAAGATTTCAGATGATCCGCGCGTCTTTCATGGAGCGAAATTCCTGAGGTCATCGAGCATCGACGAGCTGCCTCAGCTCGTGAACGTGCTCAAGGGATCGATGAGTCTCGTGGGGCCGAGACCACCCCTTCCCGATGAGGTTGAGAAGTACGAGGATTGGGAATGGGTAAGGTTGTCCGTGAAACCGGGCCTCACGTGCTACTGGCAGATAAGCGGCAGAAGTGACGTGGGCTTCGACGAGTGGATGCGCCTTGATCTCAAGTATGTGCGTGACCAGTGCTTCACCACGGATGCCAGAATACTGTTACGAACCTTCGGCGTCATTTTTACGGGCAGGGGGGCGTACTGATGCCTCTGAAGATTGCGATGCTCGGGCATAAGCGCATCCCTTCACGCGAGGGTGGTGTTGAGGTTGTCGTGGAAGAACTAGCTACACGTATGGCCGCACTTGGGCATGATGTGACCGTATACAACAGGGCCGGGCACAACGTGGCGGGCAGCGAGTTTGACGAACGTGCTAACCGTGGCGGTGAATATGAGTACCACGGCGTGCACATTAAGACCGTTCAGGCGCTGGACATCCGGGGTGCGGCTGCTTTGACGTCTTCGTATTTTGCGACGAAGGCGGCCATAGCGGACAAGCCCGATGTGATTCATTTTCATGCGGAAGGTCCCTCGGCCATGATTGGAATGGCAAGGCGCGCAGGCATTCGCAGCGTGGCAACCATCCACGGGCTTGACTGGCAACGGGCGAAGTGGGGAAGACTTGCTTCGAGGTATCTGAAGCACGGAGAGCAGGTGGCGGCAACAAAAGCAGATGAGATAATTGTCTTAAGCAGAAGCGCACAACACTACTTCGAGCAGACGTATGGACGTAAGACAAACTACATTCCCAATGGGGTTAGCATTAAAGAATCCGTGAATGCAGATTTAATCACTAAGCGTTACGGTCTAACTTGCGGGTCATACATCCTCTTTTTGGGACGCATAGTTCCAGAGAAGGGAGTCCACTATCTCATTGAGGCATACAAGGCTCTTGATACTGACAAGAGGTTAGTTATTGCGGGAGGTTCATCAGACTCTAATGAATACTATGAGCATGTGCAGGAACTCGCGGAAGATGACCATCGCATCATTTTTACCGGCTTTGTGCAAGGCAGGCTTCTTGAGGAACTGTATAGCAATGCCTATCTTTATGTGCTGCCATCTGACCTTGAGGGTATGCCAATGAGTTTGCTTGAAGCCATGAGCTATGGCCTTTGTTGCGTGACAAGCGACATCACCGAGTGTGCCGAGGTGCTTGCAGGTAATGGCCGTACATTCCCGCGAGGTAGCGCTGACTCGCTTCGACGGGTGCTTAGTAACTTGATAGACAATGCAGATAGTATTAGTCGTTTGAGCCAGCATGCTCGGGCACACGTGCAAAGTAGCTACAGCTGGGATACTGCGGTCGAGAATACGATTAAATTGTATGGGGATCCTAGATGAGGATACTGCAGGTCAATAAGTTCCTTATCCGTCGTGGAGGGGTAGAGACCTATCTGCTTGAACTTGGGCATCTCTTAGAGCAAGCAGGTGATGAAGTCCAGTATTTTGGGATGGATGATGACAATAAAGTCGTGGGCAACAGGTGGGATATTTATGCACCGCGGATTGATCTTGGTGGCCGTCAACGTATCAGTCGTGTAACAGATATTGCTCGTCTAATTAACTCTCGTGTCAATGCGAATCGTTTCACGCAGTTACTTGAATTATACAAGCCCGATGTAATCCACTTCAATAACATTCACTATCATCTGACGCCGTCTGTCATTCTTGCAGCATATGAATACAAACGATACGCTGAGAAGCAAGTCGGACTTGTCATGACGATGCACGATTACCACTCAATTGTGCCATGCGACGGCTGTATGAATAACAGCTCATACGAGATCTGCGACGAGTGCCTTGACGGGCACTACTGGCGATGTGCAAGGAAGTGCTGCACACGTGGGGGCAGGGCGAAGAGTATCGTTGCGGCTGCCGAGGCTGAGTATTGGAACAAGAGACAAGTGTATCGGTGTCTTGATAGGGTAATTTGTCCCAGTAGTTTTATGAAGGAAAAGTTCGACCGAGTACCAGATTTTACTGGACGAACTGTCCATATTCCTAACTTTACGGTTCTTGAGCGAAAGTCATATATGAAAGAAAGATACATTCTTTATTTTGGTGCCTACAATCGCGACAAAGGTGTTGCTACGTTGCTTGATGTTGCGAGACATCACCCTGATATTCCGTTCAAGTTTGCAGGTCGAGGACCTCTGACCCCCCTGATGATTGGTATTTCCAATGTTGATGATATGGGTTATCAAACAGGCAATGAACTTCATGGTTTGATTGGTCGTGCGGCATTAGTAGTTGTTCCGTCTGAGTGGCCAGAAAACTCTCCGTTTGTAGTTCTTGAGGCATTGTGCTGTGGTACGCCTGTGCTCGGGGCGAATATTGGTGGAATTCCCGAGTTGGTTAATGATGGGGTGACAGGCGAGCTTTTCGAGTTTCGAGATCCCGTTGATCTAGATGAAAAGCTCACTGCGCTTTGGGAAGATAGCAAACGGCTTAAAGCTTACTCGCGCAACTGTATCGGCTTCAGTCCGATGACATCTGCAAGATACGTACAAGAACTCCACTCGGTCTACTCGTTTGCGATGGATCGTTCATCTGGGGGCAATGACGATGAAAATATATGAGATTGGAACTGGTTATACATCGATACCGGCCAACAAGGGTGCTGCGACAGAGATCGTTGTCGATGAGTTGTCGCATGCGTTCATCAGGCAGGGACAGGATGTAACAGTTGTCGATATAGAAGATCCAAAACGGTTGCCAACGAATCTCCATATAATTGAAGTCCCCATGCCTCACGGGTTCATGGGGACTGACGAGGGTTTGGGCATTAAGCATAAACTTAAGAGAATTATCTATTCTATCTCGCTGGCTAAAACTCTAAGGCACCTTCTCGTGAACGAGAGAGAGAGGATTGTACTTCACTTTCATAACCAATACAATGCGTTTTTCTTTTACAAATTGACCACGGCGCACCAAAGAGCGAATGCTTTTGTCTGCTACACGAATCACAGCGGAGCTTGGAATGGCAGTTGGAGCGAAATCAAGCAATCTATCCGAAGCCGATACTTCCAAGAGGCTTATTCTCAAAAATGCGCAGACCTCGTATTCGTGCTAAATAAAGGTACTGTTGAAAATATCCAACGTCATCTCGGCATTAGTCTCGATCGTATCTGCCTCATTAAAAATGGTGTCAATACTGAATTGTATCGCTCGCTATCAACCGCAGAGAGGCGGGAAGTACGGAGCAGAATATCTGAGACCTGCTCAAGGTATGTTTTCCATTGTGGGTCGGTATGTCCAAACAAAGGGCAACTTCGTGCTGTACAGGCGCTAACACCCTTTTTAACCAAAGACAGAAGTCTTTTCTTTTGTTATGCGGGTGGTGTAATAGATTCTGAGTATCAAACGGCTATTGAAAGTTTCTGTACCCAGCATGGCATCTTTGATCAGGTTCGATATCTTGGAGAAAAGGCCCCCGGTGCCGAACTAGCAAGTTTCTACGGGGCCGCGAGTCTCTTCGTTTTTCCATCTGTATCCGAAGCATTCTCGCTGTCTGTTCTAGAATCGCTCGCATGCGGTGTGCCTGTGCTGCAATATCGCGGTGCGGGGACTAGGATTGCCATCCCCGAAAATGACGGATTAATGAATTATTCGGAGAACAACGAGTTCTCAGAGAAGGCAGGCAGATTGCTATATGGTGATTCGAATGCTTATGGGATTATCTCAAAGCGAGCTCGTATGTATATGACAGAACACTACTCATGGAATGAAATAGCACGTCAGTATTCATCTGCCATCACAAATAGAATTGGTTGCTAAACTGGGAGGTAAGGAGTTGGGCGAAAAACTAAATGGAACTGTGATAGTGACCTATCGCTGTAATGCACGCTGCACCATGTGCAATCGCTATAAGGCACCAAGCCGTCCAGAGGAAGAGATCACTCTTGATACGATCAAGAAACTTCCAAAGATGTACTTTACAAACATAACCGGCGGGGAACCGTTCATTAGGCAAGACCTTTCTAGCATCGTACAGGAGCTTTACAAAAAGAGTGACCGAATCGTCATCTCAACGAATGGCTTCTTTACAGACAGGATTATTAATCTCGCAAAAGAGTTTCCTCAGGTGGGCATTCGCATCTCAATAGAGGGGCTTCAGAAGACCAATGACGAGATCCGTGGCCTTCCTGATGGCTTCAATCGCGGATATGAAACACTCAAAAGGCTTGTGGAGATGAAGCATCCTGACGTGGGCTTCGGGATGACGGTTCAGGATAGAAATGCGTCCGACCTCGTGCCCTTGTACAAGCTATCGAACGAGTTGGGTATGGAGTTCGCGACTGCATCCTTGCACAATAGCTTCTACTTCGTCGAGGCCAAGAACATCATTCATGACAGGCCGATGGTGGCGCAGAATTTTGAGGACCTTGTCAACGAATTGCTTAAGAGCAGTGAACCGAAGAAGTGGTTTCGCGCTTACTTCAATCATGGTCTCATAAACTACATTTACGGCCAACCACGTCTGCTCCCCTGCGACATGGCGTTTGATACGTTCTTCATCGATCCTTATGGCGACGTCATGCCGTGCAACGGCACCAAGGATAAGGAGGTCATGGGCAATCTCAATAGGCAGTCTTGGGATGAGCTATGGCATTCGACGCGAGCGGACGTTGTGCGTGAGAAGGTACGGCATTGTAGCCGTAACTGTTGGATGATCGGTTCGGTTTCTCCTGCTATGCACAGATTCATCTGGAAGCCGGCGACTTGGGTCCTACGTCACAAGCTCCGTCTAGGCAAGAAGTACGATATGCACGAGCTGCAGAGTGTCCGCGATTACGAGGATGGCAAGGCTACTAAAGAACAGCTAGATGCTTGTTCCACCTGTGATATGGACGCGGCGGCGAGCGACGGTCTGTCAGAAGCCTCTAGAGAGGATGCCCATATATTTGAGACTTCTGAAGTGCTCAAGAGCAAGGATTAGTAATGCGTATTCTCTATCTCACTAACATTCACAATCCCTATCGTGATGAGTTCTTTGAGCAGCTGGGCTGGGAGTGCGATCTGACAGTTCTTTTTGAAGAGCGCGTTGATGACAATCGCGATGCAAGCTGGTTCAGAGAAGCGAAGGAACATTCGTATAAAGAGGTTTTCCTTCCCGAGCGTGAAAACGGGCCGACGTCTCGTACGATGTTGAATATGATCCGGGGAGAGTGGTCACTCGTGGTCGTAGGTTGCTACAACACGCCTAAACAGATGGCTGCTATTTCGTATATGCACACCCGACACATCCCCTATGTACTGAATTCTGACGGAATGGTTTTCGAAACCCGTAACTGGCTCAAGAACAACATGCGCAGGCATGTGCTGTGTGGTGCCGATGCTTATCTAGTGGCAGGAGAGACTTGTGTACCAAGCATGTGGCGCGAAGTTGGCAGAACAGTACTTGTCGTGTCGTATCCTTTTTCATCGTTCACTGCGGCCAAGGTCGCCGACCTTGCTGACATTGCACCCAAACGCGACCCGCGACTTGTGCTGATTGTCGGTCAGTTTGAGGACTACAAAGGACTCGATATAGCCCTTGAGGCGGCGGAGCTCCCAGGCGATTTGCGATTCAGGTTTGTTGGTTCTGGGTGGAAGGCTAGAAAACTTGAGACACTGGCTGTTGAAAAGGAACTCTCTAGCATCGAAGTCGTGCCTTTCCTTCAGCCTGACGAGCTTATAAAGGAATATCTGCGAGCGGGACTCTTCGTTCTGCCAAGTAGGCAGGAATGCTGGGGTCTTGTAGTGAACGAGGCCGCGGCATGCGGATGCCCCATTGTAGGCACATGGGGTGCGGCTGTGGAGTTCCTATCGCATGACTACCCGCAGTTTCTGGCCGAGCCGGGTAGTGCCGAGTCGCTTGCTTTGACGATGGAGTCATTTTTGGTACGTCCGGAGAGCGAGAAACGAGCATATTCTGCCTTCTTGCAACAAAAGACTTGCAACTATACCATCGAGGGTATGGTGTGTGCCCATCTGGACCTGTTCGACGAGGCAGTAAAACGATGAGCAGCGCACAGAAGTTCAGTATCGTTGTGCCCATGTACAATGTAGAGAAGTTTCTCCCCAAATGCGTGGAATCGATTTGCAGCCAGACACTCGAGGACATTGAGATTATTCTTGTGGACGATGGTTCGCCTGACCACTGTGGTGAAATGGCAGAAGAATATGCTAAGGAAGATTCCCGCATCTGTGTGGTGCATCGTGTCAACGGAGGATTGGGACCTGCGCGCAATAGTGGTATAGAGGTCGCCCGTGGCGAGTATATTGGCTTTGTTGACTCAGACGACTGGGTGGAACCCAACATGTACGAGCGGCTTTACGAGGCTGCTACCGCAAGCGATGCCGACGTCGTGTTCACCGGGTTGAAGACCATACGACATGGCGAGACTGACGTTGTTTTGGAACACCCCTATGCAGGGCGAACATTCCACGGCTCGGATGAAATATTTGAACTGAGGCGTGGCTTCTACGGTGCTGCCGCCGCGAGGGTAAAAGATGAACCGACGCTTGTGTCTGTGGATGTTGGGGGATATCGACGTTCGTTTGTCGAATCCAACGCCCTGCGCTTCAGCGCCGTACGCAGCGAAGATAAGTTCTTTAATACGGATGCATGTCGTGCGGCGCAGTCCGTGACTTGCATATCAGGCACGGACTACTGTTATCGTAAGGACGATCAGCAATCGAGGGGCTGCGGTGGGAATCCTGGACCAGATAAGACCAGGAGGAACATTGCATGTTCAACACGGAGCAGAGAAGGAAAGCGATAGAGACCTTCATCAGGTTCGGCCATAGCTATGCCGACACGATAAGGGAGCTAGGCTATCCGAGTAGACAGACACTCAGGATGTGGTGGGACGAGTATGTGGCAACGGGAGACATCCCGATAAGCAAGCATGAGAGCAATCCTCGTTTCACTGACGAACAGAAGCGTACAGCCGTCGACCACTACCTCGAGCACGGCAGGAGTCTTGCGCGTACGATGCGCGCCCTCGGCTATCCCAAGAGCAGGGAGTACCTCTGCAGGTGGATCGACGAGCTTGCACCAGGAAGACGCAAATACCGCGGACCGAACTCCAGGAAGTCTTCTCCTGCTCCAGAGACAAAGGCACATATCGTTGCCGAGCTCGAATCCAGAGGCTGCACAGCCGCAGAGGTTGCGAGAAGATATGGGTGCTCAAGGGTCTCACCCTATCATTGGCGCAGGGATATCATAGAGAGCCACAATGGTGATGCCGACAACAGGGGAAGATCCGTGAACGAGGAGTATGACAAGCTTCCGACTGATGTCGGGAAGCTGCAGGAGATGGAAGAGAATCTACGAGTGCGTGTGCGCGAACTCCAACTCGAGTGCGACGTGCTTGAGGGGACGCGTGCCATCTTAAAAAAAGATCCGGGCGCCGACCCGAACCGGTTGAGCAACCGGGAGAAGGCAGGACTCGTGACGCTGCTCCGGGCCAAGTGGAAGCTGAAGGATCTTCTGACATACATGAGAATGGCAAAGAGCAGTTATGAGTACGCCATGAGCGCATCCAGGCAGGATAAGGATGAAGAGACCCGGACTGTGCACAGGGCGGTAGTCGCATCGTTTCGAAGAAGCGGCTTCACCTACGGCTACAGACGCGTACTCAAGGACGTGAACTCAGACGAGAAGATCAAGATCGGCGAGTGGACCGTGCGCAGGGTAATGAGAAGCGAAGGACTTCTTGCAAGGAACCCCAGAAAGAAACGCAGGTACAGCTCATACGTAGGTGAGATATCGGAGGCGCCTGCAAACACCTGCCGACGCAATGACGGTACCCATGACTTCTCAGCCGATGCGCCTAACAAGCTGTGGGTCACCGACGTCACCGAGTTCGCCATCCCTGCGGGTAAGGTCTATCTTTCCCCGATCATCGACTGCTTCGACGGGATGCCCATCAGCTGGTCGACCTCGACCTCACCAGATGCAAAGATGGCGAACTCGTCACTTGAGGGTGCCTGTTCAAGACTCGGCAGAGACGAACATCCTCGGGTGCATAGTGACCGTGGAGGACATTACCGCTGGCCCGGGTGGATCTCGATATGTGAGAAGCACGGGCTCGTTCGTTCTATGTCGAGGAAGGGTTGTAGTCCGGACAACTCCAGGGCAGAGGGCTTCTTCGGACGGCTAAAGGTGGAATTCTTCTACGGATGCGACTGGCAGGGTGTGACACTCGAGGAGTTCGCAGGCATGCTCGATACCTATCTGAGATGGTACCGTGATCTAAGAATGAAGAGCGATCTGGGCTATATGAGTCCGATGCAATACCGTCGCAAACTCGGACTGGCAGCATAGGGAAAAACGGTCCAGGATTCCCACCGCAGCCCCCGATAACCAAAACATTTACGAGAAACACAATTGACTCCTTCTTTCGCGTATTTCGAATGCTTGAACAGTATGCTGATGAAGAGGCAGATGCTTATTGGGATGAATGTCATATACGCGAGCAGCGCTGCGTTATTGACTATTGTCGCACGCTTGTTAGTATGATCGAGGATTCTACAGAAAGTGATTCCTCAAAGATGGCTTATGCACGCGAAGTCATTAATCACCCAACGCTTCGTCGCGCTTGCAAAGGGTACCCATGGTGGAAGCTGCCGATTCAACAGGCAGTGTTTTATGTGGTTCTGGACTCTCGGCTCGTGCCCCTTGCGCGGGCTCTTACGCGCCTGAAGAAAGGGCGATAGTTTTGTCTGGTCGCATATTTGATAGTTGCGATAAAAGCGGTTTACTGACAGCAGGTATCTGTATCCTGACTGTCTTGCTGCTTCTTGCGAGTCTGTGGGTCACGGGTGCTCCTTATTCAGCGGCAGGAATCGTGATGGCTGTACCCGTTATTGCTTGGTCGTGCATGAAGCCTAAAAGGCTCGTGTACCTTCTCGTTGTCTATTGCTGCCTGTACCCATATCTCATCTCAAATCTGGGACTGCCTAGTTTTCTTTCGTATGGAGGCGATTTAATCACTGTCTTAGCCCTGTTCTTTGCTCTGAGATCGTACAAGCTTCGCGATACTCGCTGGGGCTGGGTACCTGTGCCGCTGGTTATGTTCGCTCTTGTTTCGTTGGTTACAGCAATTATACATGCCATATCGCCGATATTGATGCTCTGGGAAACTCGCAATGTTTTTAGGTTTTTTGCCTTCCTGGTTGTATGCGTCGGGCTATTGGACGTCAAAGACATAAAAAATATCTTAAAACTACTATTTGTTGTCTTTGTTGTGAACCTTTTTCTATGCACCTTCGAATTCTTGGTCCTGCACTATGGACAGGACAACACCAACGGTCTTTTCGGGTCAGGCTCAGGCGGTAATGCGGCTACAAACATTCTGCTGCTTGAGATGACGTGTCTGGTGATTTTTGGGTACGGAAGGAAAGTTGTAACCCTGCCTATACTTTTGCTTGTGGTCGCCGGCTCATGCTGGGTCTCAATTATTGCGGAACTGAAGTTCTATTTTGTTCAGCTGGCTATTCTCATAGTTCTTTATGTGTTGGTTTCAAGGCCATCGATAAAGAATGTTTTGCTTGTTGCCGGATTGCTTTTCGGCTTATATTTTGCGATTCAGGCATTCTACGCATTTATGCCTGGATGGGATAATTATTTTGATCTCAAGACTCTGGTTGCGTCGAATACTGAAGGAGGGTATGGCACTGCAGACGGTCTAAATAGATTGTCTGCAGTAGAGACGATTCGGGGGCTGTTTATGACTGATCCTGCCAGCCAATTATTCGGTCTTGGTTTTGGCGCTGGTACGTACTCTCAGTTTTTTGCCGCCCCATTATATTCGGCTTGGGGTGAAGTTCTCCATTGGACTTGGTTCACTGATGCACAGCTTTTTTTAGAAACGGGATACGTGGGTCTTATTTGCTACGGTTTGTTCTTTATAGGTTTAGGAGTACGTGGATTGTGTACTCGACGAGGGTCTAACGGAGAAGAAGCAGTTTTCATGGAGGCCGGGGCTGTAATGGGCCTGTTCTGTGTTTTGCTCATGTTTTACAACTGTGCACTAACTGTTGATCCTGGTGGTTATTTGATTTTTCTCTTTCTCGCTATGCCGCTTGTGACGAGTAGGGAGCATCGAGGGCAAAAATGTGAGAAAGGGACAGCCGTTGAGTATTAAGGATTCATTGAAAAAAATTGTGTACGGCTCTAGGGCATCTTCGGAATCGTACGTGACCCACCTGCGATCGCTTGGCATGGTTATTGGCGACAATACAGTTATCTACGTTCCAACAAAGTGCACAATTGACGAGACGCGCCCCTGGATGATTGAGATGGGTGACAACGTTAGCGTCACGAATGGTGTCACCATCCTCACTCATGGCTATGACTGGAGTGTATTTAAGGGTAAGTATGGCGATGTTTTGGGATCGGCAGGGCACGTCAAAATTGGTTCAAATGTATTTATTGGTATGAATACTACGATTCTTAAGGGTGTTATTATTGGCAACAACGTAGTTATTGGTGCGAACTCTCTCATTAATAAGGATGTACCGAGTGATTGTGTGGTTGTCGGTAATCCTCAGCGCGTCATCTGTTCTATCGACGAGTATTTGGAGAAGCGTCGAAAGGCACAAGTGACCGAGGCTGCAGATCTCTATGATTGTTGGCGTCGCAATTCATCCGAAGGTAGGCGAGGAGAAGTGCCTCCCAAGAGTATCTTCCGGGAGTTCTTTTGGCTCTTCGAGTCGCGCGATGCGGCAACAAAGGGCTTTGAGGAGCCGTCGTTCGAGTGCACCATGCGTTTGCGTGGGACCTATGAGAAAAGCTGTGCTCGTTTCAGCTCATTAGAACCCGAGTTTGATGGCTACGAAAAGTTCCTTGAACGCCTGGAAAGTATTCGACTGAGCAGTTGAACACATGGGAAATCTATGTCTAGTATAATCAAGAAGGCAAAGGAGCACTACGACAACTTATCCAAGGTAAAGCGCGCCACGGTATGGATTACCTTCTGCAGTTTTCTTCAACGTGGAATTTCATTCATTACTGTGCCAATTTTTACACGTCTTCTCTCGACCTCGGAGTACGGTTCATTTAGTGTGTACCAGAGCTGGGAGTCTATGGCCATATATGTTGTTACGCTTGGCGTCACATATGGCGGTTTCAACAATGGCATGATGCGCTACAAGGATGACAGAGAGGGTTACACGAGTTCCGTTATGGGCCTCGTGTTGGTCATGGGCGCATTGTGGCTTGCGCTCGGCATGCTCTTCCAGGGTCAAGTGAATGGATAAAAAACGAGGGGTCAGGCACCGCGTAGATTCTTGCTCAATGATGAGTATCATCGCTGTGGCCGCGTGTGCTATCGCGAAATGTTCGACTGGTGTCATCTGCGTCGGCATCATACTCCTCCTTATCGGAAAGCCTTCCGTTGGTGCCCGCGGCGCCAACGGAAAATGGCTCGTACCAGCGCTTATTGTTGCGATGGCTGTTGTTGCTATCGCTGGGACGTGGGTCATGACACTACCCGTCGTGCAGTCCTTCACGGTTGGCGTACTCGGTAAGACCGGTGATTATTCTGGGCGACTTCCGATTTACGGGCAAATACCGGGTTGGTTCTTGGAGAATCCGATATTCGGATACGGTTCGACATCTGCGGCAAATGCAGTCGTAGTGCTGAATAACGGTGCAACAGACTGTCAGGAAGGGCTGTTTCAAATTCTGCTTGCTAACGGGCTTGTCGGCGCTATTGTTTTCCTTGCCCTTTGTTTGGTCGCTCTCGATGGTTACAGTAAAACGGATAAGCGTGCGCGAGGAATTTATGCATACCTTGTATCGATGGCGCTGGCCTCGCTCGTCGAAATCAACCTCGGCTCCTTTTTCCTCCTTGGCCTCTCACTCATGAGCGTAACCTCTCAGGCTTCGGGGCCGGACGGCACTGGATCCACGGCAGCGATACAAGAAACGGATAAATTTTATGACCGATAATCAACAAGAACTCATAACTGTCGTGATTCCGGTATTCAACGTACGAGATTACTTGGACCGTTGCTTAGAGTCGGTGCTCGCGCAGGACTACCGAAACCTTCAGGTGGTCCTTGTTGACGACGGTTCTACTGACGGATCAGGGGAAACTTGTGACGCATATGCTGACCTTGATCCGAGGGTTGAAGTCGTGCATACTGCGAACTCAGGGCTCTCTGCTGCAAGGAATGCTGGGGTGACGCGCGCGCGGGGTTCTTGTGTGCTCTTCGTCGACTCGGATGACACGCTTGCGGAGCGACACGTCTCCAACCTGTATGGTTGCCTGCAAAAATGCGATGACCCTTCAACAGCCGTGGCTGTAACTGGGTTTACGCCAGTGGAGAGAAGTGTCGCTCCCTTCGATGTGCAATGTGCGAATGAGTTCGTTGCCCTTACCGCTGCCGAGGCAATCTCAGAGTCCGTCACTATCGGTGGACGCTTCGCCGCCCACGCCTGGGGAAAGCTCTATTCCAAGGCCTTATTCGGTCTTCTCCATTACCCCGTCGGCAGGTTCTATGAGGATCAGTTTGTCACCTACAAAATCTTTCTTGAGGCATCTGAAGTGGCCTACGAGAATGCAGATGACTACTTTTATACGACTGACCGACCAGGCAGCATATCCGTGGGCTCGCGCGTGCGGGAGCTCGATTACCTTGACGCCATCAGGGGAACTCTCGCCGACGTTGAGAGATTTTGTATCGGGGCTGTTCCGGCGGTCAAGGCCAGGTATCTCGCAGCTTTGATTTACGGCGTTGAGACCGCCTGTCTAGACGGCAGCCCGGAGATGCTCGACCCACTTTACGAAGAAGCTTTTCTGCGCAAGGGGGTGGCGCTGGGCGACGTGCGGCTGTCGCTTTCCGACCGCATCAAGTTCTCGATGCTTGCCATAGGCAAGAAGTGTTTTGCTGCTGCCGTAAAGCTTAGGCTTGGGGCACCTCGCCCCGTCGAGCTCGCGGGTAAGGTTCGCCGCCGCCTCGCCGCGCTGTCCAAATCCAAGATGCTTTCCTCGGTCTATGACTCGTCTATTGACCGCTCCGGTGGCCCCGTCAGCTTCCTTGTCATGACGCCGCGCTACAGGAACTACGGTGACCAACTTATTGCCTTCTCCGAGCATTTGCTCCTTGAAGAGGCGAAGGTGAACGTCATGGAGGTCTCCTACGAGGACTGTCAGGATCTAGGGTGTAGTTTCGCGGAGCTGCTCGCCGACGGCGAATCCGTGTTCTTTACCGGCGGCGGTTACCTCGGTGACCTCTGGTTGGGACTCGAATCTACGGCGGAGAAGTTACTGAAGACGCTCGGGGAGCGCAACTCGGCACTCTTCTTCCCTGTGTCCGTCTACTATGAAGGCGATTGTTCCGGACGCTTCGAGGCTGCGGTGTCGGCATCCAAGGCCCCCATCGTGGTCTGCGCCCGCGAGGCGGTGACCTGCGAGCGGCTCACCGCCTCGCTTAGCTGCATCGAGCCTGTGCTGCTGCCAGACGTCGGATTGTTTGTCCGTAGAAGCGACCTCATGGACCACGCGCCCACACGCGTCCTGCGGAGCGCGCTTGTGTGTATCAGGCATGACAAGGAGAGTCTGCAGAGCGTGGGCTTTGGCATCGAGTTGACGGCCGCACTCTCTGCTCTCGGCATGAGTATCTCCGCCGTAGACACACACGACCCAATTGGCGAGACGGCACCCGAGCATCGGCGCGAAGAGCTCAGCACACTTGCTCGGCGTTTCGGAGAGGCATCTCTTGTTGTGACTAATAGGTTGCACGGTATGGTATTCGCCATGATTATGGGTACGCCCGTAGTCGTGCTCGATAACGTCTCCGGTAAGGTTTCTGGCGTGGCTAAATGGGTTGCGGGCAGGTACCCGCTTGTGATCACCGACGAGGCCAACATCGCTGTTGCGGTCGCCGAGGCGGCCGCATTTTTGCCCTACAAGGGCGATGTGGCCGACCTGTTGATGGGCGAGAGGGAGCGGCTCGTGCTACTAATCGGCGAGGTGATGGCCAATGGCTGAGATGAGTGAGAAAAGACAGCTCGTGATCAATATGGCTGCGGCCCTCGTCACCTTCGCCGTTCAGGTCGGCATCAATTTTATACTCACCCCCTACATCACAGCCAAGCTTGGAGCCGAAGCCTACGGCTTTGTATGCCTGTCCAACACCCTTGTCAACTACATAGCAATCCTCACTATAGCCGTCACGTCGATGGCGAGCAGGTTCATATCTATCGCCCTGTTCCGAGACAATGGGGAGGCTGCGAGGAAGTACTACTCCTCGACGCTGGCGACCCTGCTTGCTTGCGTCGCCGTCGTTGCGGTACCCGCGTTTGTGTGTATTGCCTCCATCGACAGTCTACTCAACATATCAGCGGGTCTTGTCGGCGACGTCAAACTGCTCATGGTTTTTGTGTTTGCTAATTTCTCGCTTTCAATCATGAGTTCTAACCTGAGCATTGGCTTCTATGTGAGGAACAGACTCTACATCGGATCGATGATCAACGCCGTGGGTTACACAATCAGGGCTGTCTTTATGGTCGTCCTCTTTGCCCTGCTTCCTACGAGCGTGTCAATCGTGGGGCTGGCGGCCTTCATTGCTACGTCCTTCGTGCAGGCAGCTTACATGTACTGGAAGAAGAGACTGCTGCCTGAGCTGCGTTTCTCGCCCTGCGACGTGGAGTTTGGCAGGATTCTTGAGGTCACCAAAGCGGGTGCCTGGAACTCGGTTTCTCAGCTGGGCTCGACGCTCTCGAGCGGGCTCGACTTAATCGTATGTAACCTACTCATCGGTGCCTCCGCCATGGGGACGCTCTCGATCTCGCGCGTCATAAGGACCGCTATCGACGCCATTGGATCCGCTACAATGAGCACCTTTCAGCCATCACTGACGAAGTACTACGCCAAGGGCGATATCGACGGACTCGTTGCCTACGCGAAGTGGGCAATGAAGTCTTTCGGTCTGGTTATCTCTCTGCCCGTGGGAGTTTTTATCGCGTTCGGTGTGCCTTTCTTCAGACTTTGGGTGCCGAGTCAGGACGCGTATGTTCTCTACCCGCTTGCTGTTATGTCGGTCATCGGCTGGGCAGTGCTCGGCCCTGCGGCCGTCATTCAGAATATATTCATCGTACTCAACCGGATGCGAACTAACTCGCTACTTCTCTGTGTGGGTGGCTTCGCGATTGTCCTCGTCGAGTACGGACTTCTCAGCTTCACGGACTTGGGTATCTTTGTCATCGCCGCTACGAGTTGCGTGGAGAGCTTCGTGCGCAACCTTGCCTACACCATCCCCGCCGGGGCGCGCTACCTTGGTAGGTCGTGGACGACCTTCTTTCCCTCCGTGGGGAAGTCGCTCGCATGCGTGGCAGTCGTAGCCGCCTGGGGTACCGTGGTGCAGCTTGTCGTTGGTGTTCCAACCATGTGGGTTCTTTTCATTGCGGAGGGGGGCGCCAGCGTGCTGCTCGGGTTCGCGTCGTGTTTGTTTCTGCTGTTTGACCGCGGGGAGCGCGCGCGGCTCGCTGGGATGGTCGCCGGGAGGATAAGGAGATAGACATGAATAAGGTTAAAAGGGATCTGACCCATTACAGTCTTAGACAGCCCCGAAGGATCTGATTTATTCATCTTCCTAGTCGGATTGTGATTGCATCGGCTCCGAAGAGCTGTTGGCCGGACGTGAGGTTGGCATACGATGGATCCTTCTCCATCAGCTCGATGATGTCGATTATCTCGGACAGGCCGAGGCTTCGCAGCTTACGCGACGTTTCGGTATCGATCATCGGGTAGGGGGACCCGGACAAAAAGCTGGACCAGAATTGGTCCAGATAGGAGTCCGGATGCCTCACTATACGGAAGAACAGAAGAAGATAGCTCTCGGGATGTTGGATGAATGCGGATCGGTCACCGAGGCCACACGCAGACTTGGCTATCCATCTAGAAGCGTGCTCTATCATTGGGCCAGGAACGACGATGCCGCAGGAAGGCGTGCCGAGGGCAAGATATTCTCGCACTACCCTGCAGGCATAAGGGAGGAGGCCATACGCCTTGCCGAGGGCGGACTCGGTAACTCGGAGGTCGCATCCCGCCTTGGCGTCTCCAGTCCGACCGTGGTCTACCACTGGGTGAGAAACGCGAGGAGAGGCAAGCAACCGATGCCGAAGAAGCCGACGCCCGTGATCGGGGCCGAATCAGCCAGCGACGGTTTCGAGGGCGATGAGGTTGAGAGGATTCGCCGACTCGAGCTCGAGAACGATATCCTGCGAGGGGTGGTCGATCATTTAAAAGTCGGATGCCTCGAGAGGCTGACGAACAGGGAGAAGACCCTGATCATCAACAGCTTGAGGCTGAGGACAGAGTGCCCCTTGAGAGAACTCACCGCTTTCTTGAGGATATCGAAGAGCTCCTATGAGTACCAGCGCAAGGCCCTTCTGCGACCTGACAAGTATGCCTTGGCACGCACGCGCATACAGGAGATATTCGATGAGCATGATGCCAGATGGGGCTCGGAGCGGATATGGGCGGAACTCAGGAGGGAAGATGGCGACACGAGGCCGCTTGTCGTCTCCGAGAAGATCGTCCGCAGGATCATGAGACAAGAAAACCTGAAGGTCGTCTATTGCAAGAAGAGACGCCACTACAACTCCTATGGCGGAGAGCAAGGAGAACGACCTGGGAATCTCGTGAGACGCAACTTCCATGCAGACAGGCCGAACGTACTATGGCTTACCGACATCACCGAGTTCGGACTCGGACAAGGCAAGGTCTACCTCTCCCCAATCATAGACTGCTTCGATGGCAAGGTCGTCTCGTGGAGCATCTCGCAGAACCCTGATGCGGAGCTCGTGAGCACCATGCTCAAAGATGCGACGTCAGTACTCAGGAAAGACGAGAGGCCCATTCTTCACTCAGATGGCGGAGTCCACTATCGGTGGGACTGCTGGGTCAGGAGATGCGATGAGGCCGGGATAACCAGGTCGATGTCGAAGAAGGCTTGTTCGCCGGACAACAGTGCGTGCGAGGGCTTATGTGCTTAAGCACATAAGCCCTCTAATGTGCTGGGCAACGTTATGTGCCGGGAATAGCCGTTCGCGCTGGTGAAGGGCACCAAGTAGAGATGAAATCAGCACATAATGAAGTAACGTCTCCCTATCGGATATGGCATTCCATTGATGGGAGATGCGATGGACAGGCTACAGGATCACCTTGACAGGTTCCAAGGATCATCTGTTGGAGAGCGGCTACTCGAAGGCCGCGTCGAAGAACTACCGCTTCAGGGCCGCCACGTTCCTGAGACGATGCCCCGAAGTCCTCGAAGCCGACGAGAGCCAGGGCAAAAGAGCTGGTCGAGGCATACATCGCCGAGTTGCCGCGCAACACGGCCAGGACGATACCGGCGGCGGCTGTCCGCAGATGGTGGGTGTTCCGGTTCGACAGGCCCTATAGAGACCGCATCACCCCGTCTCAGGTCGAGGCAGGCGAATCCATCGCGGCAGAGCTGACGGAGTTCGAGGGCTATCTCCGCACCTTCGGGAACATACAGCCCGAAACGACACGCAACAGGGTTGCCGCCATCAAGCTATTCCTCTTCGCCACGTTCCCGGACGGGAACTTCGAGCGTCGTGCCATCACACCTGCGGACGTGATCGATTACCATAGGCGCAGCGGCTGCCTCGGAAGGTTCCTCCATGCGCGCACTCCAGGGCAGCGACCTGCGTTCCTACGTGCGCTTCCTTCGTTTCAAAGGCATAGACGACATCCCGCTCGACGTGATATCCCTTACCGGCCCGAGAAGGCGCGATCACACCATCCCTGGCAGGCTGAGTGACAGTGACTACGAGGCGCTGCTTGCGTCGTGCGACACGGGGACGCAACGCGGACAGCGCGACTGTCGCAATGGCGATGTGCATGGGAAACCTCGGGTTGCGCGCATGCGATGTCGCCCGCGTCACACTCGACGACGTGACATGGGCAGACTGGACCCTGACAGGTGCGCGGATCGAAAAGCAAGACGACGAGGGACCTTGCCGCTCGACGGGCGGACCGGCGCGGCGATCGAGCGCTATGTGATCATGCGAGGTCCTAACGAGGTGACACGCACCCTCTTCCTCAACACGGCTGGAGGCGCCATCGCGTCGAGCCAGGTACAGACCGCCATCTCGCTTGCGGCGGGACGCGCTGGGAATCGAATCGTACCGCGGGACCCACGGCCTGCGCCGTATGGTGGCGACGAACATGGTGAACGCCGGTGTCGACGTGAAGACCATAGCGGATGTTCTCGGCCACGAACGCATTGATACCACCATGGGCTACATGAAGGTGAGCGCCGACAACCTGCGCAAGGTCGTTTCTGCTTGGCCCGGGGAGGCGACATCATGACCGGGGTCGAAGATGCAGCGGAGCGCTACATCGAGTACAAGCAGGCTCTCGGATTTGACTTCTCTGGCGAGATGCAGAGGCTGCAGGCGTTTGCCGCCTCCCTCGGAGGAAGGGACGTCTCACGGGATGCGGCTCTTGCCTGGGCGTGCAGCGGTTCCGGGCATCCCAGATCCTATCAGGCGCAGCGTTACGAGACGGTCAGGCGTCTCTCGGAGTTCGCGCACGCTCTCGACCGCAGCTTCCCGATGATGCAGCCGGGGTTGCTCGGCAGCACGGGTGCACGCGTCGTTCCCTACATCTACACCGAAGAGGACGCATGCGTGCTCATGCGTGCGGCGCTCGACCTCAGATCGCCCGACGGATTGCGCGCAGAGAGCCTCTCGTTCCTAATCGGCATCATGTGGTCATGCGGGCTGCGGGTCGGCGAGGCGCTGGGACTCAAGGATGTGGACTTCGACGCCGACAAATGCCTGCTGAGCATCCGTGACTCGAAGTTTGGTTCGTCGCGGGTCATACCCGTCGCCAGCGACGTGGCCAAGCGCGTGTCCGCCTATCAGCATGTACGCGATGTCGCGGCGCCGATGCGTGCACACGGGACGACGATAGTCTCGACAGGAGGCAAACCTTTGAGCGAGAACTCCGCGGAGCGCATGTTCTGCGAGATCAGGTGGTCGCTTCTTGGCCGCGGCGAGTCGTTTCCCGGACGGATGCCGCGTCTCCACGATCTTCGCCACACGTTCAGCGTAAGGACGATACTGCGTTGGTATGCCCAGGGCGAGGACGTCAATGCGATGATGCCGTATCTGTCTGCGTACCTCGGGCACCGGAAGCTGTCCGACACGTACTGGTATCTGACGGGCGCGCCCGAGCTGATGACGGTGGCCGCCGGGGCCTTCCGGGCGGCGGGGTTGGGAGGCGGTGCGTCGTGAAGACCGACTTCTCCCTTCTCCTCGAGGGGTTCTTCCTGCAATGGATGGATGCCGGCAGGCATCTGTCCTCGCGGACCATTGCATCGTACCGCGACACGTTTGTCCTCTTTTTGCGTTGGCTCTTCGATGCGCGGGCCATTCCCGCTCCGGACGTGACGATGAGAGATCTGACCGCAGAGAACGTGGAAGCGTTCCTGCAGTTTCTCGCGCTCGAGCGCGAATGCGCCGCGACGACCGTGAACTGCAGGCTCGCGGCCATCAAGGCCTTCTGCGGATATGCCGCCTATAGGTCGCCGGATCGTCTGGCTGAGATGAAGCGCATACAAGACATCCCACGCAGAACCGAGAAGCGATGCGAGGTCGCGTACCTCACGGCCGAGGAGATCGGTTGGCTTCTCGCCGCCTGCGACCTCGGGACTTCCCACGGCGAGGAGACACATGTCATGCTGGCGCTTCTGTTCAGCACGGGCATGCGCGTAAGCGAGCTCGTCAACCTGCGTGTCTGTGACTTCGAGAGCCGGGGCGGACGACATGTCGTGAGGATTCTCGGCAAGGGTCGCAAGGAAAGGACGCTTCCGATGTGGCCGGAGGTGGCGGCCGAGGTCTTGGCGTTGGCCGACGCCCGCAGCATCCCTGCGGGCGGGCATCTCCTCGCGGGACGCAACGTGGGTCATCTGACCAGGTCGGGTGCGCGAAGCAAAATAGATGCAGTCGTGAGGCGAGCATCGGAGACTCATCCGCAGCTGGCCGGGAAGCGAATCACGCCGCATGTGTTTCGCCATTCCACCGCCATGGCCATGCCGGGCTCCGGGGTGGACCTGTCTACGATAGCCATCTGGCTTGGACATGAGAACGTGCAGACAACCCACAGATATATGGTCGCGAACATGGCGCGCAAGGAGGCGGCACTCGCGAAAGTCCATGGATGCGTCGGGATGCCCACGCCGGAGCGCTATGTCCCTTCGCATGATGTGCTCGACTTTCTCATGTCGCTCTGAGAGGCATATCGTTATGTGCCGAGCCGCGGTGTGGCGGTCCATTACAACCTGCAGCTCATGCGCTGCTTGGCACATAACGTTGCCCAGCACATTAGAGGGCTTCTTTGGCAGGCTCAAGAACGAGTTCTTCTACTACAGAGACTGGCGCAACACGGCAGTCAAAGACTTCATGACGGCACTTGATGAATGGGTCAGATACTATAACGAAGGCCGAGCCAAGAAGTCGCTCGGTTGGCTGAGCCCGAACCAGTACAGAAGAAGCCTTGGTCTAGCCGCTTAGGCGCGTCCAAGAAAATGTCCGGGTCCCCCTACCACAGCGTGCAGGAGGCTTCATTAGGACCAGGTACGCGAGGTTCCAGGATGTCTGCGACGACCTCAACAGATCGAGAATGCGGGCGATGACACGTACTACGAGAGGATGGACGGCTACGGGACGGTGCCGTTCCTCATCGTGGACGACTTCCTGGTCACGTTCGTCTGACACTTGATACTGCTAGGGGTGTTACTACTTCATGTGACTGAGCACTTCCCGCATACCTCGAATAACTGTCCTGGCCGGTCCGTATGATGCCTATAACATCAGGAGTGACAAAAGGACATGCAAAGAAGAGGAACCCAAAGGACATCACAAGCACAATGGAGTTGCTGGACACCTATCGCATCGAAGAAGATTGTACGGACCTCCTCCTTGAGGAGCGTTATCCGGAAGGGTAGCGTTGTCCCATACGTGGGCATACCCGCTGCGTCATCCTCTATGCTCGTCGCTCTACGCAGTGCAGTAGGTGTCGTCACCAGGAGTCACTCACGTCAGGCACGCCAACGCAAAGCACACATGTCCCGCTTAGAAAGTGGTTTCTTACTATGCATCTCGTAGTCGCTGACAAGCGCGGCGTCTCGGCGTCGGCCCCAAGCAGAGAACTCCATATTTGCCGCAGCAGCGCCACCTTCCTATTACGACGCATACGAGCGGCGATGGCTGAATCGGGGTGCGTTCAACGTACTCTCCGTCTAGACTTGAGATTGATGACGCCTACGTGGGAACCTCGGGCGGCAAATGCGGCCGCAGCATCGATAAGGCATCGATCATCTGTGCAGTCGAAACCGTGGTAGGAGGAGGTTGCTGCATCAGGTCGGTCGCGGATGTGTCAGGAGCGATCTACCGTGCTTTCGCTCACGACCACATATGGGCCGGAGCCGAAATCCATGCAGATGGCTGGTCGGGCCTCAAGGCCGGGCTGGGCTTGTGGCCAAGGCTCAGCTCACAGACGTTCGACATTGACGACGGAGGGCGCTGACTCCCTGTTGCCAACCACGTCATCTCGAACTTCAAGGCACATCTCAACGGCACCTATCATGGTGTCACTCATGAGCATCTACAAGAGCACATGGACGAGTTTGACTGGAGGTGCTGCCATAGGATAGGTGATGTTGGATTCTCCGCCTTGCTTGACGAACTCTGCCACTCTCACCATCACCCGAGAGGTGAGCTGCTGGCAATGTTCGGGCCACTGCTCGTACCGAAGGCGGCTTGAGGCCATTATGCGAGAAGTGCTCAGCCGCACTACTCAAATAAAAGCGGGACCAGCTGATGGAAGATTCTGGGTCGATGTTCGCCAATCCTGAGCAGGAACGTGGGATGGAGATGATGCTGACAAGCTGTCTGTGGCCACCGGTGAAGAGCGTTGCCGCGATAAACTTGGCCTCGGCTGTGCCAGCCTACCTCGTCCGATGGTACTTTCGCAATCGGCCATTCGGCTTGTCGGGAATTGTCCGCTTGATGAGTCTGCTTTCGAGTCTACATGCTCGTTCACGTGCAAGGGCAGATATGCCACATGCAACCATGATCCCAACCGCTGCGCCAACGGTGTCGACGATGCAGTCCGAGAAGCGGGCCGTCCGACCAGACAAAAATAGTTGATGGAACTCATCGGTGCATGAATAGGCAATGCATATCAGGAGGGCCAACCACACGCGGGTGCGCAAAAACATACTCATGCGACCGCCAGTGCGAATGCCATCCGTCTGTTCCCTGCGCCCTCTGCGTATGGAGTCATCATCTTCAACCGGCAAGAGTGATCCGAGCGCTGCAAAGAGTGCTATGCCCAGCACCGCATATTCTGTGGCGTGCGCAACCTTACGGACGGGTTCATCGAGGGCCTTGATCACGATGGCACGGTCGGCCTCGTCGAGTTGATCAAACTCGTCATCGGTAAGCGAGGCCACAAACGAGACCACGCCGTCGCTTGTCAGGTGAGAAGCGCTGTTATCTTGGGACGAAAAGAGAAAGATAGCCACAGCGCAGCACATTACCATGACGAACAGTACTACACTGCGCGCGCCGAGATTGATCCGACCGTTGCCAGTTCTTTTATCCATGTATCGCAGTGTAGCATCCTAGCGTGAAAAGCCGCGCGACGGTCCAAGACGATCTCCTACGAGGTGGGGGACTGCACGGGAGCCTCGGGTAGGACCCTACGCCGGCACGATAGGGGAGCGAGGCTGTCCGAGCAGACCGATGCCTGAGGTGTGGTGGAACACGCATGAGACCCTACAGCATGACCGGGTTGTCTGACGGATCATCCGCAGCCCCTTATGATGCTGGCTGATGTTCAAAAATCAAAAAAACTTTCAGCTCATAGATTGATTGTGCTATGCTCAGCATATTAGCTATCTAAGTATAGGTAGCTTATCTATCGAGACTTTTGGGGTGACCGAGAGATGCGTAAGAAGATTGCGGTGTTCTTAGTAACAGCAGCACTGGCTTTGGCATATCCCCTTACAGCTCTTGCGTCAGGTAGCCCGACAGACCAGTCAGGTACTTCAGGCGGTGTGAGCATCTCAGTCAATGGCGCAACCGTTGGTGGGCGGGCGATTAATGCGTCTGACATCACTGTTGCGAAGGCCGCTGACGATCCTACGATCATGGCCGCCCTTCCCTCCGGCGATGACTATATAGGTTGCTGGGAAGTTGAGCTTGACGGAGGCGAGTACTCAGAGCTTTCAAGTGGCACCGTTACGCTGAGTTTTCCCGTAGGCGCTAACTACAATGGCGGAGTCGCGACGATTATCCATGACCACGATGGTAATCTCACCTCTTCGACGTGCACCGTTTCCGGCGGTACCGCTTCTATTACGATTAGCCAGTTCTCGACCTTTGGCGTGTCCGTGAATACGTCTGGAACCGCTGCTGCTTCTGCTTCTAGCAGCTCGTCTTCCTCGCCTTCTAGCGGCTCGTCTTTTAGTAACTCGTCCTCCTCTTCTCCCAACACCGGTACTGGTAACATGACGGGTCTGTATGTTCTTACCATCGCTGCGCTCGTTGGTGCAGGTGCCGCTTTTGCCTTCAGAAAGAGCACGCAGCGCTAGGTTTCCTAATCATACGTTTCACGTGAAAGGGCTCGCTTCTGCGGGCTTTTTCACGTGAATAGAGCCACCGTATTTTGCAGGATAGAATTGTGCAACCGGAGAACATGTGAGACAACAAGCACAGCATACCAAGCACGGGAGCAAGCGACATAGCATATCGACGATTCTATGCGTCGTGTTTGTCGTTATTGCCCTTGTCGGAACCGGTACTATCGTTTTTCTCACGTTCTACCATCCACCTGTGGAAATCAGCGACTCATCTGTAGAGATGGATGATGCAACTACGGAGACCACAGACGGTACCGGTGATGCTTCGACCTCTGCGACCACACTTGTCGAGAATCCAATCGATTTTGCGTCTCTCCAGCAGGAAAACCTTGATATATATGCATGGATAACCATACCTAATACCAACATTTCCTATCCGATTTGCCAGAGCGCTACCGATGACACATACTACCTTTCGCACGATTCCGATGGCAATGAGTCCACGGGTGGTGCCGTATTCAGCGAGATGCAGACCTCAAAGGATTTCACCAAACCCGTAAGCGTCATCTATGGTCACAACAGTGGATTGTTTGCTGAAATCCACTACTTCGAGAACACGGACTTTTTCAATAACAATGAGTACTTCTATATCTACACTCCCTATCACGTAATCACATATCGCGTCATTTCCGCATACCAATACGATAATCGCCATATCCTGAACTCGTTCGACTTCCTGCAGCCAGATGTAAAACGAAGCTATTTCGATATGGTCTGCAATCCGCAGTCGATGATAAAAAATGTACGAGAAGGTGCCTCTTTGTCAAATGATGACAGGATTGTTCAGCTGAGTACCTGCATGAGTCCCTATTCATCCGCACAGCGATACATCGTTACGGGTGTGTTGGTAAGCGACCAAGCGGCAGATCGATAAGGCTGAAGATATGAGTGATAGGCATAGAGACCATCTAGGAACTCCTGCTGACTCTGGTGGTGCGCATTTCAGCAAGAAGCTCGATCAGGCTCAGCCCCAAGAAGCCGACGCTGGCTCGAGTGTCTCATCTGCCGATGAGGATTCGTTCATGCATCAGCCCGCGAGTAGCCAGGATCACAGTGATATGGTGCGAGTGCGCAAGAGAACCAAGACCAGTCGGAAAAAGCATCGTACTCGGAAGATAGTACTCATCGTCATAGCCATCCTCGCCGTTGCGGGAGGAGGCATTGCTTTCGCAATTCAGTTCGGCAGACAGCAGTTGCTCGCGCAGGACACCGGTATCTCTGTTTCGGACGAGTCAGTCTCGTATTCTGAAGGTCAGACCATTGAGTACAACGGACACACATACCAACTGAACGAGAACATTGTTTCGTTCTGCTTTCTGGGCTTTGATAAGACCGCGATGCCCGAGGACCCTGAGCTGCACGGACAAGCTGACGCAGTGATTGTCGCGGCGTTGGATACCAGCACGGGCTCCATAAAGCTCATCGAGATCCCGCGTGACTCGATGGTGGATGTAGGTGTGTATACCGATGACGGTACATATCTGCGAACCGAGAAGAAACAGATTTGTCTGGCATTTGGCTATGGAGACGGCAAGGATGTCAGCTGCAGAAACGTCATGGACTCTGCCTCGCGGACGCTCTACAACATACCGATAAACTATTACTATGCGATGGACGAGGGTGGTGTGGGAGCTCTGGCAGACGCCGTCGATGGCGTGCCGTTGACTGCTCTGCAAAGCATCCCCGGTACAGGTATTACTAAAGATAGTGATGTTATTCTTTATGGTAACAAGGCGCTGAAGTACGTACAGTATCGAGACACGAGTTATCTCACATCGTCTCTTGACCGACAGGCGCGTCAAATCCAGTTTATGCATGCCTTTGCCGCTAAAGTGCTGTCCAGTGCCAATGGCAACGTGGCGGGTCTGGTCAAGCTATACCAGACGGCCAGCGATTATTCCATGACCAATCTTGATGCTAACGAGTTCCTGTATCTTGCCACATGCCTTATTTCGAATGGCATCACGGATGTCTCGATAACATCCCTGCAAGGAACAATGACGCAGGGTACCGCCTATGCGGAATACAACCTTGATTCTGATTCCGTATACCAAACTGTCTTGGATACCTACTATACGCAGACAAGCTAAAGCGCCGGTAGGGGGACAGAAACCCAAAAGGTAAGAATGACAGGGACGTGTTGCATTGGAGAGCCGAGCTCCCAAGCGATGCCTCGGTCCGTTTCTCGCCGTGCGCGTTGCACGCGGCGTACGACTTTGGCTCCCGCCCCTTGAGTCTCCTGCCTGCGGGTGCCTTTCTTACATCTGGGATGCGACTTTGGCCCGTCATGTTTGTGCTGGTAGAGCATGAAATAGCTTGTTGAACGATGAGCCATAGTCCGTGGGCCAAAGTCGCTTTGCGAACGCGGGAATGGTTCCGCGAGAGTTTTGCGTGTTGGGCGCCCGTATCGCATCGGTTGGCGCAAGCCATGGAATCACGTCTCTGCGTCTCTTGATGTCAAAAGTCTGTGTGGCTGTCAGTATTTTATGGAGAACCTTTCTTTATATAGCGTATCCTTTCTGACGTTTTCGGCTCTTCCGCAGACCGCACTGGCCCTTACCGATCTGGGGACGTTCACCTATCCCACGTCCACCGCGCTGGAGAGCGTCAACAAATACGCGGTCTTCGCCCAGACGTATAACAAGAACAATCATATGGAAGGCACCATTGCCGCCAACTACATCAACGCGGGAACCGATGCGTTCGGCGTGACCTCGGCCGTGGAGCAATACGTCGACAAGGACGAGGCCTTCTGCTACTTTGCCCACGTTGTCGGCCTAGGTAACATGATTGCTGCCAACACCGACAGCCAAGGGCGTGACTGGAACGTCGTCATGCCCGACGATGCGACGCTTGATTATTCCTACAACAATGGCAACGGAATAACGATTAGTCATATCGAGAATGGGACTACTGTCTCGACGTCGTTCAATAACGCCACCGATCTCGGAAAGATTGTCAGTCACGTGAGTGACACGACGTACCAGATTGACTTCGACGAGGCCTTCTCGGACCTTACGGCGTATGCGACTGCCTTGGCAGCCAAGAGCGATACGGGCGTCACGGTCAGCAAGGAGGGCCAGGACGACCAGAACACCAAGACCATCCGCGTCACGTGCGCGAGTGGCTTTGACATCGTGAACATTTCGGCCGCCGACGTGAGGGACAACAAGATCATCATCGAGGGCCTTGGTGGCGTGACCGACTATTCCCTCGTCATCAACGTGACCGATGTCGATACGACAACGACGTATACCATGAACCGGCAGATTACGATCGATGGCAATCGCACGGCGTACGGCACGGAAGGGGGGAAGGTGCTATGGAACTTTGGCACCTCTGCCTGCAACGTCGCTTTCCAGGACTGCAACCAGGGTCCCGTTCTTGCCCCTAACGGTTCCTTCACGGCCATTGCGTCGCACAATGGCTCGGTGTTTGCGAAGACCGTCACAAATACCAACTGCGAGATTCACCAAAACCCGTTCCGTTCGCAGAAATCCGCTGCCTCCACCACCACGGCCACCCTCGCGGTCGGCGCGGCCGTCGAGAGCACCGGGGAGGCCTGGGCGGGCACCGACGCGCTCGCGTTCTCCGTCGCCATGGACCCCGACCGGGCCAGCGCCGCCGACGCCCTGCCCGCCGACGCCACCGCCTCCTGCCAGGCCGGCGCCACCGCCTCCTTCGGCGACGTCACCTACACGCAGACCGGCGACTACTACTACGTCATCAGCGCCGACCCGAGCGCCGTCGACGGCATGTCCGCCTCCGCCGCCAAGGCGTACGCGCACGTCTCGGTGACCAGCCTCGACGCGGCCCCCACCGTGACCTACGGCACCGCCTCGGGCACCTACGGCTCGACCGACGTCCCGACCCTGACGGCCACCTACACCGCCCCGTCCACGATAGACTCCTCAACCACGGGTTCTTCCACCACGGTTGTCACTACGACCGGTGCTACCGTCTCGAACACGAGTTACGTTCAGTCCGTATCGTCCACGTCATCCCTGCCTAATACGGGTGATCCGTTCGGTCTCGCGTTCCCTGCCTGTCTTGCCATGGCTGGTATCGCGATCGTGCTGGCCGTGCGTCCATGGAGTAAGGATCGATGACCCATGCCCTCGGTGAGGCTTCACCGAGGCGGTTGGGCTGGGGTTGACTTCCTGTCTCTCCTCGTGACGCCCCTTTGTACGTAGCACAAGGACCCATCGTTCCCTTTGGAGCGGTGGGTCCTTGCGTGTCGGTACGTTGGCGTTGGCTTGCTGCATACCGTATTCGGCGAGAACCTACACACCATCTTCATCGGCGGTTAAGTCCCACTTCAGGCTGACTTCGTAGTATGTGATTCGTCAAATGTCATCGACAACAAGACGATTTCGTCACCACGCGACCAAACCGCGCCCCGCGAACCCGTCGAGAAACAAAGGGGCGGATATGGACTCCAAGCCAGAGTGCATCTCGCTGGTGATTCCCTGCCTCAACGAGGAGGAAAGCCTTCCGGTGTGTCTTGCGGCGGTGGACAAGGTCGCGACACAAATGAACGAGGAATACGGTCTGACGGTCGAGGTCATTCTCATCGATGACGGATCCACCGACGGGACGCTTTCCGTGTTTCGACATGCTGCCTCGCGGGAGTCTGACATCATCAAGGTCAGGTGGGTCTCCTTCTCGCGGAACTTCGGCAAGGAGGCTTCTCTCCTCGCTGGATTTTCCCGCGCAACCGGCGACTACGTCGCGGCGATGGATGCAGACATGCAAGATCCCCCTTCGCTCCTTCCTAAGATGTATGAGTTGCTCGTTAGCTCTGGCTGCGACACCGTGGCGGCGAGACGGGCGACGCGAGAGGGCGAGTCGCCGCTCCGTTCGAGCCCGTCTCGCAAGTTCTACGGCGTGGCGAACCACTTGTCCGACACCGACTACATCGATGGTGAGCGCGACTACCGCCTGATGAGACGTCCTGTGGTAAACGCGCTGCTGGAGATGGGCGAGTACAACCGCTTTACCAAGGGCATGTTCAGCTGGGTTGGCTTCACGACGGAATGGATCTCGTACGACAACGTCAATCGAGTCGCGGGAAAGACAAAGTGGAGCCTGCGTCAGCTTCTGGGATACTCGATTGACGGGATCACGTCTTTCTCCGCCGTGCCGCTTACCTTTGCGGCAAAGATAGGGCTGGGATGCTGCGTGGTCTCCGCGGCAATGCTCATATTCATCATTGCCCGCCGTCTTCTCTTTGGAGATCCCGTCACAGGATGGGCATCGACCATCTGCGTCATCATCTTCATCGGAGGGCTGCAACTCCTCTTTCTCGGCGTAATTGGCTACTACCTCGCCAAGGTCTATCTCGAGACAAAGCATAGGCCGCACTACGTGGTGAGGGAGCAGAGCGATGCGATCGGGGAGTAGACCCGTCTTGCGCGGGCGCGTCGCCGGCGTCGCCCTTCTCGTCATCGGCGCGGGCTTCCTCCTGATCTCCGCCTTTCAGGCCAACATCTGGTTCGATGAGAGCTATTCGGTTGCCATCGCCTCGCATTCGTTCTCGGAGATCTGGAGCATCGGCTCCCATGACGTGCACCCCGTCCTGTACTACTGGGCACTTCACGTGGTCTACCTTGCGTTCGGAAGCAACATCATCGCCTTTCGCCTCTTTTCCGCTCTCAGATCGATGTCCATGGCCGTTCTGGGCGTCACGTGTGTGGCCAAGGACTTCGGCAGGACGACGGGACTGCTCTTTACCTTTTTTTCGCTGTTCGTTCCGGTTGTCGGCTTCAT
>Ga0268359_10019_pt1 | contig 50023 bp, 49 predicted proteins | sample BioMet11_FD_194416 | JGI IMG/M metagenome (GOLD analysis project Ga0268359, IMG submission 194416) | Sewage microbial communities from Oakland, California, United States - Biofuel 11 (PacBio Assembly) | ecosystem: Engineered > Wastewater > Sewage > Unclassified | place: USA: California | collected...
CACCTCCCCCTGCAGCGACAGCGAGTTTGCAAAGGAATAGCTGCCACCCCACCGTGGCAAGCAAATGTCCCTGTGCGCTGCCAATATCGGCGATGGGACGGATATAGGTAATCTCGCCATCGAAGCCGGCACCACCAAGGCTCCCCGACCAACCGGCACCAGCAAACACATCGCTGCCCTTGAGCTCACCACCAAGCAGCTGAATGTCGTAACCCCAGTGGTTAAACTTGTAGAGAAAACCAACGGTTACCGTACTATCTTGCTCCATCTTCATCGCCATGTCCACCGTGGAAAACGAGCTGGGGTAAAGGGAGAGGCGCACCGCATCGCTACCTGGGACGCTCCTCGTAGTCGAAGTCGAAAAAGGAGTAGGAGTTAAACACATCATTGGCGTTCCACACAAAGGTCTGTCCCCAGTTTATGCGCTGTCGACCCAGGCGCAGGTCAAGCCCCTGCTGGTGGTAGTCGAGCCAAAACCTATCGGCGGTAATATTTAGAAAGTAGGAGCTACCCGAGACAATATTCCTGGACATATCCACAAAACCGGGGTCATTATCGGCCATTGCAGTGTAACCGGGAATTTGCTTTACAAAATCGCCATAAATAAGGCGGTTTGCGCAACCCCAACCCCGCCGAAAAGTGCGATGAGGGGCTCCACTGGAAGTTAAGGCGATTATGAAACATGTTCTCCGAGAGCCAGTCGCCCTTAAGCGACTCAATCAGATTGGTGTTTATAAACTTAACGTAACCGCCAACTGTAAGTGGCGAGGCTGTAGAGTCCACCACTTGTGCATTTGCAGAGGTTATGGCCAAGAGTAGCGCACCAAGAATAAAGCCAATTTTTTTCATACAATGGTGTTTAATGCGATCGTTGAAAAATGATTGTTGATCCCCTACGGGGAATCAATCCATACTATCATTCATTTCTACAATACTTAAACCGCTACGCGGTAGTTCAGCAAGACCTTACTTTAAGCCTGTTTAATTCCAATTTGAGATAAAAACATTTAACGCCATAATCTCTTAATGGTAGATATACAATAGGTCATTCAATACTTTAAATGATCATTCTACTTTGCCTGCAGGGAATACTCGGAAACCCTTGTTAATTACCCCAATGGAAACAATTCGCCTATGACTGATGCATTCCATATACCTATTTACCCGTAGGGCATTTAGTATTGTAAAAAAATAACATACAAAGAACCTCATACCCCGTAGGGGTTCAACACTACTCCAATGCACAATCTTCTTTGTTGATCCCCTACGGGGAATCAATCCATACTATCATTCATTTCTACAGTACTTAAACCGCTACGCGGTAGTTCTTCTTCATTTACTCCACCCCTGAAAAAATATTCTACATTTAATATTGGTATTTCACCTTTCTCCTTTCTCCTTTCTCCTTGCCACTTGTGCGTCAGGTATTGTAGAAAATTACAGCTAAGAATTGATGTGGCAATTAATCCCCTACACTATTATTACCATCATCGGCATTGTTGTCTTTCCAACAATAGGCCATCTCCCTGAAGCAACCGAGAGCTGAACATACGATAAGCCTCACTATCTGCACTACGGTATGAACCCAAAAAAAATCTTTTTAAAATTTATAGGTTAAGAATTAGGTGCAAATTTTTCACTGCGGCGAATCGGCCATCTCCTTTCGTCCATTTTTGGCAACAACATCGGAAACCACCTTGCCATCCTCCACGGTAATCACACGGCGTGCCTTTTGTACCACACGCTGGTCGTGAGTGGAGAAAACGAAGGTAACCCCCTCCTCCTTGTTAAGCTTTAGCATAATGTCGAGAAGCGTTGCGGTGGATTTGGAGTCGAGGTTGGCGGTTGGTTCATCGGCTAGCACAAACTTGGGGTGCGATGCCAATGCACGAGCCACGGCCACGCGCTGCTGCTGTCCACCCGAAAGTTTCGATGGACGGCTGTTAGTCCTATCGCCTAACCCCACAGAAGTTAGTAGATTCTTGGCCCGCTCACGCCGCTTTGTTTTATCAACACCCTGAAGGTGCATTATAAACTCCACATTTTCCTCGGCTGTAAGCACGGGAATGAGATTATAGGACTGGAACACGAAACCAATGTTTCGAAGCCTAAAATCGATGAGCTGCGACGAGGAGAGCTGGCTCAGCGCCGTTCCATCCACCACAACATCGCCTTCGGTTGGGGTATCAAGACCTCCAATAAGGTTCAGCAGCGTAGTTTTTCCACTTCCCGATGGTCCCACAATGGCGGTAAACTCACCCTTCGCAACGGTTAAATCGATACCATTCACAGCTCTTACCTCTACTTCAGTTTCCCGATATATCTTTTTTAAGTCTTTAAGCTCTATTACGTTCATGGCTATAGGTATTTAAAGAAACAATATTTTAAAAATCAATCTTGACGAAGCGCTTCCACCGGCTTTAGGTTCAACGCTCTAATGGCCGGAAAAACTGATGCTACCAGTCCGGTAATCAAAACAAGCGCAGTAACCATCAGTAGAATGGAAATGTCGATATGAGGGTAAACCATTGGGGAGTAACCCATGGCTCTTAAACCCTGAGAAACGCTGCTCAGATTTATTCCTGTATGGCTAGTAATCAGAACTGTTCCATAGCCTAACATCATACCAATTACACCACCGGTAGTGGTAAGCAGCACCGTTTCAAACATTATCATGCTAAAAACACGCACTTTGCTCATTCCTATGGCCATCAGCATTCCCAGCTCCCGAACGCGCTCCAGAATCACCATCAGCATAGTATTTACTATTACAAAACCGAGTGCCAGAAGAATGATAACCAGAAAAGCAACGATGTAGAGAAGCATTAGGCCATCAATCATTCCGAGAATAGGATCGCTCTCCTGCCAAGTAACCACCTTTAACTTGGGAAAAAGGGCGGTGACCTGCTGGTTCACAATGCTTAGCTGATCTCGGCTTTTCAACCTCAGCGACAGCTGCGATACCGTATTTTCTGGCACGGCCATTAAAGTTGACAGGTCGCTCCGAAGCACAAAGGCATTACCCTCCTCAAACTGTGTATTGCTTGTTCGAAAAATACCAACAACACGAAAGGCACCACCAGTAAGGGTCCCATCATAGTTTTGCATAGTAACCACAAGTTTTGAGCGAACCTTGACCTTGAGCTTGTGGGCTAACTTTTCACCAATAATAATGGGGATATGCTGGTTGTCAGACAGGTATTCGCCACAAGAATCTACCACAAACTGACTGACGTTGGCAATATCGGGTCTATTCTTGCGAACGGTAGTGCTATCCCAAATGGTTTGGTAGAGCATAGATACGGTTTTCTCCTTATCGGGATCAACCCCCAAAAGGGTAATGCCAGAGCTGGTAGTTGCCGTTTGCACCATGGCCGAGGCAACCTCACGAGGTGAAACGCCTGAAATAAAAGGTAGCTTTTTTAACTCAGCCATCTTTTGGTCCGCATTGGTGATGCAGAAATGAGGCTCTAAATTCTCCTCAAACTTCGGATGTTCAACCTTGAGTTCCGGCGTTTCGTACCGAATACCCTCGCTAACCCGCTCATCGGCCATGCCAAGCATAAAGGCAGAGGCAAAGAGACCGCCGAAGAGTCCTAGGGCAATGGCCACAATAACCACTAAGCTTCGGGTGCGATTTCTCCAAATATTTTTCCAAGCAATTGAAGGTATCATGGCTTATCGTCTTAAATCTTTAGAGGGAATAATGCGAAAAATAGAAATCACGGGGTAGAGTGCCGCCACCATTGCAATTACGAAAATCACCATGCTCTGCGCCACAAAAAAGCCGCCTTGAAGGGCAAATGGCATTATGGGATCGAAACCCATTTTAAGCATAGCGTCGGCTGTTTGTCCGGTTAGCCAAATTGGATGGTGGTAGTAGTAAAGAATAATGGGCAAAGCTCCAGCAATTCCAGAAATCAACCCAATGAGTGTAATAAATAGAACCTCGCAGGCAATTACCAGCGCCAGCTTACCCTTTTTCATTCCCACGGCAACCATAACTGCCAACTCTCGACGGCGCTCGGAAATCATCATCAAAAGAGTTCCAAAGATGCCAAAACCAACTACCATATAGAGGATGGCAAGCATAAATAGTCCACTTACGTTGTCGGCTTGTATCTGCTGCATTAGCTGCACCATCAGCTCCTTCCATGTCATCACCTCAAATTGGTCGGGCCCAAGCCTCTCTCTTAAGGCTGAAGTAACCTCTTCAAGATTGCTGTTTTTATCGATGAGCATGGCGTAGGAGGTGAGCCTCCCGGGTGCTGAGTAAAAAGACTGTGCATTCGATAGGATGATAAACACAAATGAGTTATCCATTTCGGGCGCTGGGATTTTTAAAATTGCACATATGGGAAAAAGGTTAGCTGCACTCATGCCTTGGTAACCCACGCTCATAAGCACCAGCGTATCGCCAACATTTACACCAAGATAACTGGCAAGCGTTTGCCCTAGAGCAACTCCGTTATCGCCCGGTGTAAGCCAGCTTCCCTTTACAACATGGTGCGAAAGGTTGGTGAGCTTATTTTCCAGTGGTGGATCAATCCCCACAACCATTATCCCCTTAGTTTTAGAGCGAAAGGAGGCTAGTGCAAAGGATTCAAGCCGAGGAACGACTAGCGAGATGCCAGGAACAGAGGCAATGTCATGAACAAGGCTATCGGATGCTGCAAATGAGTTATCGAGAGTCTTGTCGTCCCAGTAACCCTTGGCATGCACCTGTATATGTCCCGTATAGGAGTGGACAACACTGTCGATCATATAGCCATAAGAGCCCAACTGCATGGAGCGCATCACCAGCGCCAGCAGAATGGCAAAGAAAAACTGAGCCGATGGTTATTACGGTTCTTCGCTTGTTTCGCCAAATATTTCGCCAAGCTAGCATCACAATCTGTTTCATTGTGTCTACTTTATGGTTTTCATGGTTTGCTGCGAGAAGGTGTTATCGTTGAGGCCAATGTTGAACTTAATTACATCCACCACAATCACCGTTTTCTGGTTAGCCTTGTCGGCAGGAATAATTTCAATATGGGCTGCCACCTTGCGCCCACCCATCTCCTTAACATCCGATGCCAGCTCAGTTCTTACCAGGTAACCGTCCTCGTCGTAGTATTCGGTCTTCAGCATGAGGTAGTCGCCTTTGGAAATCCATGTTATAAGCTTACCCCAAACCACCGCAGCATCGGGTTTAGGCTTCATCTCAATTTTGTAGCAGTTAAAGCCACCATAGGCCTCTTCGCCCAAAAGCGTATGGTTGTAGTCGTTGGTGAGCGACGACTCCTTGAGCACATCATCGTTGGTATAGTCGGAACCCATCCACCCCTGCGACATCATGGAGGCCGGAATCTTTATCATCCGGTTTATGGAGGGCAGCCAGTTCCACATATTGCTTCCCACTTTTAAAAAAGTTTGGCCCTTCTCCTTGGCCGGATAGGTAATGAGGGTAAGCGCCTTGTCGCGCTCCTTGGTCCAGAGCTTCATCTTGAGCGTACGCTCCCACTTGGACCGAACAATGGTCATCGACATCTCGCAGTAGGAGGATTTCTCGCCAAGTGAATTATTCTCGGCACGATTAACTATCTCCTTGGCATCTGGTGTTTGAGCAATGCTAAAGGCTGGTAAAAATATTGTTAATGTCATACTCCAAATAAACTTTTTCATAATTTTCCTTTTGTTAGAAGATTGAAAAATACTGGCTTAATTTTCTCTATTTTAAAGATGTCTGGATTAAAAAGGGAGTTGAATATTAACCCATCTGCCGTAGCATGCATAAAGAGGATAACGCTTTGCGGATCCTCATAACCTTTTGCGGCAAAATAATCCAGAAAAGGAGTAACCATTTGAACGGCAATTTCTTCCATCTCATCTTGAAAAGACTCCATTACATGAGGGTGCAAAAACATAGAATAGTATAGCTTATAAAATTCCGCACGATCAAGCACTCGGTCAAAAATGCGATCCATCACGGCAATTACCTCTTCATCAGAAGTTAATGCCTTATCCCCCGATTCTCCGAGTGCAGAAAAGATATCGTCTATACCGTCTCTTGTAATACTTCGGAGGATATCCTCCTTGTTTTCGAAATAGGAGTATATTAGCCCTTTAGCAACACCAGCTTCCTTGGCAATTTGCGAAACAGGAGTGCTAAGGTAGCCATGTTCGGCAAAGAGTTTAAGGGCTGCATCCATAATTTGGGCTCGCTTATTACCCTTAAGCTTAACCAACTGTTCCTTCGTTTTTTGTGCCATGACGGTTATACTATTCAAATGTTGAAATCAATTTTATTTTATGACTGACCGGTCGGTCAAATATATAACCAACAAAAAAAAAGTAAGCCTTTCGAGCTTACTTTTTATGAAAATTATTTCCAGTAACAAGTTATAACCCTAACAATACGGCTATTATTCCATTTCCATTTTAGCCTTGGCATCAAAAAGAGCCAGTTCCATCTCCTCCGAGACTTTGGGATACTCCATCTTTAGTTCCTCCATCTTTTTCGCCAAAATGCTACCAACGGCATATCGCATAAACCACTTATGATCGGCAGGAATAACGTACCAAGGTGCCGATTTGGTAGAGGTCTCGCGCAACATTTCATTATAGGAATTCATATAATCATCCCAACGCTCTCGCTCCTTTAAGTCGGCCATTGAAAATTTCCAGCGTTTACTCTCATCATCAATCCTACTAAGAAGGCGTTTCTTCTGTTCATCCTTTGACAGATATAAGAAAAACTTAATTACGATGGTTCCATTTTCAACTAAATGCTTTTCCATCTGATTAATGCTAGCAAAACGATTTTGCCAAAGGTCTCTAGGTAGGTCTTTGAGCTCCCACATACCTGGAAGCTGCTGTTTTAGGAGAATTTCCGGATGCACGCGAACAACCAGCACCTCTTCGTAGTATGACCGATTAAAAATCCCAATACGGCCTCGCTCTGGAAGACTTTTATATGTTCTCCACAAAAAATCGTGATCGAGTTCTTCACTCGAAGGTTGCTTGAAACTGAATACCTGACATCCTTGAGGATTTAAACCCGACATGACATGTTTAATGGTTCCATCCTTCCCAGCAGCATCCATTGCCTGAAAAATCACAAGGACAGAGTATCTATTACGTGCATACAAGAGATCCTGTTGAACAACAAGTTTTCGAATATTTTCCTTAAGCAGTCCTTTTGCGTGATCCTTATCTTCCACTCCATCGGTAGAATTAGTTGAGAAATCAGTCAATTTCCCCTTTCCATTGGTAGGAAACAAAAAGAGTGATTCTGGATTTTCTATTTTAGCCATAGACCAATAGTTAAGTGTTCATAAAATACTCTGGCTCAATTAGCACCATTTTGAAACCGGATTAAATGTAGCTCATTTTAAACAGCAAAAGCAATAAATACAAACTCATTTTCCTAAGAATAGTTAAAAAGGCTATCTTCGACAAAAAAATAGAAGCAGTGAAACAGCTAAAAAGCATACATTGGATGGTTCTATCCATCGTCATTTTGACCTCCTTAATCTTCCTTGGTGTAAGGCTGGTATTAAAGGTGCATGTACAAACAACACCTTACATAAGCTACTTTGTAGATATTGTAGCCATCATTGCCTCTATAGGGTCTATTTTTGGAGGGAATTCGGTCATGAAAGAATTACTTTCAGAGATTAAATACAAGACTGATGCAATGGAAAAATTTCAGCTATTTAAGAAGGCATTAACCAAGAAATTTATTCTTATAGGTATAGGTGGAGAACTTTGCGCTGTTGCCTACTTCGTTGGTGGCAAAAGCACATCGCTCATCCTGCTTGGCATGCTATTAATTTTTCTTCTTGTAAGCAAACCCGCAAAGTTTCGTATTGCTGAAGATCTAAGCATAAAAGAAGAACAGTTACCGGAATAAGCCCAACTAATCCACTTTTTTCCAAACGCGGAATAATTTTTCCTGCTCCAAATTCCATGTCAACTTGAGGGCTGCTTGACCAATATTCTTCAGCCATTGGGTACGCAACGCTTCATTGGTAATCATGGTTCGTAATGCATTTGCAAGTGATTGCGGTGTGCGCTCAGATAAGACCAATCCGACGCCGTAATCATCTACCATTTTTTTCATTTCAGGTAAATTGGATACAAGCACTGGGATACCTGCAGCAATATAGTCGAACAGCTTATTGGGTAGAGCATAACGGTAACTTAAGCCCAAATCCTCCTCAAGTGATACTCCCACCATTGCCTCTGTCGTAATTGTATAAAGCACATCAGGAACAACCCGACCTAGAAAGCGAACTTGGCCCTTAGCAATTAACGGTGCAGCTAACTCCTTGATCGAACGCTCCAAATCGCCTGTTCCGGCAATCCACAAATCGGCTTCAGGAATCAACTTCATGCTTTCACATAACAACTCAAGACCTCGTCCAAGGTTAATTGCACCTTGATAGATAATTAAAGGTCTTTTATGCTTATTTGGCACAGCAGGAATTGCCCTCGAATAAGGAAGATTCCTCAAGACGATAAATGTTTTACCATATCTCTTCTCATACTCCAATGCAATACTTTCGGAAACAGTGAGCGCTAAATCACATCCTGAAATACATGCATTTTCAACCAATTTCCAGGTCCAACGAGCAAATCGATGTTTGCCATCAACCAATTCAGGCATCTCGGTAAAAAGTTCATGGGCATCAAATACGAGCCCAACTGGGCTTTAACAATCGAATTGTCCTTCCGGCAATTAACGTATCGGTATCACACGCCACAATTACACTAAATCGACGAAAAAGCAAGAAGAAAAAGGCCCACACATTGTAACTTAAATAGAATAGCGGTCCATGATTTATTGGAAGTCTAAATCGGAAAGTTGAATATATTAAATCCAACTTTTTCTTACTCGATGGCAATTTTCTACCCACAATGGTTACGGCATAGCCCATTGAAGATATACTCCCAGCACATTCTAGCTACCCGTTGGTCTGTCTCTATATCGTTGGTTACAAGAATAACTACTTTCAGCACTTTTTTCCTCAAATATAACGAAAGAACCATGCCTTTGAGCCTTCCTTCGCTCTCAAAGTATGCTTATCTTTGAAAAAAATAAACATGAAGCAATTTAATAGATGTTCGCTTAAACCATATAATACCTTTAGTATTGATGCTGAAGCAAATAAACTAATCATACTAGAAGAAGAAGTGGAACTCAATCAGCTATCCAGTTTGTTTAAAAGCAAAGAGCCAAGGCTTATACTGGGAGGTGGTAGTAACATACTTCTAACAAAAGATTTTGAAGGAAATGTAATCGCGCCTTGGTTCAAGGGAATTGAAATATTAGAAGAAAACGCTAACAGCATTTACATAAGAGTTGCAGCTGGTGTAGTATGGGACGATTTTGTGGGATGGGCCTGTATGAGAGACTATTGGGGTATAGAAAATTTATCGCTAATACCTGGCCATGTTGGTGCTTCACCCATACAAAACATAGGTGCATATGGCGTTGAGGTAAAAGACGCCATAGAATCGGTGACTTTTTTTAATCTTGAACGGCAAATTTTTCAGACTCTTACCAACCAAGAGTGTCAGTTTGGCTATAGAAATAGCATATTCAAGCAAGTGTTGAAGGGAAATATTATAGTATCATCGGTAACATTTAAATTAAGCAAAATAGAAAGTCCCATACTTCATTACGCAAACCTAAAAGAAATAGCAGGCAAATCGCCAAGCCCAATAATCATAAGAAATGCGGTAATAGGCATAAGGAAATCTAAACTACCAGATCCAAAAATCACCGGTAATGCAGGTAGCTTTTTTAAAAACCCAATTATTAATGAAAGACAATTTCATGATTTAAAGATCACTTATCCCGATATTCCTTCATATCCAAATGAAGAAGGCAATGTAAAAATTCCAGCAGGTTGGCTTATCGAACAAGGAGGTTGGAAAGGAAAAACTACTGGAAAGGTGGGAGTGCATCCCAAACAAGCCTTGGTAATCGTAAATTATGGAGGAGCTACAGGAAGTGAGGTTATAAGTTTTGCAAAAGATATTCAATGCAGCATTTCAAAACATTTTGGAATTGCATTGGAAATGGAGGTCAACGCAATATAATTTGCTCAATTCACAAATATTCACATTCAAGTTCGCATAACACAATAAACACAGCTCAACAACATCCGTTAATTCGTTGAAGTTGTAGTTATCCCATACCTTTGTCATTACAAATTTCAAAAAAATAATGGATAAGATATCAATCGAGCCAAAACCCACCATTACCATGCGGCTGGTAAAAGGAGAGGATTTGAACCATCACGGAACTCTTTTTGCAGGTAGAACAGCTGAATGGTTTGTGGAATCAGGATTTATCGCAGCCGCATCATTGGTAGACCCTCAGCAGGTAGTCTGTCTGAAAATTCATGGGATGTATTTTACCAAACCAGCACGACCAGGCCAAATACTTAAGTTTACATCAAAAATTGTTTTAACTGGACGTAGCAGTCTTATTGCTCACATTGATGTAATAAGGGCAGGTAGCGTAGAGGAGCCATTCGTAAGTGGTTTTATTACCTTTATATTCGTAGATGAAAACACAAAGCCAGTATCGCACAATATTGTAATTGTCCCCAAAAGTGAGGAAGATATAAAGTTATATGAGATGGCTAAATTGTTAAAAAAGTAGTTTGAAAAACAAATAAATTAGGAGCAGAGCCATAAAGAGGTTCTGCTCTTTTTTTTACAAAAATCAAAGGAAGAGAAAGCGGCAAGCTGCGCCGGGGTTGGTCAGCGGCAAGGGGTATGCACAAAAAAAAGTCCCGAGCTCGTTGGAGCTCGGGACAAAAAACCGGCGGCGGCCTACTCTCCCACCTTTCGGCAGTACCATCGGCGCTGGCGGGCTTAACGGCCCTGTTCGGAATGGGAAGGGGTGGTACCCCGCCGCCATAGCCACCGTAAGCGATTCCGGATGCTTAGTCCGTATATTTTGACGTTCTTTCGCAGAGCAGGCGGCGCGTTCGCCGCGGAAGCCTATCGGGGTATTAGTACTGCTCGGCTTTGCCGTTACCGGCGTTACACCTGCAGCCTATCGACGTCGTAGTCTCCAACGCCCCTCAAGGGAGGCCTCATCTCGGGGGGGGCTTCGCGCTTAGATGCTTTCAGCGCTTATCCCTTCCGAACGTAGCTACCCAGCGGTGCACCTGGCGGCACAACTGGTACACTAGCGGTTCGTCCAGCTCGGTCCTCTCGTACTAGAGCCAGCTCCCCTCAAGCCTCCTACGCCCGCAACAGATAGGGACCGAACTGTCTCACGACGTTCTGAACCCAGCTCGCGTGCCACTTTAATCGGCGAACAGCCGAACCCTTGGGACCTTCTCCAGCCCCAGGATGTGACGAGCCGACATCGAGGTGCCAAACCGCTCCGTCGATATGAGCTCTTGGGAGCGATCAGCCTGTTATCCCCGGCGTACCTTTTATCCTTTGAGCGATGGCCCTTCCACGCGGAACCACCGGATCACTATGCCCGACTTTCGTCCCTGCTCGACCTGTCCGTCTCGCAGTCAAGCACCCTTGTGCCATTGCATTCTACGCGCGATTACCATCCGCGCTGAGGGTACCTTGGGAAGCCTCCGTTACTCTTTTGGAGGCGACCACCCCAGTCAAACTACCCGCCAAGCGGTGTCTCCCGGCTGATACCGGGATTAGACTCCAGGCAAGGGAAGGGCCGTATTTCAACGTCGGCTCCACGGACACTGGCGTGCCCGCTTCGCGGCCTCCGGCCTATCCTACACATCCCTTGCCCAAAACCAGCGCTAAGCTGCAGTGAAGGTGCACGGGGTCTTTCCGTCCCGTTGCGGGTAAGCGGCATCTTCACCGCTACTACAATTTCACCGAGCTCACGGCTGAGACAGCGCCCAGATCGTTACACCATTCGTGCAGGTCGGAACTTACCCGACAAGGAATTTCGCTACCTTAGGACCGTTATAGTTACGGCCGCCGTTTACCGGGGCTTCAGCTCAGGGCTTCTCCGAAGATAACCCCTCCCCTTAACCTTCCGGCACCGGGCAGGTGTCAGGCCATATACATCACCTTTCGGTTTCGCATAGCCCTGTGTTTTTTGGTAAACAGTCGCCTGGGCCATTTCTCTGCGCCCCCCATCGCTGGGGGGGTCCCTTCTCCCGAAGTTACAGGACCAGTTTGCCGAGTTCCTTGGCCGTGATTCACTCGAGCACCTTAGGATTCTCTCCTTGGCCACCTGTGTCGGTTTGCGGTACGGGCGCCGCGCGCCTGTTGCTCCTGGGGCTTTTCTAGGAAGTCTGCTTAGGGCCGCTATCCGCTTGCCCGAGGGCTCGCGGGTACTGTCAGGCTCGGCACCCCGGGGCTGTTAACCCCAGCGTATACCTACCCCCTTCAACCCGGTAATCCGTCACCGGGCGGGCCTTTCACTCCTTCGTCCCCCCCTCTCGCAGCGCGCGGCGGGGCCGGAATATTGACCGGCTGTCCATCGGGTTCGCCTCCCGGCTACCCCTTAGGCCCCGCCTAACCCTGATCCGATTAGCGTTGATCAGGAAACCTTGGCCTATCGGTGGGCGGGTTTCTCGCCCGCCTTATCGTTACTCATGCCTACATTTGCCTTTCCAGCTGCTCCACCGGCCCTCACGAACCGGCTTCTACGCGCCTGGAATGCTCCCCTACCACTCGTCCACCTTGGTGGACGGAATCCGCAGCTTCGGCGGTACGCTTGATGCCCGCTTATTATCCACGCGCAGCCGCTCGACTAGTGAGCTGTTACGCACTCTTTAAATGCATGGCTGCTTCCAAGCCAACATCCTAGCTGTCGCTGCAACCGCACCTCGTTTTTTCAACTTAGCGTACGCTTTGGGGCCTTAGCTGGCGGTCTGGGTTGTTTCCCTCTCGTCGCTGGACCTTAGCACCCAGCGGCTCACTCCCGGGTATCGGTTCCGGCATTCGGAGTTCGTCTGGATTTGATAGGCGGTGAAGCCCTCGCATCCAATCGGTAGCTCTACCTCCGCAACCGTCCGCCCGAGGCTGCCCCTAAAGGCATTTCGGGGAGTACGAGCTATTTCCCAGCTTGATTAGCCTTTCACCCCTACCCACAGCTCATCCAAATCCTTTTCAACGGAAACTGGTTCGGCCCTCCATGCTGTGTTACCAGCACTTCAGCCTGGCCATGGGTAGATCGCAAGGTTTCGCGTCTGCCCCCACTGACTTGCCGCCCTGTTCGGACTCGCTTTCGCTTCGGCTCCCCCCGTCCACGGGGTTAACCTTGCCAGTGAGGAGCAACTCGTAGGCTCATTATGCAAAAGGCACGCCGTCATCCCGGTTACCCGGGACTCCGACCGCTTGTAGGCGCATGGTTTCAGGAACTATTTCACCCCCCTGTTCGGGGTGCTTTTCACCTTTCCCTCACGGTACTGGTTCACTATCGGTCTCCCGGGAGTATTTAGCCTTACGGGGTGGTCCCCGTGGATTCGGACGGGGTTTCACGTGCCCCGCCCTACTCAGGATGCCGCCTGGATGACCGCTGGGTTCGCGTACGGGGCTATCACCCTGTACCGCCGCGCTTTCCAGCGCGTTCCGCTCCCCAGCCGCCCGCCGTATGGCGGTCCTACAACCCCGGCGCCGCCGCAACGGCTCCGGTTTGGGCTCCTCCCTTTCGCTCGCCGCTACTCGGGGAATCTCGTTTGATTTCTCTTCCTCCAGGTACTGAGATGTTTCAGTTCTCCGGGTTTGCCTCCCAATTGCTCGGGATAACCGTGCCTTCAGCACGGTGGGTTGCCCCATTCGGGTACCTGCGGATCAGCTCGTGCCTGCCAATCCCCGCAGCTTTTCGCAGCTTGCCGCGCCCTTCTTCGCCTCCGGGAGCCTAGGCATTCCCCATGCGCCCTTTCCTACTTCCGTAGTATTCTTGCTCCCCCCGGTTGCCCGGGGGGACCTCTCTATTGCTTGCTCTCGGCAAGCGCTCCCGCGCTCGCCTGCTCTGCTTTCTCAAGAACGTCAAAGACCGTTGGGCACCCCTGCGGATGCCCCTGGTCGGGCCCGGGGGGCGCAAACCCCCCGTCCGGCCGCCTTCCGGCGGCCTCGCCCCTGCGGGCGACCCCCGCGCGTTCCCGCGCGGCGGCTGTAGCGTGCAAGCTTACTCGGTCCGCGCCTCTGCGCCTCCGGTGCTCCAGAAAGGAGGTGTTCCAGCCGCACCTTCCGGTACGGCTACCTTGTTACGACTTAGCCCCAGTCACCGGCTTTACCCTAGGCCGCTCCTTGCGGTCGCGGACTTCAGGTCCTTCCAGCTCCCATGGCTTGACGGGCGGTGTGTACAAGGCCCGGGAACGTATTCACCGCGCCGTGGCTGATGCGCGATTACTAGCGAATCCAGCTTCACGGAGTCGGGTTACAGACTCCGATCCGAACTGAGACCGGCTTTGGAGATTCGCTCCTGGTCGCCCAGTCGCTGCCCTCTGTACCGGCCATTGTAACACGTGTGTCGCCCCGGACGTAAGGGCCGTGCTGATTTGACGTCATCCCCGCCTTCCTCACAGCTTACGCTGGCAGTTTCGGTAGAGTTCCCGGCTTGACCCGCTGGCAACTACCGATAGGGGTTGCGCTCGTTATGGCACTTAAGCCGACACCTCACGGCACGAGCTGACGACAACCATGCAGCACCTCGCCGACCGCCATTGCTGGCTATGGGGTTTCCCCCATATTCGCTCGGCGTTCTAGCCCGGGTAAGGTTCCTCGCGTATCATCGAATTAAACCACATGTTCCTCCGCTTGTGCGGGCCCCCGTCAATTCCTTTGAGTTTCAGCCTTGCGGCCGTACTCCCCAGGTGGATAGCTTACCGCTTTCGCTTAGCCGCTGGCTGTGTATCGCCAACAGCGAGCTATCATCGTTTACGGCGTGGACTACCAGGGTATCTAATCCTGTTTGATCCCCACGCTTTCGTGCCTCAGCGTCAGTTGGGGCCTGGCAAGCTGCCTACGCTATTGGCGTTCTGCGCGATATCTATGCATTTCACCGCTACACCGCGCATTCCGCCTGCCTCGAACCCACTCAAGCTCGCCAGTTTCAACGGCAGCTGCACGGTTGAGCCGCGCCATTTCACCGCTGACTGAGCGAACAGCCTACGCACCCTTTAAACCCAGTAAATCCGGATAACGCTCGGATCCTCCGTATTACCGCGGCTGCTGGCACGGAGTTAGCCGATCCTTATTCCTGCGGTACCGTCAAACCACCACGCGTGGCGGCCATTCTTCCCGCAGAAAAGCAGTTTACAACCCGTAGGGCCGTCTTCCTGCACGCGGCATGGCTGGTTCAGGCTTGCGCCCATTGACCAATATTCCTCACTGCTGCCTCCCGTAGGAGTCTGGTCCGTGTCTCAGTACCAGTGTGGGGGACCAACCTCTCAGTTCCCCTAGCCATCGTCGCCTTGGTGGGCCGTTACCCCCCCAACCAGCTAATGGCACGCATGCCCATCCCCGTCCGTTACCTTTACCCGATCCCCGATGCCAGGAATCCGGTCCATGGGGCATTAATCCGCCTTTCGGCGGGCTATTCCCCTGACGAGGGTAGGTTGCATACGCGTTACGCACCCGTGCGCCGGTCGCCGGCAGGTATTGCTACCCCCGCTGCCCCTCGACTTGCATGTGTTAGGCCTGCCGCTAGCGTTCATCCTGAGCCAGGATCAAACTCTTCGTTGTGAAAAGTTTTTCCTTTATTTAGTATTCCTAGCTTCCGGTCGCCGCGCTCCCGCGCGGCTGCGCTTTCTATTCTATTCTGCTTTCCTTTCGTCTTGCTTGTTATTCCGTTTCCCCCTTCCGGGGAAAACTCGCTACAGCCGGTCAAAGATCCTCAGCGGTTTCCCGCCCTGCCTCCGTTTTACCCGGCATTACCGGTTCGAAAGCGGATGCAAAAGTAGTACTTCTTCCCTTACACTCCAAATAATACTGAACCTTTTTTTAATGTTTTTTCAACAAAAATTTCATCATGCTGAAAGTCAAAGGATAGTAGTTGTTAAAAGAGTTAATCCAAGTCAAAAAAGACAAAATATTTCCACATTTTTTCGACAATCGAACAACAAATTCCATTTAGCCCACAAAAGTCGCCTCAATGAACCACATTAAAATCGACAACATCCAAAATTAAGGTGTCATTTAAAAATCCCCTGTCGCGAAAGAGCCTGTCGATATGCTGTTGCGTTCTTATTATGCTGTTTGAGAGTAGATGAAAAATTATGATACCCGGAAAAATCCTCTCTTGCACAAAAATACAGATAAGAGTGTTTCTCAGCATTTAGTACTGCATCAACAGTGCTAGACGATGGATAATTAATAGGACCAGGAGGTAAGCCCACAAACCGATAAGTATTATAAGGAGAATTAACTAGGAGATGTTTATTCAAAATTCGCCTAATACTAAAATCGCCTACCGCAAACTTTACCGTTGGATCGGCTTGGAGCATAATCCCTTTGCGAAGCCGATTCAAATATACACCAGCAATACGAGATTTTTCGCTGCTTTTTACGGTCTCCTCTTCAACAATTGAAGCTAAGGTAACCACCTCCGCAGGGCTAAGATTCAACTTTCCAGCCTTGGCCTTTCGTGCATCATTCCAAAAACGCTCATACTCTTTATGCATACGAACAATAAACTTTTCAGCAGAGGTATTCCAAAAAAATTCATAGGTATTGGGGATGAACATGCAGGGGAATGTAGCTACGCTAAAACCGTATTTTGCAGCAACATCTGGATCATGGAGCATTCTATCCAAGCTAATTGAATCGGCCTCGATTTGGTGTGCAACAATACCACCAAAACGATCTACGCCTCTAACAGGATTAAAGACCAATTTAACAGGATCTTGCTTCCCAGTTCTCAGCATCTCAATAAGGCTGTAGTTGCTCATTCCATTGGTTATCCGGTAACGACCAGGAAAAACATGCTCGGTATACTTTCGCTTTCGAGCAAGCCATTCAAAGGTACTTCGATTTACAATAACTCCCTTCTCGTATAATAAGCGAGTAACATCTTCAATGGACGATCCCGTTGGAATCAAGATATAGTCAGCTTGGTGTTGCAATGTAACCACATTGGGCTTGTATAGATATCGGTATGCCTCTTCGAGCATATAGCCAAAACACAAAAAGGCCAAAATGCCAATGCCTAAAACAACTTTAAGCCCAAACGATAATTTGTTTCCTTTTTTTTTCACTGCAAGAAAATTTTGGCAAAAATAGACATTTCAACCATAACATGCGCATCCGAATACTTATACACTCATATCTAAAAATAAAGCGAAGCAGTCAACCGAGGTTGCTGCTTCGCGCATTTAGATTGACTTTAATATCTGTTTATCAACTAACTAATGCCTTTAGAGCCATAGAAAATCGTTTCATTGCAGTAACTAGTGCCTCATCAGAGGTTGCATAGGAAATGCGAATACAGTTGGGTTCCCCAAACGCACAACCAGGAACTAATGCTACATGCGCTACTTCAAGCAAGTAGAGTGTCATATCTTGAGCCGATTGTATCTTTTTATTTTCGTATGATTTTCCAAAGAAACTTGAGATATCAGGAAAAATGTAAAACGCACCCTCTGGCAGATTTACTTTTACGCCATCGATCCTTGAAACATAGCTATAAACTAAATCACGGCGTCGTTTAAAGGCATCATTCATAGAAGATGTAAAAGTGCTAGGGATAGTAAGCGCAGCATAGGCAGCTTTTTGGGCAATAGAGCTTGCACCCGAGGTTGTTTGTCCCTGTAACTTAATACATGCCTGAGCAATTTCCTTACTAGCGGCCATATAACCAATCCGCCATCCTGTCATTGCATATCCTTTTGAAACACCGTTAATGGTAATCACTCGATTGGCAATAATATCAAACTGGGCAATGCTTTCATGCCGACCAACAAAGTTAATATGCTCATATATTTCATCGGCTACGATAAAGAGATTAGGATGCTTGGCAACCTCAACAGCAATGTTGTAAAGTTCCTGCTTTGAGTATACACTTCCAGTAGGATTAGAGGGAGAGCACAGAATAAGCAACTTCGACTTAGGTGTAATAGCCTTGCTAAGTTGTTCTGTAGTAACTTTATAATTATTTTCGAGGGTAGTTTTAATAACAACGGGGGCTCCCTCTGCCACTTTTACCAACTCCAGATAGCTAACCCAGTATGGAGCAAGGACAATTACCTCATCGCCAGGATTGACCATTGAAAGAATTACATTGGTAAGCGACTGTTTTGCACCATTTGATACCACAATCTGTTGTGGAGTAAAGATTAATCCGTTTTCAACCTTAAACTTATGAGAAACGGCTTCGCGCAAGTCCATAAATCCAGGAACGGGGGAATAAAATGTAAAATTGTCGTCAATGGCTCGCTTTGCTGCATCCTTAATATGGTCAGGAGTATTAAAATCTGGTTCTCCAACGCTCAAGTCGATTACATCAACACCTTGAGCTTTAAGATCTTTGCTCTTCTGAGACATTGCCAATGTTTGGGATATCGAGAGCTTCGTTAGGCGCTCAGAAACTATATTCATGATTAATTGCTAGTTAGGTTACGGAAACGTTTGCATCGTAGTAAACAAAATTAGGATTTTAATGTATTTATTGCTCTATTTGTATAAAAAAAAACTATGGACTTGCTATATACCCTACTGCTTGTAGCCATTCCTGCCATAATTGTTTATTTGGCATCATACTTATCTTTCAAGAAAATTATTGAAAGTGAGGAGAATAGACGGAAGCAAGAGTTGATGGTAAACAACCAAAAAATCATTATTCCAATTAGGCTCAGAGCTTACGAACGATTAATTCTGTTTCTTGAGAGAATTTCCCCCGAAAATCTTATTGTTCGAATCACTCGGCCCGAAATGAATTCAGGAGAGCTACAGGAAGCCCTTATAACTGCCATAAGATCTGAGTTCGAGCATAATCTTTCACAGCAACTCTATGTAAGCATCCAGACTTGGGAATCAGTTAAAAATGCCAAGAGCAATTTGATTGGGATTATCAACTCAGCAATGGATGGCATTTCTCCATTAAGCCCCGGGATAATATTATCACGCAAAATTCTCACTAAATTGGTAGAGCGTGAAGAAAACCCAGTAACTCCGTCCATCGAATTTTTGAAAAGCGAAGTCAGCATTCTATTCTAATGTCAAGCAGATAATCCACTAAAAGCCAATAGCCTGCTTACTTTTTTAAACCCTATTTGCTTACAACAATCTGATAACAATACAAGAAAAATAGAATCTACCCTTACAACTAACAACAAATTGTTTACCTAATGGAACAGATAGAAAAACCAAAGGGGCTTCCAGAAAATGCACATCGGGAGCTTAAGCCGGGTGAAAACTATACGCCAATTATGTCACCAGACATAAAAGTGCCGGAAGCTACACCCTACTCCGTAATGATGGGTGTACTAATGGCGATAATCTTCTCAGCCGCTGCAGCATACCTAGGGCTAAAGGTTGGCCAAGTTTTTGAGGCAGCAATACCCATAGCTATCATGGCTGTCGGCGCATCAAGTTTAAGTAAGATGAAAAATGCGCTAGGCCAGAATGTTATTATCCAATCTATAGGAGCAAGTTCGGGTGTTATTGTAGCAGGGGCCATATTTACACTGCCAGCGCTCTACATTTTGCAAGCCAAATATCCGGAGATAACGGTAAGCTTCATGCAGGTATTCCTCTCCTCGCTTCTTGGCGGTATTCTCGGAATTCTGTTTCTTATTCCTTTTCGTAAGTATTTCGTTTCCGATATGCATGGGAAATACCCTTTTCCTGAAGCCACTGCCACAACACAAGTTTTGATTTCGGGAGAAAAGGGCGGAAACCAGGCAAAATTCCTTCTTGTAAGTGGATTAATTGGTGGAGTATATGATTTCATTGTAGCAACCACGGGCGCTTGGAGTGAAAATTTCACCTCAAGAGTAATTCCTTTTGGCCAAGCAATTGCCGACAAGGCCAAAGTTGTGTTTAAATTAAATATTGGTGCAGCTCTTCTTGGGCTTGGCTATATTATAGGTTTGCAGTATGCTGCGATTATTGCCTTTGGCTCCATGTTCGTTTGGTTCATTGTTATTCCATTAATGGCAGTATTTTTGGTCATCAAGTTATCGACTTCACCGGTCACACCACCACCATGGTTGGCCAAATGTTACCTGAAGAGATTTTTAAAACTTACGCCCGACACATCGGTATTGGCGGTATTGCCATGGCAGGAATTATTGGCATCATACGCTCTTCTCACATTATAAAGAGTGCCTTTGGATTGGCAGCCAAGGAGATCACGGGTAAGCATAAGGTTGATGCAGCACAAAAGCGAACTCAACGTGACCTATCAATGAAGTTCATTGCCATTGGACTTGGAATTGCACTTGCATTGGTATTCCTATTTTTTCAACTTGGTGTTGTTCACAATCTAACCTATGCCGTGGTCGGCCTGTTAGTGGTTGCCATTATTGCATTTCTCTTTACCACTGTTGCAGCAAACGCCATCGCCATTGTGGGCACCAACCCAGTTTCGGGTATGACCCTTATGACACTTATTTTGGCATCGCTGATAATGGTTGCGGTGGGACTAACTGGCACTTCGGGAATGGTTGCGGCCCTAGTTATTGGTGGTGTAGTTTGCACCGCGCTTTCCATGGCCGGAGGCTTTATTACCGACCTCAAAATTGGATACTGGCTAGGCTCTACACCGTCAACTCAGCAACGTTGGAAATTCTTAGGTACGCTAGTATCGGCTGCCACGGTTGGTGGAGTTATCATGATTTTAAATAAAACATATGGTTTCACAGGGCCTCATGCTTTAGTTGCACCTCAGGCCAACGCTATGGCAGCAGTCATAGAACCACTAATGTCTGGACAGTCTGCACCTTGGATTCTATATGGTTTTGGAGCCTTAATAGCAATTATTCTAACCTTACTAAAGATCCCTGCATTAGCATTTGCCCTAGGGATGTTCATTCCATTAGAACTCAACACACCTCTTCTTGTTGGTGGAGCTATTGCTTGGTTCGTAAAATCGAGAAGTAAAGATGAAAAACTAAATACGGCACGGCATGAAAAAGGAACCCTTCTTGCATCTGGTTTTATTGCCGGTGGAGCGCTAATGGGAGTTGTTGCGGCTATAATTAAATTTTTTCAAAACGCTCAAATCGAAAAAGACCTTGCTTCGTTGGGCTCAAATTCCACTGAGGCTACCGTTAAGCAAATAGAACAAAACCATAGTTGGATGGTATCTTGGGCTGATACCAATTTTGCCATTTGGCTTGGCGGCTTTATGCTAATATTAATTAGTTATTACCTAATTAGAAGTTCACTGAAGGCAAAACCGGAAGAGGAATAGTGATTATTGAACAATATGTGGTGAATGTTATACGAAGAGTTGACCATAATAATGAATAGTAAATTGATCAGATTGAAAAGGTCCTCCTTCCTTAAAAAAGTTCACCATACCAACTTTTTAATGTTGGAATTGTTTGACTTAAAAATGATTTCGAACTGATAAATATGGAAATAAAATGAAAAATGAAATACTGGATCGCTTTCTGAGGTATATTAAAATTGACACCCAGAGCGATGAATCGTCAACAAATTATCCAAGTTCAGAGAAACAAAGAGTGCTAGGTAATCTTTTAATTGATGAGTTGAAGGCTCTTGGTTTAAAAGACGTTACCGTAGACAAGTATGGCTACATAATGGCAACACTGCCAAGTAACACAAGCAAAAAGTTCCTGTTATTGGATTTCTTGCCCACATGGACACCAGCCCCGACATGAGCGGTGAAAATATAAAGCCAAGGATTATAGAAAATTATGACGGAAGTGATATAGTTCTTAACAGAGAAAAACAGCTGGTAATGACCACGCGTGAGTTTCCCGAGCTGAAGAAGTATGTTGGCCAAACCATAATTACTACTGACGGCAACACGCTGCTCGGTGCTGACGACAAAGCTGGTATTGCTGAAATCATGGCTGCGGTTAGCTACCTCCTAAAGCATCCGGAGATAAAGCACGGTGATATTCGCATAGGCTTTACTCACGATGAGGAGATTGGCCATGGAGTTGACTTCTTCGATGTGAAGCGTTTTGCCGCAGACTTTGCCTACACCATGGATGGTGGTGCAATCGGTGAGCTAGAGTATGAAAACTTCAACGCCGCAAGTGCTAAGATTGCTATTCAGGGCAGAAACATCCACCCTGGCTACGCCAAGGACAAAATGATTAATGCCATGCTAGTGGCCATGGAACTCAATGCCATGCTTCCTGTTAATGAGCGCCCTGAGTTTACCCAAGATTACGATGGATTTTACCACCTCATCCACATGGAAGGGAGCGTAGAAAATGCAACCATTCAGTATATTATTCGCGACCATAACCGCACCAAATTCGAAAGCAAAAAAGAGCTACTTACCAGCATTATCCGCCTTCTCAACATGCGCTATGGCGACACCATTGTAACCATTGACATGAAAGACCAGTACTACAACATGAAAGAGAAGGTTGAACCGCACATGCACATTGTTACCACCGCAGTAAAGGCAATGGAGATGGCCAACATAAAACCGATGGTGGTTCCAATTAGAGGTGGTACAGATGGAGCACGACTTTCCTACATGGGACTTCCTTGCCCCAACATCTTTGCAGGTGGACATAACTTCCATGGAAAATTTGAATATGTGCCACTAGAGTCGATGGTAAAGGCCACAGAGGTTATTGTAAATATTGCCAAACTTTATGCAGAGCAATAGCAGCAATAAATCGTAATAAAGCAAAAGAGGCACCTTTACCGGTGCCTTTTTTATTGTGGCTCGATCTTTTTTTTACGGTAAACGCCAAAAACAAGATCCGAATCATTAACGCTGAGATAACGATCCTCCTCTTCAAAAAGCAGCTGCAATACTCTTAATGCCTCCTCCTCCCCATTCATGAAATGGTGAGCAATATCCTTCAGTAAAGGTGAAAGAATATTTCCACCCAAGGCTTTCTGCTCCACCACATCGTAAAAGTGGCGAATTGTTGGCATTATCATTTCAGATTCCACGGCTTCGGAGGGGTCAGAAATCAGCATTCGAATTCTTCCCGGCCCAACCACACGCTTTTTTTTCCACCCAGTACCTAACCTAACACTATATTTTTCAGGTATTTTAGATTTTAACATTTCATTAACAGCATGTCGTTGATTAGCTGTAAGTTGAAGTCTCGAAGGTCCAACATAATCGTTGATAACGAGCAATCCGTCTGGAGAAAGAAGATTGAAGACTAGGTCACCAAGCAAGTTTTCAATTTTTGAAAAGTGATGCAGCGATGCATGGAACAAAACCACATCGGCAGAATTGGGTTCCAATTTCAACCGACCAACATCCTTAACCTCATAGCGCAAGTTGGCAAGTTTCTCCTGCTGAGCATTATTATTTGCTTCGGCCACTAATTTTTCAGATATGTCAATGCCTAATACTTCTGAGAAAACCTCATGGTGGCGAGCAAACCGGAGTTCATGAGTTCCAACACCACAACCAAGCGACACCAGTCTTAAATTGCATCGGTGCTTTAAGTAGCGTTCCACTACGTAATCTTCGTAGCCCAAACTAGGATCGCCTGTTACCCTCTCCCTAAGCCTAGATGAAACCGCCGGGATGCTCCACCAGTTGGCAGCGTTATAGTCCACTTCATTAAACGACGATTTGGTTCTCCCCCTAGCATCAACACGAATTTTACCCAGCACAAAACGCACACCACGCTGCGTGGCTTTACTTGCAATATCGATAAAATCGTCACGGGTTATGATCTGCATATTGTTAAATGGCTAAGCATTAAAGATAAAGTTTTTCTGCAATGAAAAGAAAGCCCAACTACAAAGACTAAAAGTAAACCATTACAAAATTAGTAACATTCTGGAAACACAATAAGGTCCAAATATATTGGCCAAAACATCCGTTGAAATTATTGATACTAACTAAAAGCAATCACCTAAGAGATTAAACAAGATTTAAGTATCAAATATTCTTAAATTTCGATTATAAAAAACATGAACCATCATGAATAAAAAATCTACATACTCTCTTATTATCATACTAAGTTTATTCCTAGGCTTTGCTACGAAAAATACCATTTCCGCCCAAAACACAAAATGGACTTTGATAATGTCAAAAGGCAATGGGTACACTGCACAATCATGGCGAACACGAACAACATTTCCTTCAAAAGAGATTGATGAACTCAGGGAGCAAGGCTATGAAATCACTTCATTATCCTATGGAATGAAACTTTGGTCTCTAGTGGCTTCTAAGGGAACAAAATATACTCAGCAACAATGGAAAACCTCGACCATATTCCCTGCTGACATAATTAAGCAGGCCTGGAATGATGGTTTTTATATTACTGAACTCACGTATGGTAACGGGGAGTGGGCCGTTGTTTTCTCTAAAGGTTCCACCATTAGTAATCAGGTATGGAGAACACGATCGTACTTCCCAGAAGATGAGATAAACACGCTAAAAGGGCAAGGTTATGACATTACTAATATTTGTTTTGGAGAAGATCGCTGGGCGTTAGTAATGTCTAAGGGAACGGGCATGGACAATCAAGTTTGGTTTAAAAATTCATCTTTCCCTGATACCAAATTAAGAGTTACTGGGACTCTAATTACTACATTACCAGCATCACTTACGGAAATGGAGAGTGGGTAGTGGTTATGTCCAAAGGAACGAGCACCACAGATCAATCGTGGAGAACCAGAACCTATTACCCCGAGAAAGAGATTAAGGAGCTATGGGATAAGGGTAACTACATTACTGGCATCGTGAGCGATTTCGATAGCGCTCCAATTTCACTTAACGATGCCGATGTTATCGCTGCATCAACGGGTAACATTGCCAATAAGAATGGAAGCATTTCGCTCAAACCAAAGTGGATAAAAACAACAAGCAACTATACCTATGTAAACATAGATTATACCGGTGCTACCCCTTGCTGCATTGGCCGCGATACCTATCTTGAAGACCCTGCAAGTGGAGTTCACTACAACTTGGTTAGCACAGTTGGAATTCCAATTTGCGAAACGAACTACTATAAAACATCAAATAATTTTTCACTTGTTTTCGACAAAGTTCCAACCGAGGTTAAAAAACTTAATCTTGTGGAGCTACCTAGCACAACCAATGCATTTAATCTCATAGGAATGAAGCTCGATGGTAGCGTGGCATCGCCAGCAACAATTACAAACGTTGCAGCGGATGTGCCGGCTGGGTTGCCGCCAATCCTCACCATCGAAGATATTTCACTTTCATCAAATTCGCTTGGAGCGAACGAAACCGCCAAACTATCGGTTACCCTTAAAAACGTCGGTCCAGGAGATGCTCAAGATGTACTGCTTAACCTTGAATCGAACCTCAAGGATATACAATTTAATGCTTCAAGCCCAATCCCCACCATTGCAGCAAACGGCGGAAAACAAACCATCACCATTCCAATCACTGGAACTGTAGACCTTCCCTCCACCATAGCCCAGCTAAAAATAGAGGTTGAGGAACCTCACTTTAAAGTAAAAATTCAGGGAAAGCAACTCTCAGTGCCAACTCGGGAATTCCAAAAGCCTCAACTTTTGCTGGCAAAGTATGCCGTGGTTGAAAATCAGAGTTCCAACCCCAACAACCAAATCGATATCAACGAGATGGTAGACCTTGTTTTTGCTGTTCAAAACGTGGGACTCGGCAATGCGGCAAACGTAACCACATCGGTCACGAACAACCAAAAAGGGGTTATGTTCTTAGGGGTAGTAAACGGGAATCAGCTAGTTCGCCAAAATCCGACCTTTAACTCCATTGCTTCGGGAAAGTATGAAACGGTAACCTATCGTTACTTTATCAACAGCGAATTTACCGATTCCAACCTGCAATTCACCATTAATGCAGGAGAAAAGGTTGGAAGGTTTGGCTTCTCTCTACCAAAAAGTTTTGCCATAAACACAAAACTTTCCGAGGAGGGTTTCATACGAACGGTGGCTAGTACCAACACCAATACAGGAACCCCAAGTAAAGTAATAATTGAGGATATCCCTGATTTTGTGGTGGACGTTGACTCCAATATTCCCACTACAAACAACTCCAACAACAGCGCCTACGCGCTAATTATTGGCAACGAAGACTACAACTCTCGACAAACTGGGCTTTCTAAGGAGCAAAATGTGGAATTTGCCGTAAACGATGCAAACATGTTCGCGCTCTACTGCGAAAAAACGCTCGGCATACCCAAGCGACAAATCAAGGTATTGCTAAATGCCACCGCTGCCGAAATTTCTCAAGGTTTGGCATGGTTAACCAATTTAGCGAAAGTTGAAAACGGCAATGCCGAGCTGTTCTTTTACTATTCGGGCCATGGTCTTCCCGATGAGCAGACCAAAGAGGCATACCTCGTTCCTGTGGACGTAAATGGTTCAAACCTCACCTATGCAATCAAGGTTGCCGATGTGTACAAAACTTTAGCGGAGCAGCCAACTAAAAAAGTTAACGTTTTTCTTGATGCTTGCTTCAGTGGAGGTGGTCGTAACGAAGGATTATTAGCAGTAAAAGGAGTAAAGGTAAGACCCAAGGAGAATACCGTTCCCGAACAGATTGGTAGTACTTACATCCAGCACCGGCGACGAAAGTTCAGCGGTGTTCAAAGAAAAGCGACATGGATATTTCACCTATTTTCTGCTAAAGAAACTTCAAGAGAGTAAAGGAGAGATTAGCTACAACGATCTCAGTAGCTACATCATTCAAAATGTAAGAAAGGAGACTAGCATCTCCGGGAAAATTCAAACACCACAGGTAATTGTTAGCCCTAATGCTGGCGACAGCTGGAAAACGTGGCTAGTAAAATAATTTTTTCATAAAAAAGCGGGGTCTCCTAACATGAGATCCCCGCCACACCTAAGCCAAAATTTTTCAAATTCTAAAGCAGTGTGATGCCGTGAGTTAAACTCCAGGTTTTGGCCTCCTCCGGCCAAACGCTTGCCTGCACCTCCCCAATATGGCTTTTGCGAAGCAAAAACATGGCCAACCGCGATTGTCCTATTCCTCCACCAATGGTTTGTGGCAGCTCGCCTTTAAGCAGTCGAGAGTGGAAATAGAGACCCATCCGTTGTTCAGCATCGGCAATGGAAAGCTGGCGAACTAGCGACTCAGCATCCACACGGATTCCCATGCTCGAGAACTCGTATGCCGACTGCAACACCGGGTTCCAAACCACAATATCGCCGTTGAGACCATGCTTTCCGGGTAAAGTTTCGGTGCTCCAATCATCGTAATCGGGTGCGCGACCATCGTGCGGCTCACCATCAGCAAGCTTCCCGCCAATACCAATAATGAATACGGCACCATGCTCCTTGGTGGCCTCCGTTTCTCGCTCCCTTGGTGAAAGATATGGGAACTGCGCCTGCAAATCCTCCGCGTGAATGAACTTAATTGAAGTAGGTAGAATGGGCCGGATCTCAGGGTATAACGTTGAAACGTAATGTTCTGTGTCCCTAATGGCCACATATAGCCTCGTTACAATCAGCTGTAAAAACTCGAGGTTACGTTGCTGTGGTTCCATTACCATCTCCCAATCCCACTGGTCAACATAGAGAGAGTGAATGTGGCTGAGCACCTCATCGGGTCGTATGGCTCGCATATCGGTTACAATTCCTCTACCCGGCTCAATTCCGGCATCGGCAAGTTTAAGCCGTTTCCATTTAGCTAGCGACTGCACCACCTCCACTCTTCTACCTTCCAGCGCTTTTGTGGAAAAGCCAAGTGGTCGCTCGATACCGTTTAGGTCGTCGTTGATACCAGTTCCAGCCTCCACCAGCATTGGGGCGGTAACCCGGGTAAGGTTAAGGCTCTTGCGTAGCCTGTCGACAAAGTAGCCTTTCACGCTCCAAAGCGCATCCTCAGCAGCTAAAAATTCCTGTTGTAAGCTTTTGCTCTCCAATAACGTTTTCATTTTTTTTAGGTTTTAAAGGGTTATAAAAAAACCTCCGCCAATTTGGCCGGAGGTTACACATTTGCATAGCAGGTGATATCCTCGGCCGGCGGGGGGCTATTATTATTCAGATCATTATTGTTGGTTATTCTAATCATTTCAAGTTGGTATAAATAAAAAAAGCCTTCCGTTTGGGAAGGCCTGCTTTATCAGTTGTGTTGAGAATTTCAATTTTACTGCAATAGCGCTCCTCCCCGAAATTTCTTCGGATTATTATTGGAGTTATTATTGCGGAAAAAGGTCATTTCTTGTCTGTATTTCATGTGCAATATATGAAGAATTTTGGTTCAACACCCCCCCTTTAAAAAAACCAGCTAATTTTTCAACAATAATTATCACTAAAAAAGGGGTACCCATTCGAGCACCCCAATTAATCATTGTAATTAACAATATGACTATTTACTTCTTAATCATCTCCACGCTGCGAACAACGAACTTAGCCAGCGCTTCGCCCTTAAGCATATTGTTGGCAAGCAAGGCTAAGTCAACAAGCTGCTTAGCGAGCTTATTTTTCTTACCAAAAGCAGTAAGCATGGCCTTCTTTCTATCCTTCAGGGCATTGAGCTGCTTCTCTACATCGGCAACCTTGTCCTTGTCGGCTTGAGGTATGTCCTCATGCTTCAAATCCTTTTGAGCATTTTGCAACTCCTTAAGCGAAGCCTCAACCGGAGCAATCTCGCCATTCACCTTCTCTAGGTCGGCCTTCATTTTAGCCTCGGTTTCGCTAATAACCTTTGAAACTAAAGGATGGTTTGCATTCACCACAAGGTTGTAGCTGTCGGGTAGTTCGCCATAGAAATTCATTCCACCGCCACCCATCTGAGCCATATCCTTCATGCGGCGCATAAACTCGCTTTGGGTAATAAGCACCGGAGCATCCGTTTCTGCAAGGTTCTCAAACATCACGGTGAAGTTGGTGTTCTCTGGCGCGTGGCATAGGAACACCGGACGAAGCTCCTCCTGCTGCTCTAAGCTGAGCTTTGTTCGGCCAAGTCTTCTTTTGGAATAAGACGCTCCACCACATCAGAATCGACACGAACAAAACGAGCATCCTTGAGCTTGCTCTCCAGATGGTTTACAAAGTGTGCATCGAGTTGTCCATCCATTATCAACACATCGTAACCCTTATTCTGAGCCTTCTGTATGTAAGTAAACTGCTGTTCACGGTTGGTAGTATAGAGGTAAACCAGCTTCTTGTTCTTATCCTCCTGGTTAAGCTTAATAAGCTTTTCATACTCCTCGATGGTAAAATATTTTCCATCCGAATTTTTAAATAGGAAGAATTTCTCGGCACGCTCGTAGAACTTCTCGTCGGTGAGCATACCATACTCAATAAATATTTTAAGGTCGTCCCACTTGCTCTCAAACTGAGGCCGGTCGGCCTTGAAAATCTCCTGCAACTATCGGCCACCTTCTTGGTGATGTGGCTCGAAATTTTCTTCACGTTGCTGTCGCTCTGCAGATAGCTGCGCGAAACGTTGAGCGGAATATCGGGTGAGTCGAGAACACCATGGAGCAGGGTTAAAAACTCTGGCACAATACCCTCTACATTATCGGTTACAAACACCTGACGGCAGTATAGCTGAATACGATTTTTCTGAACCTCTAGGTTGTTCTTCAGTTTAGGAAAGTAAAGAACTCCTGTGAGGTTAAATGGGTAATCAACATTCAAGTGGATATTAAAAAGCGGATCCTCCGCCATTGGGTATAGCTCATGATAAAATTCCAAATAGTCCTCATCCTTAAGATCGGCAGGCTTGCGTGTCCATAAAGGATTAGGATTATTTACCACATTATCCTTATCGGTATCAACATACTTACCATCCTTCCACTCCTGCTCCTGACCAAAAGCAATTGGAATAGGTAAATACCGGCAGTATTTCTTCAGCAGACTGTCAACACGGCTCTTTTCAGCAAACTCGCTACTCTCGTCGTCAATATGCAACACGATATCGGTACCACGTTTTTCCCGTTCTGCGGGTTCAATGGTATAGTCAGGACTGCCATCGCAGGACCAGCGCAAAGCAGCTGCACCATCCTTGTATGAACGGGTGACAATCTCCACCTTCTTCGATACCATAAAGGCACTGTAAAAGCCCAAGCCAAAATGGCCAATAATGCCATTCTCCGTATTCTTATACTTGGCCATAAACTCCTCAGCACCAGAAAAGGCAATTTGATTGATATACTTTTCAATCTCCTCCTCGGTCATTCCAATTCCTGAATCGGAAATGGTAATGGTTTTAGCCTTTTCATCGAGAGCGATCCGAATGGTAAGATCACCCAACTCCCCCTTAAATTCACTAACCGAAGCCAGCGCCTTCAACTTTTGCGTCGCATCCACGGCGTTGGAGACCACCTCGCGAAGGAAGATTTCGTGGTCGGAATAGAGAAATTTTTTAATAATGGGGAAAATGTTCTCGGTAGTTACGCCAATTTTTCCGTTACTCATATCAGCTGTTTTTTTAGAATTAGTTTTGCCTTGAACGAAATACTCTTGACACATGGCCAAAAGAAAGTCGAACAGGTTCCATTTAATCAAACCCTATACCAAAAGACAAATGCTGACGGAGTGGCAGGAAATAGTCAAATATGACAAGTCAATCAAGGAATTATATGCCAATAGAGAAATCTTAAAAAAATCAAAAAAAGACACAATGATCAATAATTTTTATACTTTTACTTTAACAAACACACAAAAGATAAATGTTCAAAATAAATAATGAGCACAATTATTAATAGAGTATTTTTTGTAATACTTGTTTACAGTCTTATTTCTTGCAATACAAACAAACAATACAAAAAAGCAGACATTCAACAAAAGATTGATTCGATAGTAAGAATTGCTGAAGATTCAATAACATGCAACATAACATTTGTTCATTCGCAGGTAGATTCAGTAATGCATCTTGCACAGGACAGCGTGCAGCGTAATGAGGCGAATTTATTAGATGCATTAAGTTACCTTGCGGCAGACTCTTATGATACTGCCTTCAATTATATAAAACATATCTTGGTATTCTGTGAAGGCAAACGATTAAATCCAAAAATAAACAACCTAAATGCGAAAGCAAATAATGCATTAGGTATATACTTCCAGCGGATTGGAAATGCCGATTCAGCCATTAGCCCACTTCAAAAAAGCCTATCAGCAGCAGCCTTCAGACCAAAAAGAAGCGCAGCCCAATATTCTGATAAATCTAGCCGATGCATATCTAATGAAAGGCGATGTGGTAAACACTGGACAATACTATAGGAGGGCTCTTTTTGTAAGCGATTCGCTGGACATAACCGACAAAATGGCTTTTCCCATTTACTTTGGACTAGGGCAACTATATATGGGAATGCACGATTTTGAGCAATCGAATAGCTACTTTCTTCTAGCCGAAAGAATCCTAAGCAAACGCAGTTTAAATGAGCAATTCACTTTTTGCAACAATCGCGGAAATTACTACTACTATAAAGAAGAATACGCCAATGCTCTGCCGTGGTTCCATAAAGCACGAGCACTGGTTTATCCTAAACACTACATTTACTTCATCAATCTATGCGAGTTAAACCTGAGCGACATACACCTACATCTAAATCAACTCGATTCAGCCAAGTATTATGCCAACCGAAGTTATAACTACTTTGTTTCCATAAACCAACCAACAGCACTTTACTATCTAGCATCCATAAGGCAGGCATTGCCCTTAGGGAAAACAGGCTAAACGATGCCAATATTCTACTTCTTAACAGCAGCGATACGGCCGGTATTGAACCAAACATACTATCAATCCGAAATAGGATTCTTCAAGATTACAACGAAAAAATTGGAAACTACAAGCAGGCTTACCATTTTCAGAAACAGAATATCGACATCAAAAATGCAACCGCTGCTGAACGGGTAAAAAACCGCGTAGCAGATCTCGATATGCGCTATAGGCAAAATACCTCTATCCTTAAGCGCGATCTGCTTATCCAAGCCCAAAGTAGCAGCATGAGATACCTTCTGCTTACAAAAGTTATCTGGATTCTAATCTCAATTTCAATTGTAGTAGCAGCCGTATTTATATACTTCTACATGCGGAAGCAGCGCGACTTGCAGCATATTCAACACCTCGATCAAGTAGCCAAGCTGCGCATGGAGAATATCCGCAACCGAATTTCACCCCACTTTATTTTCAACATACTCAACCACGAAATTATTGCCAACAACAACGAAAAGCAGCAGACCGAGCTGCATGGAGTAGTAAAGTTGCTGCGGAGCAGTTTAGAAATGTCGGAGCAACTAGACATTCCCCTTAAGCAAGAGTTGGATTTGTCCAAACCTATATTGATATTGAGAAGAAGAGCTTGGGCGAGGATTTCTCACTCCAGCTGATGATAGACAACCTGGTTGATTGCGAAACCATCCATATCCCCCTCCATGATAATTCAAATTCCCGTCGGAAAACGCCATTAAGCATGCGCTACGCGGCAAGGAAGGGTCAAAGCTGCTGCGTATTACCATAGACAAAAAAGAAAAATGGAATTGCTATCTCTATTGAGGACAACGGTGCCGGCTATAGGCCCACCATCTTTAGCAAAAATGGAACAGGAACCGGACTAAAGGTGATATACCAACCATACAGCTGCTCAACACTAGAAATGAAGAACCCATATACTTCAATATTTCCAACAAGAACAACGCCGAACAGAGTGGCACCCTTGTAGATATAAGTATTCCCAAAACTACAGCTATAAACTATAAAGTCGCTTTTGTCCCATGAAAACAAAGCAAAAAACTAAAGCCAAGAATCAACAAACCTCGCCATGAAATGTTTTGATATTGTTATTATCGACGATGATGAATTTTGCATACAAGCGCTAAAAAAAGGGCTTTCCGCACATGCATGCTTTCGCGTAAAAGGAGAAGCCCAAACAGCAAGTGCCGGGCAAAAGCTAATCCTAGAACATCGGCCCCAGCTGCTCTTCCTCGACATAGAATTGCCCACCATTACCGGAATGGAACTGCTGCAAGAGCTCCGCGACCAAATTATCTGGCCCATGCAGGTGGTGTTCTACTCAGCCTACGATAAATACATGCTGGATGCCCTTCGCTCCGCAGCCTTCGACTACCTGCTGAAGCCATTCACCCAGGAGGAGCTGGATCGGGTGATTAATCGCTTTCTGGAGTATGATAAGAAGGAACTATCAAATCCCGTGCGCCTAAGTTCGCTAAGTAGCGTTTCGCCCAAAGGGAATGCGTTTATGGCAAGCACCGTTACCGGATATAAAGTGCTGCATCTTGAGCAAATTGGCTACGTTACCTACCAAAGGATCGCAAGCAGTGGATGGCCATCCTCAACGACCAGAGCCAGCTACTGCTGAAGCGCAACACCAACGCCAACGACATCCTACGCTACTCCCCCTCCTTTATGCAAATCAACCAGCAGCAAATCATCAACACCGACTACCTATCGATGATTCACGATAGGCGCTGCATGCTCTACCCGCCCTTCAACCATGCCTCGGATTTGTGCATTTCCCGCAACTTCTATGGAGCGCTACAGGAAGGTTAGTATACTTTAATCTCCTTTATCCAAGCCTCACTAATCACAGTAAAAAAGATAACCATTACCATTCGGCAAGGTGAGAAGGCAATCATTAAAACGTTATTACGAAACAATATGCAGCTGATACTTTCGGAAAGCAACAATTTTAAAGAGATTGAATTAATATATGAACAGGTAGAATAAACTCAACATCCCATCAAGAAAAGACACCCACAGCATCGCGGGTAGCTCTAATGGCTATCTGCAGCTACGGCAAGGATGATGACTCCGACAAAACAAATCGACCAGAGGGAATACTTCTTCCTTTAATTCCATGTAGGATATTCCGGCAGTATTGATGGCAACTGATATATGCCAAAAAAGTTGAACTCAAAAGAGTTCCCCTTTTTGTTTTTCGCTCCTCACAAATTCCTCTGAAAACGATTTTTGACCAACTGGTGGCGAATATCTACCATATAGGAATGCGAAGATGCAGAATAAGTATACCCCTAATAGATATAGGTTTTAGGGATGAGTTTGTTGCTGTAAATTTGGATTAAGAAACAATAACATGAAAGACACATCCTTGATGCAAAAACAAAAAATGCTGGTCCAAACAGAGTTTACTTTTCAACTATAAACACATATTTACGAACCACTTATCTACTTAACATCAAAAAGAGGATTTTATCTCGCCCCTAATAATAGGAATATTGCTAATCCTTTCCGTTAGTTGCAAGAAAGATGACAATGATGCCAGCTCAGGTAATTCAACCAACGGAAAAACAACAGCTGTATTTAATTCAAGTGTAACTTATGGGTCAATGACAGACCAAGATGGCAATTTTTACAAAACCGTGACTATAGGAACGCAAACATGGATGGCTGAGAACCTGAGAACAATGAAGTATAATGATGGCACTAACATACCATTGGTAACTAGTGGAATAGCGTGGAATAATTTAAACACGGGAGCTTATTGCAACTATAACAACACAACAAATAGCGATACTATAGCGACCTATGGTCGTTTGTATAATTGGTATGCTGTGAACACAGGCAAACTTGCCCCTAAAGGCTGGCATGTCCCCACGCAAGAGGAGTGGGATAACTTAATGACAGACCTAGGAGGTGAAAATAAAGCTTGGCTGAAACTAAAAGAAGTTGGTGAAGAGCACTGGCAAAGTCAGGATAACTCAACTAACGAAACTGGTTTTACTGCAGTTCCCAGTGGATTTCGTCGCCCAGATGGAAAATTCACCCATTTAGGATTCTGCTGTGATTTTTGGAGTACGACTGAATGTGATTTCAATAATGCTTATGACGGTATTATATACAGGAGGGATATTGACCATAAATTGCATGGATTTTCATTACGTTGTGTAAGGGATTAATTAATCTATTGAATCATTCCATATTCCTACAAAATGAAACAGAACATCCAAAGAAACTATTCTACAAAAGATGATGAAGAAATAGGTTTGCATCCGCTTCTATTTTGAGCGCAGAATCTATAAGGGTTCTGCGCTCTTTTTATCATACCAAAGCCATCAACGCAACCAAAGGACAATAAAAATTCTTACCGGTTAATCTCTATTATTAACCAAATAGAAATGCAAAGCAGCTACATAGTTATAATGCCCGCATATGCTGCTATGAACAACAACTATTATGTATAAATTTGAAATACGAACAGCTTGTAATATGGAAACCAGAAACCATTAAAAAACGGGGCGAAACTGAAAAGCCAAATGAGTAGGAAAACATAACAAACATGAAAATGCTTAGAATTAGATATTCAGTCCTAGTTCTTTCCATAATATTTGGAAGTATGATTGAATTAACCTCGTGTAGCAAGGATGATATCTTAGATACTGATTCCGGCAATGCCCCAAGTAGTATCGTTGGGAAGCGACTTTTGTTTAATGGTGGATCATATAATGTTTATGGATTCACCTCAAATGGCGGGTGTAATGTTCCTGAAGGAATTGAATATGGAATTACCACTAATTTGACAAAATACCCAACTTATACTTATAAAAAAAATAGTTCATCCACGGCATCATTTACTTGTAACTACTCAGAAAAGAGTAAAATACTTAGTGAGTATACCTATTACGATGTATCATATAATCTTACTCTTTCTTTTATTACCACTACATCAGGTAACTTAACGGGCACGGTCAATTTTATAAAAACAGGGGGGAATGGAGGTAAGTCAATGTATTTTACCTTTAAAGATAAGGCATTCACATTTCAATAGTAAACAACCTATTGCAGTATTGAAGATATTTATCTGTTATACTCATAGATAATCAATATTTTACTCATGCTATCAGTTTATTCTTAATTACTTTTCTTCCATATAGCAACCTGATCCAGCTACATGGTAACAATCACAATATCTGCGGATAACAATAATAATCAATATGATGCAAATTTGAGACTACAAGGGACTAAAATGGAGCCCAGAAACCATAAAAAAAACGGGGCGAAACCGAAAAGCCAAATGAGTAGGATAAAAACCAAGCAACAATGAAGAGGATAATACTTATCATAATTGTAATTGGGCTTATGCTATGCACAAAGTTTGCCATTGCTCAATATGATGTAAAAACATTCAAACAAAACACAGGAGAAACGGTGACCTATACAGTCCCATCATATAAAATTCCTAACTATACCATGTTTACCTCATTTTACTATTTCTTCTTCCAAAAGATTGGCGATAAATATTATGTTTCGGCGGAATATGTTGCATGGAATATACCAAATCTAGACCCAAGCAAAATAACAAGTACAACTTATGTATTCAGGGATGGTTTCGAACTAGTTATACCTACTTCATTATACTTCAAGAAGACTATCAATGAAGTTCCTGAATATAATGGTAATTGGGCTCATTATGGCGTTACATGCTATATATCTAATGAACAAATGGAAATATTTACTAAGAAACAACTTCTTTCTATTGCAAATAACTTTAAAGATATAGATAGGAAGTTTGATGCTTTTGTTCCCCAAAAAAAGAGTTTTCAAATAGCAATGAGTGCCAACTATCTTCTCACCGGAGAGAAAGTTAAAGAGGATGATTTAGCAAAACGTTTTGCTCTGAATAAATGCATAGAACCATACAACAGCAATAAATGGGATTTTTAAAATGAAAAAGTTATTTGCTGCAATACTGTGCATAATTGTTTTCAACATCATAGTACCTCTAGGAGGAAAAGCACAGTCAAGAAGGATCGACTCCCTAATTACCAAGTATCATCGCAACTCCCTATATTCAGTAATCATGGAGCATCCGGGATATGTTTTTGGAGATGAAATCAAGCAGGAGTTTTTCAAAATCCCTGTTTCCGATAAATACAATGATCATAATCTCTCCGTTAGAGCTCTTCTATCAGATGATGATAATGCCCCGGAAGAATGTATTAATTCATTTTTCGATCGCAACTATGTTTCAAAGCGTATTGTTTCAAAGTGGTTCGACCGCAATATGGAGTCCGGTAACTTCGATATGGAGTTAATACAACAAAGAGGTTATTATGATGCTACCAATTTTGATTACCAAATAGCTAGACAAACCGCAAGAGGAATCGCAATGATAGCCGATGCTGGTGAAGAATTGCTAGGCAACACCTTTGTGATAGTAAATGACATTCAGTATATAGATAAAGAAAAACAAGCAATGAAGACCTCCTTTTGGTTAGATTTAGTTGGAGGCGTTGCAGAAGGCGTTGCTGGAGTGTCTTCAGGAAAAACCAAAGACCTTAGCAGTTCAATATCATCCCTGTCCAAGTCTGGAGCTGAAATATCCAATCTAATTGCAGGATTTTCGGTTACCATAACATCGTATTTATACCGTTTGGAATGGAATGAACAAACTTCGTCCATATTCTATGACAAATACTATTTCGACAAAAACAATGAAAAAAATGAAAAAAAGTTAGCATTTGAAAATGACACAAACATCTTTAAATTGAAATATATTGGACAATATACAGTAAAAAGCAGTAAAACTGTACTTCGTGGGTTAACCTCCAATGAAGAAGTAATAAGGAAAGTGTGTGCACGTGCTTTGGACGAGAACATTGTACAACTACAACGTAAGTACGAACCATTCAAAGTTAAAACTCCAATTTACAAAATCCAAGGCGATACTATCTATTCCCCTATCGGCATGAAAGAGGGCATTACAGTGCTATCAAGATTTGAAGTTTTAGAATGCTACATTGATAAAGATGGAAAAACTCATTATAAAAGAGTTGGCATTGTAAAACCTTTAAAAAACCTAATTTGGGATAATCGATTTATGGCAGACAAAGAAGAAGCCAAAAGTTCCAATTTAAAATACACTGCATTTAAAAAAATTCAAGGACGCACTCTTGAACCCGGGCTACTTCTTCGGCAAATAAATCAATAATTAAACATTAGAGTTTATAAAGTACTTAATAAGTATGTGTAGTTACCCCATTTTTCCTACAGAGTAAAATTAGACGTTTTTATTTTACTTTTCAACTTCATAAACTCCACGGGAGTCATTGATGCCAAGCTGCTGTGGGGGTGTTCATAGTTGTAATCGTTCAAGAATACCTCCGTTATTTCCCTTCCCTGCCCGATTCTCTGAAAAGCATGCCTGGCTAAAACACCTTCCCTGAAGGTGCGGTTAAAGCGCTCGATGTAGCCATTCTGCATGGGCCTTCCCTTTTGAATGGGTCGGTGTTCAATGCCCGAGCTGCTGCAAAAGCCCTTAAAAGCTTTTGCGGCAAACTCGGTACCGTTATCGGTGCGTATTCCCTCTGGCTTGCCCCTCCACGCGATAACCCGGTTCACCAGGCGAACCACCTTCTCTGCCGGGAAGGAGTAGTCCACCTCAATGGCCAGTGCCTCCCGGTTAAAATCATCTAGGATGTTCAGCGCCTGAACTTCCTACCGTTGTCCAACCGGTCTTCCATGAAATCGATGCTCCACGTTTGGTTGGGGTTCAGGGGCTGCAGCAGCACCTGCTTCGAGGGGTTGGGGACCCGGCGCTTGACCTTCTTGCGATGGCTCAGCCCCAGTTTTCGGTAGACCCGCTTGTGGTTCCACCCCAGCCCTTCCTTCCGCATGCGCCGGTAGTATTCCGGGAACCCACGAGCGGGCAGCTTCTCCGCATACCACCACAGTTTTTCCTCCACCGCTGAATCATCTTTCACCGGTGTGTAGTAGTACATGCTGCACGCCCTGGCAACAGAAATTCCTTCCCCTTCCCGCAAATCCCGCACCAGCTCCTTCTTTTGACAGGGCATTAAAGTTTTTTTTTGATCACGTTCTTTAGGATCCGGTGATCCAGGCTCAGGTCTGCATACATGCGCTTGAGCTCCGCATTCTCCCGCTCAAGCTCCTTAAATCGCCTCAGCAGCTCTGCATCCATGCCCGAGTAGCGCTTATGCCAACCGTAAAAAGTCCCCCGACACACCCACCATACTTGCCATTTCTAGCGAAAAGAATCCGGGACCACAACCCATGTCGAGAACAGTCATTCCCTTGCTCACGTAGGGAGCCAAAAATTTTCGAGGATTTTGCAGCCATCTTCTCACCCAATTATCGAGTCCACCAGCCCTTTCTACAGGACAAACCCGTAATGCATCTACTTTGCTCATAGCGATTAATCTATATCAAAACACAACAAAAATTAAAATCGAAACCAACAATTATCAGAAATTTCTTCCTTGCTTAACTCTAGCAAAGAATATTATTGGATCAGTTTCCTTCAAAATAACGATAGCACAATAATTCGTGCTACACCATTTCAAAGTTGACTAAATCGCACAGAAATAAAAAACATAAAACGATGAGTAATAGAAAAATGCCGACAAAACTTCCTTTTAGAAACCTGAAACGAATTAAAAAAGAGCTTACCTTTAACAAGAATTGAAAAATTGACGCATCCTTACTTAAACGATCATGCTTAAAACCATCAAGTGGAAAAGAGGCCCCTTTAGCTTGCGGACACAACTTACAGAAAGAGATATTGAAGTTGGAGAAATCGTTCGAAGGGTTTGGCGATATGAGCCTAAGGCAAGGCTAAATAATTTTGAGGTAGTTTTTTCAGTTCTAGGTTTTTTTAATCGAAGAGGCACCTTAACTCAAGTTGGAACCAATGTGGTATTAGCAGAGGTAGTTTTTAACCGATGGAGACGCAGAGCGCAGATTAATTGGACAAATGGGAAAACCCACCTTTGGAATTTCACCAATTTTTGGCATACAAGGTGGGAAATCAATGGTTTAGACAATACCCGTATTCTCTTCAATGGTCTCTCTCTGAGGGGCGAAATTACAGTTTATGATGGTGATGGATATGCCGTTTTAATTGGTTTGCTCATTGCCGATTACTATTGGCACTTGCGAAGAAAAGGTTAGCCATTAAAACACCAAAGACAACCTCTATTTATCAACGAATGCAGAAAATTTTGAGAACGTTTTTATAACGTTATCTACATACGATTTAGAAACGGGTATATCTATCACCGTTGGAATATCCAGTTCAAGCACAAGACCATCCTTATCCTTTCTGATAACTTTCACTTTATCAAAATTGACCATATAAGAACGATGGCAGCGTATTAATTCCAAGCCAATAAAGTCAGCTTCCATCTGCTTTAATGTATTTCGAAGTAGAAAATGCGCAATTTTATCCTTATTTAAATAAGAAACCTGCACATAGTTATCGGAAGCTTCGAGGTATAGTAAGTTATCCATCTTTATAGAAAAGCGCAGCACTCCTTTTTCGTCATGAAAAGGGATCATGTTTTTTGAATTATCTGGATAAGTTTGACCATGAGAAATTTCGTCTAGCATCAACTTTTTGTCCTTCCAAGAGAAATAAAGCCACAAGGCAGAATAGGGAAGCAATAAAACTAATGCAGTATTTTGGACAGAAACCTTTAACAGGTCATCAAATTGGCGGGAATCGTGAAGTATAAACTTTTCATAAATAGAATAAAATAGGGCCATAAAAAGCACCTCCGCCAACACCCAAATAATATAGTGAATATAGTTAAGCGAAAAACGTTTAACCGTTTGATACATAATCACACGGCTTATAACCACAACAAGCACACCGGTTAAAATAACAAAGCTAGAGTAGAAAAAGAGTTGTAACCGGGTTAGAGCAAACCATGATTCTACACCAAAAGGGGCATAAATATTAATAAACACAAGGGCAAACAACGCTGTAAAGAATATCAGCTTAACTATGTTTTCCTTTTGGGTAAGATAGCCCGGAATATTCTTTTGAAAATCGACCATTACTTATTTGCTGTTTCTGAAACAAAGGTAAAGAATTCGAACAAGCTGAAGAAAGAATTCAGAGAGCAAAACGAATTATCTAAAAATATTTCGCCCCAGATTGAGAATATTCACCCCGTATAGTAAAATTCAACCCCAAAACCTCCGGCCATATCCCTCTTTTTTGCTATCGGCTAACTCCTTTTGTTTCTTTACAAATAAAAGAAATAAATGTAATCATGGAATACTCAACTCTATTCAACGAACTAAAGAAACTACCCTCTAATGGCAACCAGAAAGTGGTAATACCCAACTCAGAAATTGTGGTTGAGTGGAAACAGTTTAATTCACCTTGGCGATATAACAGTAGCAATGAAATAAAAAATTTCAGTCAGCAATACAGCCTACTTTCAAAAAACAACGATAACCAGATTCAGGAAAACCAAACTTTTAACTATCCAATCGTATTTCCAAAAGAAAACCACAGCTACCAGCGGGCAATCATTATGCTTCATGGATTAAATGAACGCTCGTGGCAAAAGTATTGGTCGTGGGCAGTATACTTAGCCACCACCAATAATGTTCCTGTAATACTGTTTCCCATCTCATTCCACATGAACAGAGCTCCAGAAACATGGGCAAATCCTAGGATTATGCTTCCTCTATTAAATAAAACAAAATTGATATTGCCATTTATCGATAGCATGACTACCTACATGAATTTTGCGCTTTCATTTAGGCTTGCAGAGCAACCTTTACGCTTTTTCACCTCGGGCCATCAAAGTGCGCTCGACATAGTGCACCTTACCGAGGAGCTAAACTTAGGTCACATCTCCCCTTTCGATAAAAATACGAAGGTCGATTTATTCGCATACTCCATTGGTGCGTTTCTTGCACAAGTGTTGCTTGTTGCAAACCCTTATGGAATCTATGACGAATCAAGATTTTTCCTTTTTTGTGGAGGTTCGTTATTTGAGGATATGCAAGGAATCTCGAAACACATTTTAGGAAAGAATGCATTTACCCGCCTAAGCAACTACTATCTTGCCGAGCTAGACGAGGAGATGAGAAAAGGCACACCCATTGCTAAATTTATGCTTAAAGATGAACTTGGTCAAGCGTTTTACTCCATGTTATCAGCCGACAGAAATAGGGAAATGCGCGAAGCGGCCTTTGAAAAAGCAGCAGACAGAATATATGCCATCGGACTTAAGCAAGATGCCGTTATACCATCAAAGGGCATTCAAAAAGCAATGGAACAGCACACCACCAAAATGCCTAGGTTTGAGGAGTTGGATTTTCCATTCTCATACTCTCATGAGATGCCATTTCCACTTGAATCGAAAGGAATATCCGATTTAACGCTCAACGGTTGCTTCAAACAAATCTTCAATAAAGCAGCAGCATTTCTTGCATAAAAAAAGTCCGGTTAATACCGGACTTTTCCCTATATAAAGAAACCAGATGTTCTAGTATCTCTTTGGTTTTCTGTCACCATATGATGAAGAACCTCCACCACTGTTACCACCAAACCTTTTTTCACCTCTGTCGAAAGATTTTCTTTCGCCCTGAGGTCTTTCTTCTCTTGGTCTAGCCACAGAAACTGCAATAACTTTGCCATCTAGCTCAACACCGTTCAGCTCTTCGATAGCCTTATTTCCTTCAGCCTCGTCGTTCATTTCAACAAAGCCAAATCCTCTGGATCTACCAGAAAACTTATCAGTAATAACTTTGGCCGAAGCTACTTCGCCGTACTCTTCGAATAATTTCTTCAGATCGTCGTTCTCAACTCTGAAACTCAAGTTAGCAACAAAAATGTTCATCTAAGTAATAATAAATTAAAAAAGGTTATAAGTCCAATTCGAGCTTTAAGTTGATTACTAACTTTTTGTGTCGGGTCTTCACAACAAACCGTTAAGAAAGTTTAAAAAAGCAGAGAAGAACGATCTAAAAGAACAATAACTTAAACTCAAATTCTGCCTTGCAAAGGTAAACAATTAAAAATAACCCAATCGTTCTTGCAAAGAAAAATAATTATTTTATCAACTTATTATTATAGGTATGTCTACAACCATTCCAAGAAGGATGTTTTTTTAATGTTTTAACTTACAAGCATATCACCAGCAAAAGAAAAAGCCGGAGAAATCCGACTTTTAATTCTAGTGCAGAACTATTTGCGTTTACTTAACTTTAAGTCCAAACATGATGGCGACACAGCCGCTAACCAACTCATCGGCAGGTGCATTTCCACTTTTAGTATTTACTTTTACTGAAATTATAAGCATTTGCGTTGTTTCTGCTTTAAAATCGTAGAAAAGTGAATAGTTATTATTTTTACTCGAATATAAAACCTTGCGCTGCGTATCCATTATGGTGAATTCCACCTTTGGTAAGGAACTAGAAGCACACACGGCTACCCGATACTCCTGTCCAGCATAAAAGGTTTTAAACAACTCTGCATCTTCACCTTCAGTTAAAATAGCGGCGTTATAATTACCGTCGTGAAGATATGGTGCTAGCTCCGACTTGCATACCTTCTTGGCAAAATTTTTGCACTGGGAATAACCAAGTTGCGGAACCAGTAAAAAGACGAGCGGAATTGCAATGATCCAAAATCTCTTCATGGCAGGAATAAATTACTGTATATACTTGGTTCTAATTTCATATGTAGTAGCTTTTAGCTTGGCAAATGATTCTGGCTTAACAGAAATCACACTTTTTGCGCGCAGCGTGGCCGGTGCCCCAGCTTTACCAGGAACAATTTCCACGTCAGAAATCGTAATTTCAATCTCATCAAAAACCGATTTAAGTCCCTGTATATCGGACAAGACAGATTTTACATCTGCATTGGTTTTATACTGATCGAGCAGGCTAATAACCGTAACTAAGGACAATTTTTGATCAATAATGCGCTCCATCAGTTCCGAGTCAACCTCTTTTGAATTCTTCACCAAATTTGTTGCAAGGTAAAGACCCTCAATCCATCCACCCACAAGAATAATAGCCCCCACAGACGCACGATCATCCTCCTCCAATACCGAGTTTGTATTTAGAAATGTCTCGGAAATAATCTCCATTATCACATCGCGATTATTCACATTTTCCTCAAGACGTTGAATAACATTATTGTCGATGGCATTAAGAATACCCAACCCTTCAGCCATCTTCTTAGAGGCCGACATATACTTAATGGTTGCTTGAGTTTGATCAAATAGGCTGGCATAACTTAAATCGGTGCTATAGATACCAAGATTAAGAGCCATGCTTTTATTGGTAGAATAGCGTGACACATTATCTACAGGATTAAGCAGCTCCTCATTGTAGGATGCCCCTGCACGTTTTAAAATAAGTGCAGTTTCAAGTGGCGAAGGCAACGAGTAAAAAATTTGCTTCGCGGTGGATAGCCCCTTCTGAATAGCTCCATCGTCAGAGACTAGTGAGTCAATACTCACCGCCGTTTGCCCTGAACCTTTTTTATCGGAGGAACAGTTGGTTACACCTATTGCTAATGATAGTAATAGGAATCCCTTTGTCCAGCGACTTATTGCAATTCTGAAAATCATACTGTTTTGCTATTAATGTAAAACGCGACTGATTTTAACTCTAGTAAAGTTACTCTTTTTTTCATTTCATGACGAAAGCGATCCCTTTTTTCAGCACTTTCTTAGAAATTAAAAAAACGAAATAATTTATAGCTTTGCAAAAAATATTAATTAATAATGGAAAAAGAGTCAAATAAGACTAGCACACAGAACACTAGCATTTTCAACGGAACGGAAGATGAAGTCATCAAAAACCTTGACAATCTGAGGGAAACAGGCTCATTAACCAGTCTGGAAACCATGCTTGAGCGTGTTGTTTCTCATCCATCGGAAAGGATTAGGAAGAAGATTTTCGAACTTATTGCCGATATAAAAAGCAATTCAGCAACGGCAATTATTGCCAATTTCACCTTTGCCTGTAAAAATAAACAGGCACAAATGGAACTTATTTCTGCCTGTTGGCAAGGTCGGCTGGATTTTAGTGATTACCTCGAACGATATATTGACCTAGCAATCCAGGGCGAATTGCTGCTCGTTTACGAAATTCTTACATTGGTGGAAGAAAACTGCGAAAAGCCAGAGTTAACACAGCTGGAAAACGCGGTTGTAAAAATCAAGGAACAGCTAAACTCCTTCACATCCGAAAAAAAAGTTGATGATGGTTGACTTGGTAACCATACTTGAAGGGAAAAAAGGAAACTTGTAGATAATATGGTAGAAGAAATAAAAGGCCCAGCGAATATATCGCTGGGCCTTTTGTATTTTGTTGCAATAGCCACTATTCCATATTAGAAAAATGGCGCATAAACTGTGATCGTTCATAGGCAGCAGGATCGGTAATCCTAGCATAGCTTTGTAGACCCCGAAAGTCTTCAATCTTATTAAAACCCTTGTCGGCCATCCACTTTTCGATGAATGATAACATTTGAGTAATAATGGCCGGGCCACTTTTATAAACTGCCGAACAAACTTGTGTTGCATTTGCTCCCGCTAACAGCATTTTTACAACGGCTTCACCACTGTGTATACCGGTTGAAGATGCCAAACTTAACCCGGGAACAATGTCGGCAGCAAGCGCAATGGAACGAAGCGAATTGTGGATATCAGCCGGATTACTAAACACTTCCGACGACACCATCTTCATTCTGCTAATATCAATATCGGGCTCATAGAAGCGGTTGAAAAGCACTACTCCATTAACCTTACGGTAGTACAACTCTCTTATTATCCAAAGAATGTTAGTAAAATATCTACCTAACTTGAAAACAATGGGAATTGAAATAGCAGCACGCAACTTTTCAGCCAATTCGAGATAGATCTTTTCGTAATAGGAGCTAGGTTTCTCACTGTCGGTTGCTAGAAAGAAGACGTTAATTTCCAACGCATCGGCACCAGCCTCTTCAATTCTTCGAGCAAAGGTTATCCAGTCCTTCGACGATACGCAGTTTATACTGGCAATAATTGGAATTGACACTGCTGCCTTTGCCTCCTTAATAAGGGTAAGGTATTGACTAACGGAATTGGCCTTCGTGTAATTTCTAATATAGTCGGAGGCCTCGGGGTAATCGCTGGAAACATCGAGCAATCCAGCTTCATGTAGTATCTGCTCCTCAAAAAGTGACTTAAGCACAACGGCACTCGCCCCCGCTTTTTCCAATTCAACGATTCGTGGGACTGACGAAGTAAGACCCGAGCTGCTCACAATTATTGGATTCTTTAACTTCAGACCAACATAGGTAGTTTCTAAGTTGAGCATAGCACAAATTTTTCTTAAATATCTAAAATATTTCAGTTAAGCCAACGCTACTTGGCCAAATTTCTTTCACCAAATATGGAACTTCCAATGCGAACCATAGTACTTCCCTCCTTAATGGCGACTAAATAATCGCCCGACATCCCCATGGACAGCTGACGAAAAGATAGCCCAAATAAAGGCTTCGTTTCTTCAAAAAGACTTTTAAGCCCTCTGAACTCACCGCGAACTTGATCCTGATTGTCAGTAAACGTTGCCATTCCCATTAAACCACAAACTCGCACATGTCCATAGTCGGCCAGCAATCCAGAATTTGCCAAAGAAATAAGTTCATTGCGATCGAAGCCAAACTTCGTCTCCTCCGAAGCAATATGCACCTGCAGGAGGCAATCAACCACCCGGTTTATCTTGGATGCCTCTTTATCTACTTCGGCTAACAACTTTTGACTATCGATAGAATGAATGAGGCTTACAAATGGAACAATAAATTTAACTTTATTCGACTGAAGATGACCTACCATGTGCCAGTGAATATCCTTAGGCATTGCTTCCTGCTTAATCACCATCTCCTGCACCTTGTTCTCACCAAAAATCCGCTGACCAGCCCCATAGGCCTCCATCAACGCCTCCACTGGTTTTGTTTTGGAAATGGCCACCAATTCCACTCTTGGCGGAATAGTAGTCAAAATGTAATTTAAATTGTTAGCAACACTCATGACTGTTAGTATTTTGAATAGCAAAGATAGTAATTTGAACCGAGTACGGTCCCCATATATCCAGAGTTTACTTTTCACTGAAATAGGGCACCACATCAATTAACTCCATATTATTTTTACTTTTGAAGATCTAAATGAAATTTAATGACGATGCACTATACCAGTGAGCCAATGGCTCGCCTAGAGGCTCTACAAACATTGGAAAAAGAGAGAACCTGCGGAAAAAAGGCTGAGCTGGAATACGTAACCCAACACCATCAACGGTTCCTTGCCACGCTTGCTATCTGCCAAAAGTTAGTTCCCAACATTGAAGCAAAGGTTCTCGATATTGGTCGCAGCCCATTTACAGCGATTCTGCACTCCTACTACCCCACTGTGAGCACCATGGGCTTTGACCCCATTGACGACGACGGAGGTCATAGAGAAAACGGAAACGCTATAGTGCAAAACCACATCACCTTCGACATAAACAATGCCAAGGACACCAAAATGTGGCCTTCACATCATGAGAAGTTTGATCTAATAACCTTTTGTGAAACGCTGGAGCATTTGAATACGGCTCCAGAATATGCCATTGCATATCTATCAACACTGCTACAGCCCAATGGCATATTGCTTATTACCACGCCCAATGCGGCTACACTTAAAAATAGAATTTCGCTCCTATGTGGACAAAACCCATTCGAAAAAATAAGGCTTTACGAAAAAAACCCAGGCCATTTTAGAGAATATACCACCACGGAGATTAAAAAATGGCACAGAGCCTCAACCTAACGGTTGCACATTGCTATACCATTAATTTTTACCGTTCACGCTACCTTGCTCCCTTTAAGCTTATTCCGGCATTCAGGGATAGCATCGTGGTAGCAATTCATCAAAAAAGCAATTAGCAGCCCAGGGAGGCGTAACTTAAAAAACGGCAGCAAGCACCATGCAATTTACTTTCAGAAGGAGCAAATCGTTTTAAAAACGGGACGCCCCTCTGAAGAGAAAGGGGCTGGCAAATTTTAAAAAGGAACGCCCCTCTTTACAAAGAGGGGCGTTCCTTTTATTAAAGCGGGGCGTTCCTTTTTGCTACATTGACAATGGCGAAAATACCAAGCCCCCTAAAAAAGGAAAGCCCCAGATTAGCTGAGGCTTACCAAATGCTATTGTTAATTGCTTAGTCTAGCTTATGAATAACCAAACCACTCCTAAGTTTGGCTCAAACCAGGTAGTTTTTGGCGGCATAATATTACCCGTGTCGGCAATATTGATTAGCTGCTTCATAGTAACGGCATAAAGGGCAAAGGCCACCTTCATTTCTCCGTTGTCTACACGTCTTTTCAGCTCACCTAAGCCACGAATTCCGCCCACAAAATCGATTCGCTTATCGGTTCTGAGATCTTTTATTCCCAGCTGCTTGTCGAGTACAAGGTTGGAGAGAATAGTCACATCAAGCACTCCAATTGGATCGCTATCATTGAAAGTGCCAGCCTTGGCAGTAAGGCTGTACCACTTACCCTCCAAATACATGCTAAAGTTATGGAGCTTTGATGGCTTATAAATCTCGGGTCCCATCACTTTAACGTCGAAATCGACACTCAACTTATCAATAAGTTGGGCTGGAGTGTGGCCATTCAAGTCCTTTACCACTCTATTGTAGTCAATAATTTTGAGCTGATTATCGGGAAAAATAACGGCTAAGAAGAAATTATACTCTTCGTTACCTGTATGGTTCTTGTTCGCCATCTTTTTCTCGTTGCCCACAAGGGCTGCAGCGGCAGTACGGTGATGCCCATCGGCAACGTAAAGAGCGGGAACCTGCTTAAATATCTCGGTGATACGCCTATTTGTTGCATCGTCGGCAATAATCCAAAAGTGATGACCAAAGCCATCGGGTGACACATAGTCGTAAACAGGCTTGTTGTTCTTCACAACATTTTCAACGATCTGATCCACCTCCTTAACGGCAGGATAGCTAAAAAATACAGGCTCCACGTTTGCGTTGGTGTTCCGCACATGCTTCATGCGGTCCTCCTCCTTATCCTTACGGGTAAGCTCGTGTTTCTTAATCTTGCCGGTCATATAATCGTCTATATTACAACATGCGACCAATCCATACTGCGTTCTGCCTTCCATGGTTTGTGCATAAACGTAGTATTGCTCTTTTGCATCCTGAACGAGCCAACCTTTATCCTGCCATTTTTTTAAAGTTTTCCACAGCCTTAGCATACACTTCCGGTGCATGTTCGTCGAAACCAGGAGCAAAATCAATTTCCGGCTTAATAATATGCAATAGCGATTTTTCAGTAGCCTCAGCACGAGCCTCCTCTGAGTTTAGCACATCGTAGGGGCGAGAGGCAACCTCTGCCGCAATCTCTTTGGGCGGTCGTAGCCCTTTAAAAGGTTTTATCTTTACCATAATGTTGGTTATTGAGAATGATGAATGGTGAACTGTGAAATGTGAGCGGTGAAGGCTGTTTCTTTTTGCTTTGCAGGTATCGAATAAGACCAATAGGTTGCTGCTTTATTCCTACAAGATCCTTACTCTGACTGAATATACCACATACAAAACCAAGCCTATTTAATATGATCAACTGTGTTTCCAGCTTTGAAGCAGAACCCAGCGCTATATTCATAAAATGTATATACTCGGCATCACTACCTCTAGCAGCGCCTTCAGCAATATTTGAAGGGATAGATATAGCTGGTCTGCGCATTTGGCTGGTTAAACCAAGAGCTTCTTTTTAAGGAAGAAAGCCGTTAACCCATGAATATCGACTACAAAATCGACACTCTGTTTCCAAACGTTCAGCTCTTTATGATCCATAAGACAGAATAGTTCATTACCCTGCATTCACTACTCACTATTCAAATTTCACTATTTGTTCACCTGAAAAGTTTTATCTCCCTTTTAATGAAATTCACAATTTGGGTAGCAGCAGCAATACCGGCATTGATGTTTGCCTCGGCAGTTTCGGCTCCCATTTTCTTGGGTGTACTAAAGTAGCGAGTTCCCAGTTGCTCGCTCAGAACAGCATGGCTTTCGGGCATAATATCGGTTGCATACTTTAAATCGGTACGCTCCAACATGGCTTTCAAAAGGCCAGCCTCATCAATTACCTCCTTGCGGGCAGTATTTATGAGAGTGCCTCCCTTAGGCATTTTCGAAAGCAACTCATAACCAATAGACTTTTTAGTCTTTTCATTGGCGGGAATATGCAGA
>Ga0268359_11643_pt1 | contig 49917 bp, 52 predicted proteins | sample BioMet11_FD_194416 | JGI IMG/M metagenome (GOLD analysis project Ga0268359, IMG submission 194416) | Sewage microbial communities from Oakland, California, United States - Biofuel 11 (PacBio Assembly) | ecosystem: Engineered > Wastewater > Sewage > Unclassified | place: USA: California | collected...
GCTCTTGACCCCCACCATTCACCCCGTGCCTTCATGCTAGGCGCAACTCGCGCTGACCCTGCCCGTAGTATGGCTGGGCCCGTCATTTTTACCTTGACGGCATTGCCGCACTGCTGCGCAAGGCCCCAGCCATGGACAGCCTGGTGGCCGTTGGCACGGGCGCGGCCTTTTTGTTCAGCCTCGGCAATACGCTGTTGGGACTTGCGGGGGTTGACCCCATTGGCCGGGCCATGAACCTCTATTATGAATCGTGCGCCGTGCTGCTGACCATGATCGAGTTGGGGCAGTTTCTGGAGGCTGTGGCCAAGCGCCGCGCCAGCGACGCCATGGGCGCGCTCATGAGCTTGACGCCGGAGTACGCGCTACGCCTCAACGCGGAGGATACCGCAGCGGCTCCAGAGCAGATCGGCCTTGATCAGGTTCGAGTGGGTGACCATTTGCTGCTGCGGCCTGGCGGGCGCGTGCCGGTGGACGGCCTCGTGCTGACCGGCAAAAGCGCGATTGACCTGTCGCTGCTAACGGGCGAATCCATACCCGTGCCGGTGGGGGCCGGGCGACAGGCTGGCGGCGGGCAGCGTCAACGGCGAAGGCTCGCTGACTTTTGCGGCCGAGGCCGTTGGCGGCAACACGCGGCTGGCCCGCATTATCCGGCTTGTACGCGAGGCGCAGGGCAGCAAGGCTCCCATTGCCCGGCTGGCCGACAGGGTGAGTTTTACTTTGTGCCCGCCGTCATGGGGCTGGCTTTGGTTTGCGGCTTCTGGCTTGGCTTGTCTTTAGCGCCGAGCCGGTCACAACGCCGCTGACGGTCTTTGTGGCCGTGCTGGTAATGGCCTGCCCGTGCGCCATGGGCCTTGCCACGCCCATGTCCATCATGGTGGGCACGGGCCGCGGGGCGCAGCTTGGCGTGCTGATCAAAAATGGCGCGGCCCTCGAGCAGGCCGGGCACATCAGCGTGCTGGCCGTGGACAAAACAGGCACGCTCACCACTGGCAAACCCGTACTTACGGGCGTGACCCAGCTGGACTGCCCGGCCGGTATGTCCCCAGATTCCCTGCTGGCCATGGCCGCCTCGCTGGAGGCCCGCTCGGAACATCCCCTTGCGCATGCGCTTGTAAGCGCTGCCACGGAGCGGGGGCTGTCCAGCCTGCCGGTGGACGACGTGCAGGTGGCCCCAGGCATGGGCATCTCTGGTCGGGTGACCAGTGGCGCTGCTGCTTTTGTCCTTGCCGTGGGCAACCGGGCCTATATGGAGGAGCGCGGGCTGTCTGTGCCGCAGGCGGCCCAGGACAGCCTTGCCCAGCTGGCAGAGACCGGTCAGACGCCGCTGCTGCTGTCGCTGGAAGACCATGACGGCCCAAAGCTGGCGGGCATACTGGCTCTGGCCGATGCCCTGCGGCCCGAGTCCGCCTCTGTGGTCAGGACGCTGCGCGGCATGGGCGTACGTGTGGTCATGCTTACGGGCGACAACGAGCGCACGGCGAAGGCCGTGGCCCGGCAGGCCGGTGTTGACGAAGTGGCCGCAGGCCTGCTGCCCGCTGACAAAGCCGCCTATGTGCGCAGGCTGCAGGACGAGGGGCACGTGGTGGGCATGGTGGGCGACGGCATCAATGACGCCCCGGCGCTGGCTGCCGCCCATGTGGGCATGGCCGTTGGCACGGGCGTGGATGTCAGCGCCGAAGCTGGCGATATTGTGCTGATGCGCGACGGCATGGAGGCTGTGCTCACTGCGCTTGCGCTGTCGCGGGCGACCATGCGCAACATCCGGCAAAATCTTTTTTGGGCTTTCGGCTACAACGTGCTTGGCCTGCCGGTGGCGGCGGGGCTGCTGCACGCCTTTGGCGGCCCCATGCTCTCGCCCATGCTGGCGGGCACGGCCATGGCGCTTTCTTCTGTATCTGTTGTCACCAACGCCCTGCGGCTGCGGTTTTTCAACATCAGATAGCCAGGCCGCAAGGCGGGACACAGGCCCGCAAACGTTTTAGCTTTAGCAGGGCATTGCGGATCTGCGTTTTGAAGTATACCACATCCAGGCGGTTGCGTTCATGCATGGACGCAACCGTTTTTTATCGCTTTGAGCAAGGATTCAGCATGGTTCCTGTTTATTTTTGGCTTCCGGCCCTGGGCTGCTTGGGCATGGGCTTTATGTTTCTGAACGTCTCGGCCGTGGCAGAGCAGTTCAGGCTTTTGTTCGATCTCAACTATGCAGGGCTTGGCGTTTTTTTGAGCGCACCCTTCTGGGCGCATACGCTTGTTCAGGTTCCCGCCGGGCTGATCGTGGACAGGCTGGGCACGCTGCGCGCGCTGGTGCTTTCGTGCGTGCTGTGCGCGGCGGCGTGTTTTGTGCCGCTGCTCGCGCCGCACAGCCTGTGGCTGGCCGTGGTCATGCGCCTGATTGTCGGGCTTGCTACGGGTCTGCTGTTTCTTGCTGTTGTCTCCGCCGTCAAGCTGTTGTGCCCGCCCGTATACATGAGCCGGGCGCAAGGCCTGCAAGGCGCTGCCTTTAGCCTGGGGACCATGGTTCCCTTTGTGCTGTTGCCATGGTTTGGCGGCTTTGGGTGGGCGGCGGCCTATGCGCTGGGCGGGCTGCTGCCGGTGGTGTTGCTGGTTTTGCTTGTGGTTACGCCTCTTGCGCCCTTGCGGCAGGAATCTGCGGCGGCAAGCTTATCACTCAAAGAACTGCTGGCGGTGTTGGGTCGGGTGGCGCACAACCGTCGCTTGTGGTATATCGGCTGCTGCCACGGCTTTTCGTTTGGAACCATCACGGCCCTGGGCAACTGGCTCACTGTCATGCTGGCCGACAGCTCCAAGGCCAGCGGTCAGGTTGTTGCCGGATCTGGCGGCGGCGCGGTGGCGGCCTGGTCGCTGGCCACAAGTATGGTGCTGCTGGCAGGCACGTTTGCACGGGTTGCGGGGGGAGAGCTTGGCCGCACCATGCCCAAACCCCGTCTGCTGGCCCTGCTTGTGGCGGGCATTGGCCTGTTTTATCTGCTGGTTGCGCTGGCTTGCAGCAGCTGGGTCAGCAATGTCTGGATGCTGCTTGGCTTTGCCTTGCCCCTGGCCATGTGCTGCGGCGGCACGTATGCCACGGTTTTTACCCTGACCATCGAGGTGGCCGGGGCAAGACAGACGGCTACGGCCATTGGCTTCATGTCCATGCTGGCCAACTGCGTCAATGTTGCGCTGATACTGCTCATGGGCGTTGTGCGACAATACGCCGGGGGTTTTGCCCCGGCTATGTGCCTGGTGGGTTTGAGCGTGTGGGCCCTGATTTTGTGGGGCCGCAAGATAGACTGGCGGAGTCGCCAAAAGTAAAAGGTAATGCCCGCCATGAGCGGGCATTACCTTTTATAAGCTTAAATGGATGTGTCGCATGCCTGCGAACTGCAGCGCGGCGGGGGGGTACCGCAGCGCTGCCCGGAGTTGCAGCTATTCGCCGTCGTTGTCCGCGATGTCGTCTTCGCCGGTCTGCGCCACGTCGTCGGTCAGGCCAAGGCGGGCTTGACGGGCGGCCTCCTGCTTGCGTTCGCGCGTGCCCATGGGCTTGCGTGATTCAAAGTCGGCGCTGCGATCCTGCTGGCGGGCAAAGACCAGAAAACCCGTGTGGGCGGTCATGCGGTCTTCGGGCCGCAGGCGGTCTGCCACGGGCTTCCAGCGGCGGATAAGGATTTCGCATACTTCCACATCGGCAAAGGGGCCGCGCTCAAGGCCCAGCAGCAGTTTGCCCACCTGATCGACCGTGGGCAGCAAAAAGCCAAAGCTTGCGCCGGGGCGCACTGCCTTGAGGGCATGGTCGAGGTATTCCCACGGGGTGCGCACGTCAAGAAACAGCGCGTCCGCTCCGGTAACGGCAAAGCCCTCGGCCACGTCGCGGTTGTGCAGCTCCACGTTTTCGCCCACGCCCGCCCATTCGAGGTTGCGGCGTGCCAGCTTCATGAATTCTTCCCGGGCCTCGTGGCTCACCACGCGGCCAGTGGGGCCGCAAAACCACGAAAGCCCCGTGGTCAGGCCGCCGGACCCGCAGCCTGCCTCGATGATGGTGCGGCCCGGCCCCGCGCCAAGGCGCAGGCAGATATAGGCGATGTCCTTGGGGTAGATGATCTGCGTCTGGCGCTTGAGCCCTTTGAGACGGTCGTACAGGGTGGCTTCGAGTACCTGGATGGGGACATTCTGGTTGGTGTAGACCACGGAGCCAAAGTTGGCCTGCGCCACCTCGGCGGAAACAAGGGTGCCGTCGTTGCTGTGCCAGTTCTGTTCTTCGACAAGGCGTTTGACGTAGCGGCGGCCCTTGGGGGTAACGTAGACAACAAGCGTACCGAAGGGAATCATGAGGTTCCTTTATATTGCTGCTTCAGGGCCGCGCAACGGGCGCTGCCCACATGTGTTGAAAAAATGCCTCAGTTTTGCGCTGCCGCGTCAACCGAAACAAAACGCCAGTCGGCTACGGAAAACAGCCCCCGCGCCGTCAGCTTGAGCGAGGGAATGACCGGCAGAGCCATAAAACTCAGGGACATAAGAGGAGCCACATTGCCGGGAACCCCGTGATCGTGCAGCAGCGCGTGGATGGAATCCAGCGCGCGCACAACTGTTTGCGGGGCATCGTGGGTCATGAGCCCGGCCACGGGCAGGGGCAGATCTTCCAGAATACGGCCCTGGCCCGCAACGGCGATGCCGCCGCCCAGCTCGGCCACGCGGCGCACCGCTGCCAGCATGTCCGCATCGTTATCGCCGCAGACCACAATATTGTGCGAGTCGTGGCTCACAGATGTCGCCACGGCTGCGCCGCGCAGGCCGTATCCGGCCAGAATGCCCACGCCCACCTTGCCTGTGGCCTTGTGCCGCTCCACAACGGCCAGTTTGCACAGGCCTTTGTTCTGTTGCGCGTCAAAAAATCCGCTTGCGCAGACGACGGTGTGCTCCTCGGCGTCCGTTACCAGCGAACCGGGGTGCAGCCGGATAACCCGCGCGCGGCCCGAAGGCAGGGGCAGGGCAAGAACGTCGTCCGGCAGGGGGGCCAGACGCACGGTGTTGGTCAGGTCGGTCAGGGGCGGATCAGTCAGCAGGGCGAGCATATGGCCTTCGGCGGCGATCTGCCGACCGCCCGCAAAGGTCATGCGCACGTTGAAGGATGCCAGATCGTCAACGAGCACGCAGTCGGCATCGTAGCCGGGGGCGATGGCCCCCTTGCCTTGCAGACCCTCGGCCTCGGCTGCGTTGAGCGTGCACAGGCGCACTGCCGTGACTGGGTCCATGCCCAGAGCAACGGCCTTGCGCAGCACCTCGTCCATGTGCCCGGCGGTCAGCAGCTCGGAGGCGTGCCTGTCGTCGCAGCAAAAGGCGCAGCGGTGGCAGTTGCCGGGGGTGACCAGCGGGGCCAGTTCCGGCAGATTACGTGCCGCCGAGCCGTCGCGCAAAAAGATGCGGCAGCCGCGCATGAGGTTGGCGTGAAATTCTTCGGCCGTGGTGCATTCGTGCGTATTGGTTATGCCGGTGCTCAGGTAGGCATCCAGTTCCCGGCCCAGCAGGGCGGGGGCGTGCCCGTCAACGGGCTTGCGGCGCGAACGGCTCAGGGCGATCTTGTCCAGAACTTCGGGGTCGGCGTGCAGCACGCCGGGGTAGTTCATCATTTCGCCCAGCGAGGCCACGCGCGGGTTGTCCATAAAGGGGGCAAGGTCTGCTGCCTGCAGCACCGCGCCGCTGTCTTCAAAGGGCGTGGCAGGAACGCACGAGGGCAGCGCCAGAAAGATATTCAGCGGCAGGGTCTGGGCGCTGGCAAGCAAAAAGCGCAGTGCCGCTGCGCCGCAGACGTTGGCAAGCTCGTGCGGATCGGCCACCACGGATGTGGTGCCGTGGGGCAGCGCCATCTCGGCAAAGCGCGCCGGGGTGACCATACTGGACTCAAGATGGATGTGGGCGTCGATAAAGCCGGGCAGCAGGTATGCCCCCTTGGCGTCCACCACCTGCCGGGCCGCGCGCGGGCCAAAACCTACAAAGACCCCGTCGCCGATGGCTACGGCATCCTGCCGCACCAGACCGGAAAAAAACGTCCACCACCCTGGCGTTGACAATGAGCACATCCGCCGGTTCATTGCCTGCGGCCATGTCGATACGGTGTTTCATGGCGGTCTCCGGCCCCCTGGGGCTGGCGGTACGAAGCGCGGGGCGCTCGCTTGGGTGGGTTGGGAAGGTTTGTCGGCAGGCGCTGCCGTTTTGCGCTGTTTTTCTGTGCCCGACCATGTTGCCGGGCACAGAAAAACATACGCTAAAACATCTGCCGCATGAGGTCTTCGCCGCCTTCGGATGTATCCACAGGCGCGCCCTCTGGCGTAGTGGCGGCAGTGGCGGAGGCTCCCTGAATGGGCTGGTCCGCCTTGAAGGCCAGACCGTCGGACATCACGATGCCCTCGGGCATGACAAAATCGTCCTTGGGATAGCGGTCTTCCACTTCACTGCGGTAGTAGCGGAATATGGGGGCTGCGGTGCGCCCGCCCTGTTCCAGGCGGCCCAGACTCTGCACCTGATCGTAACCCACGTAGACGCCGGTGACGAGGTAGGGTGAAAAGCCCATAAACCAGGCATCGTGCTCGTCGTTGGTGGTGCCGGTTTTGCCCGCAATGATGCGGCCCTCAATCTTGGCCCGCCCGCCTGTGCCCGCGTTGACCACTTCCTTGAGCAGCGTGTCCATGATGTAGGCGTTTTGCGGGCTGACGGCCTGCCAGTGCTCCACTTCCTGCTTGTAGAGCACGCGGCCCTGCGGGTCGTTGATGGAAGTGATGATGCGCGGCCTCACGCCCAGACCCTGGTTGGCAAAGGCGGCATAGGCCTGGGTGAGGTTGAGGGGCGACACGGCCACAGCGCCGAGGCTGATGGCCAGCTCTTGCGGAAAGTGCGGTTCAAGCCCCAGCGCCTTGGCCCGTTGCACGATATTGGCAACGCCCACCTGCTGCGCAACGCGCACGGTGCAGGTGTTGCGCGAAAGCGCCAAGGCCGTGTGCAGGGGCAGCTCGCCCTTGTAGTTGTGCTCGTAGTTGGAGGGCCGCCACACCTCGTTGGTGTAGGGGTTTACATACACAAAGGGCGCGTCCAGCACTGTGGATGCGGGCGTAAAGCCAAAGTCCATGGCTGTGGAATAGACCACGGGTTTAAAGCTTGAGCCCGGCTGGCGGCGCGCCTGCGTTGCGCGGTTAAAATGGCTGTCGCCAAACTGGTAGCCGCCGATCAGGGCGACAACATCGCCGCTCTGCGGCTCCACCGAGGCAATGGCCCCCTGCACCAGCGGTTCCTGCTGCAGACGCAGGGTAATGGGGGTATTCTTTTTGACCGTCGCGGGGTCAAAGGGCACAGTTTTTTGCTCTTTGCGCCCTTTGGCGGTGGTTTCGGTAATGGCCGTTTCTTCCGCAGAAACCCAGATGACGTCGCCGGGGGCGGCAACCTGACGGGGGTCCTTGATGGCGGGCGCGTTGGCCGCAGCCACCTTGGGGTTGGGCTTGCGGGCCCAGGACATGGCCGAAACCGGGATAATGCCCGTATAACCCTGCCCCAGCGCCACCCTGACGTCCTTGCCGTCCACAGCGGTCACGAGGCCCTTGACCCAGTCGCCACCCGCAAGGTCCAGGGAGAAAAGGCGTTTTTGGCGATAAATTCTTTCTGCTTTGCGGGGTCAAGCTGCTCGACGGGGCCGCGCCAGCCCTGACGTTTGTCCAGCTCTTCGAGACCGCGCCGCAGGGCTGCGCCTGCGGCGTTCTGGTGCGCGGGGGTCCATGGCCGTGCGCACCGTAAGCCCCGCCTCATACACGTAGTCCGCGCCCGACTTGGTGGTGTCTACCCCAAGCGCGCGGAGGTTCGACTCCGTAAAAAATTCCACCAGCAGGCGGCGGGCTTCTTCCAGATACCACTGGGCCGCGCCGCCCATGCCTTCAGGCATGCTCCAGTAGACCAGCGGCTCGGCCGCGGCCTGATCATATTCCGCCTGGGTGATCCACTTGAGGTCGCGCAGGCGGCCAAGAACGTACATCTGGCGGTTTTTTGCTTCTTCGGGCCTGCGGAAGGGATTGTACGAGCTGGGGGCCTTGGGCAGACCGGCAATGACGGCGCTTTCGGCCAGGGTGATGTCGGCAGCGTGCTTGCCAAAATAGGTGCGGGCAGCCGACTCCACGCCAAAAGCGTGCTCGCCCAGATAAATCTGGTTAAGATAGATGGTAAGGATCTGATCCTTGGTGAAGTTTTTTTCCAGCTGGTAGGCCAGAATGGCTTCCTTCATCTTGCGGGCGTAGCTGCGCTCGGAGGTGAGCAGCAGCTGCTTGATGAGCTGCTGGGTAATGGTGCTGCCGCCCTCGCCCTGCCGCCCCTTGCGGAAGTTGTTGATGGCCGCGCGCATGATGGCCACTGGGTCTATGCCCATGTGGCGGTAAAAGGCGTCGTCTTCAGCAGCCAGAAAGGACATGGGCAGGTAGCGCGACATGTCCTTGAGGCCGATGACAAAGCGCTTTTCGTGGTACAGCGTGCCGAGCGTTGAACCGTCGCGGGCCAGAACCACAGTAGCCTGGGGTTGCTTGTATTCGGCGATGCGGTTGAGGTCTGGCAGGTCGCGCGAGGCCCAGTAAAAAAGCATGACCACCGCGCCGCTGCCCAAAAGGCCGCAGACTATAATGATGCCCATGAACCAGAGGGCGCATTTTTTCAGGGACAGACGAATTTTCATGGCAGGGCGATACCGTTTTTTTGGCCCGGCGTAAAGGGAGGACAGCATTGACCGGGCTTTTGAGAAAATACGAAGTATTGCCGTAAAGGCAAGCCCCTGCGGGGAGCGCGGCACGGCACGGGCGGCGCGGCCGCCGCAGGGACGGCATGGTCAAAAAAAAGCGGAAGGTTACCCTTCCGCTTTTTCCAAAATGTTGCGGCTGGACTACACGCAGCCAGTGGGCTTGGGCAGGCCGGCCATTTGCAGGCGCCCTTGCCGGGGCCGGAGGGGAAGAGTTCGTAAACTTCCTTCAGCTTGTAGCCGGTGTTCTTGGAAAGAATACGGACCATGGGAGCGATGCCGTTCTTCTTGTAGTAGTCCTGCAGGAAGTCGAGGATCTTCTGGTGATCGGCGTTGATCTCAGAGATGCCTTCGGATTCCTTCACATATTCCATCCATTCGGGGCACCAGTCGTCAAAACGCAGAAGGAAACCGTCTTCGTCAACTTCAAAGCTTTTACCTTTATAGGTGATCTCAGCCATGCGTGTGTCCTCCTTGGACAGCTATTGCTCAACCTCGCCCGGGCGAATCGCCCTGGCGCTACACAACCGGATATTTCCGGCCGAATTCCTCCGTTGGGCGCGAAAGCATACCGCAATCACAACGAGAGTCCTTATGACACAAATAATTTTTGATGGCAAGCCCTGTTGATATTTTTCGCTCTTGCCGTGCATTTTGAGACAAGGCGTTTATACAGTGATTCAGGGGTCATACCTTAAATATGATTTAATTGTAGGGATTTAGTGCTGACAATAGAGCACTTTGCCTATCTTGTTTACCCCGGCAATAAGGTCTTGCTCGGCCTGCGTATTTTCGAGCTCTCGCACGCGCACAAACAGGTGGCGGTTGCCGTCTGGGGTTGGAGACGGTAAGCACCGAGAGGATGCGCGCATTGTGCGCGCGCAGCAGGTCAAACAGGGGGCGCGCCGTGCCGGGCTGGTCGGGCAGCTCAACAGCAAACTGCAGCCCGCCCCTGCGTGCGCCGGTGATGTCCACCAGAGCCTTGAACACGTCGTGGTCGGAGATGATGCCCACAAGCTTGCCTGCGGCATCCACAACGGGCAGCCCGCCAACCTTGTTGTCCAGCATCATCAGGGCGGCCTGCTCGACCGTGTCGGACGGTTTGACGGTGATGGGCTTGGCCGTCATAATGTTTTTGGCTTTCAGCTCGGCCAGCAGATAGTGCATTTCGTACATGTCGAGCGTGGTGGCCTTGGAGGGAGAGGCGTCGCGCACGTCGCGGTCAGAGATAATGCCAACGACCTGTCCCTGCTCGTCCACAACCGGAATGCGGCGGATGTGGTGATCCTTCATGAGCTTGCCCACTTTGAGCAGCGATGTCTCGGGGCCCACGCTGACAACATCGGTGGTCATCCAATTCTGTACAGGCATGCTTTCCCTCCGGGGGAATATGTTTCAGGTTATGACGGCGCGGCCGCAACTGCCACGCATGGTTTTTCTATACACCAATGTGCCGAGGCTGCACAAGTGTGTAACTATTAGTTGCGCACTCAGCCGGATACTGAAGGGGGCCGATATGCTTTTACATCTTGATTGCCGGGCTGGCGTCGACGGCCAGATGGCCCTTGCGGCGTTTGCCCATCTTGGGGTGGATTTTGCGCCGTTGACGGATTTGCTGGCGGCTGCCGGGCTGACCTGCCGCATTGACGTATCAGGGCAGACGCGCCCGGCCGGGCCAGGATGCACGGCCGCCGCCGTTTGCAGCGCCGGGGGACAGAACATCCATCATCTATCTGATTTTGCAGATATTTTTGAAAGAATTGACATGCCGTCGCGCATGCGCCAACGCGCCCTTGCCGTGCTGACGGCTCTTGCCGGGGGGTACGCCTATGCGCAGCAGATACCTGCAGGCGAGGTGCAATTTTTTGCCGCCGCCGCGCCGCTAGTGCTGATGGACGTTCTGGGCGTTGCGTACGGGCTGGAGATGCTGGGCGTGGAGCGGGTTACGGCTTCGGCGCTGCCGTGGTTTTCGGGCCAGGTGCAAAGCCCCTTGGGGCCAGTGCCCCTGCCCGCGCCCGCCGTGGCCTTTTTGCTGCGGGGCAAACCTGTTTTTGCCACCGAGGCGCGCGATGAACTGATAACCCCTGTCGGGGCGGCTCTTGTGCATGCGCTGGCAGACCAGTTTGTTGCCGGGCCGGATGGCGTGGTGAGGGCCTGCGGCACGGGCTACGGCTCCCGCCCCCAAGGCGCTGGCCTGCGGGTGTGGCTCGTGGAGCATACGAGCAGCGGGGCGGACCATACCCTGGGCGGGCACGAAGCCGTAATCCAGCTCGAGAGCCACATTGACCATCTCAGTGGAGAAGACCTGGGCATGGCCCTGACGGCCCTTTGCGCCCTGCCAGAGGTGCTTGACGTGCTCTGGCTGCCGGGCGTGGGCTAAAAAAAACCGCCCGGCTGGTCTCCTGCGCGTACTGTGCCTGCCCAGCCAGCAGCATTGCGTGGTCAACGCCGTGCTGCGGCACACGCATACGCTGGGCCTGCGCGTGCAGATGCTTGAGCGTGTTGTCGCTCCGCGCCATGCCGCCGACGTGGAGGTTGCGGGCCAGCAGCTTCCCGCCAAGGAATATGTGATTGAAGGGCAAACCTATGTACGCCCCGAGGCGGATGCACTGCAAAATCTGGCCCGGCAGCGGGGGCTTGGCGTGCCTGCCTTGCGCAATACGCGGCGCAAAAGCTGACGGCTTGCCCTGCCTGCGGGCGGAGCTTCGCGTATGGCGGGCTAACGCTTTTTTGACGGCGGGGCCTTTAGTCTTGCTGCCATCTTGCATCCTGCCGGACGCTGGCGTAAGGAGGCAAAGGGCGAAATGCCCACCCCAAGGAGGAACTTTATGCGTATGCAATATGTGTTGAAACCTTTGGCGCTGAGCGCCCTGGCCGTTGGTCTGCTGCTTGTGGGAACGCCTGCGGTGCAGGCGGCTCAGGACGGGGGCGCCGCGCAGGGCTACAAGCAGCGCGGCGACCGCGACGCAAGGCATGCCGACGACCGTGGCGCCCGCCACAGTGACCGCAAGAACGGCCAGTACCGCGACAATGATCGCCACAACGACCGCCAGGATGGCCGCCATGATCGTATGGACCGTGGGCATGACAACCGCAGCGAACAAGGCCAACGCATGGGCAAGCCCCAGTACGACAAGGACAGGGGCGACCGCCGCAGCCCTCGCGGCGACGAGATGGGCCGCCCCCGCGATGACCGTAGGCCCCCGCGTGACGGCCAGATGAACCAGGACCGCCGTCCCCCGCGCGACGCCCAGCAGCGCGCGCCCCAGGGCGGACAGCGCCCCGCCGACAATGACGACGACGTGCGCAACTAGCGCCGGAATCATCCCTTGCTGACATCCGGCAGCTGTTTCCACACGCTGCCGCCGAGACAACAATCAAAGCCTTCCGTTACCGGAGGGCTTTTTTTGTGCGGCGTTGTTGCCTGGTCTATGTTGGTGCGCTGGTCTTGCTTGCCGCTGCCGGGTGCGGGGCACATGGCAGAAAGGCCACAGTTATTGTCATTGTTGCTGCGCATCGTCATGCCCTAGGGTTGGTGCTCCAACATCATGCCGGGCGTCCTCTCTCGCCCGCAAACAAGGAGACGACATGCACCATATCCTTAAAAACAGGCTGCGGCCTCTGGCTTTTTTACTGACCCTGCTTGCTGCGGCCCTGCCTTGCAGCGCGCAGACGCGGGCAGGCTCAGGCGAAGACAGACAGAATGTACGAGCCGGTTCCACAGCCAGCGGCTCGCCAGATAACGCTGGGCGTACTGCTGTTCCCCGGCTTTGAAATGCTGGATGCTTACGGTCCCATGGAAATGTGGGGCAGCCTCAAACATGCGCCGACGCGTTTTTTGGGGGAGAAATCTGACCGGGTGGACATCCGCCTGGTGACGGTTGCCGCTAGCAAGGGACCCGTGCCCTCAATCAGGGGCCCAGGACAGTGGCGGATTTTGACTACACCGATGCGCCCGCGCTGGACTATCTGCTTGTGCCGGGCGGCATTGGCGCGGTCCCGCTGGTTAAGGACCAGGCAACCCTTGCCTGGCTGCGGACGCAGGCAAAAAAACACGTCGCTTGTCATGTCGGTTTGCAACGGCGCATCTCTGCTGGCAGCGGCCGGGCTTTTGGACGGCAAGGCCGCCACTACCAACAAAATGGCCTTCAAGTCTTCCATTGCCCCTGGCCCCAAGGTGCGCTGGGTAGCCAGCGCCCGCTGGGTTGACAGCGGCAATGTGGCGACCTCGTCTGGCGTCTCCGCCGGCATGGACATGACCGTGGCGGTTATTGCCCGTTGTACGGGCAACCCCTGAGCGACTGGGTGGCGCAGATAACGGAATACGAACCCCACCGTGATCCCTCCTGGGATCCCTTTGCCGTAAAGGCGGGGGCTGGTGAAATAGCCCGCCGCAGATGATTCATGGTGTTGCCGGATGTTGTCAGCATCCGGCATCGCGGGTCTGGCAGGGGGGGGTGCCGTGCCGGGCCCGCGTAGCGCGTTGCGGCCAGGGCGAGCTTTTGGAGGAAATTCAGGCGGACAGAATTGTTGCGCCGCAAGTCCTGAACGGTGCGCACAGCTGCTCGTCGCCGTCGGTTATCAGCGTCCAGGCGGTCGGCAGGGGGGCCCAGGCTGGTTGCGAGGCGCAACCCAGCTTGGAGGCGTCGGCCAGCACAAAAACCTCGCGTGACTGGCGCATCATGAGGCGTTTGACAGAAATCTGCTCAAGGCTCGCCTCGCACAGGCCCTGGCTGGCGACAACGCCGTTGGCGCTGGTGAACACCTTGTCGGCGGTGAGGCAGCGCAGAGATTCTTCGGCAAAGTGGCCGTAGGCGCTCATGCTGATGGGGCGAATGGAGCCGCCCAGCAGTATCAGATCTATGCGCGGCGCATCCGCCAGGATGGCCGTGAGCTTGAGATTGTTGGTAATGACCGTAATCTTTTTTTCGTACAGAAAGCGCGCCATAAAGGTAACGGTAGAGCCGCCGTCAAGAATTACTGTTTCGCCGTCGCGTACCTGCTCGGCGGCAACCTTGGCAATGGCCTGTTTTGCCGCGCGGTGTTGCCCCTCGCGCACGGGGTAGTCGTCTTCCTGCAGTGCGCGGGTGAGCATGGCCCCGCCGTAGGTGCGGGCCACGGCCTTTTCGCGCGAGAGGCGTTGCAGGTCCCGCCGCACGGTAGAAAACGACACGCCAAACAGTTGGGCCAGCTGCCGTATGTCCTTGTCGCCCGCTGCTATGGCTTCAAGCATAGCGTCGCGCCGTTCAATGCCCTTTCGCATATATTCCGCCTGTGTTGCCGGGTTGCTGCGTCAGACTATAGGCAAACCGGGCGGATAGGAAGACGTTTGACCGGAATATTTTGCGCAAAACGCGCAACTATAGCATATTTGTGTCATATTTATGCAAAAAAATAAAATTTGTTGCTCATTTCAATCAATCTGTTAGCCTGTGACAATTCGGTTACGCCGCTGTGATCGTGGCGACAAGCCGTATTCTGGCGGATGGATATGGGCAATATTTTTGCGTGAATCAGTCACTTTAATGCTCTTGTTGCAGACGGCATATCGTCTGCGCAGTGGAGGGTTAGGTCATGCAGATTAAGCGGTCTATGGAACGGATTCCCGGTGGGCTCATGGTTGTTCCCCTGTTGCTCGGCGCGCTGTGCAACACCTTTTTCCCCAATACTCCCAAAATTTTTGGTTCGTTCACCGGGGGGCTGTTTACCGGGGCAACCAGTATCCTGGCTGTGTATTATGTCTGCATGGGCGCAACCATCAGCTTTAAAACCACTCCCTATATTCTTAAAAAGGGCGGCATCCTGTTTGCCACCAAGGTCGGCATAGCCGCCATCATAGGCATCACCGTCGGGCAGTTTTTGGGTGAAGCCCCGGTAAGCGAAGGCTTTTTTGCCGGGTTTTCCACGCTGGCCATCGTGGCCGCGCTCAACGATACCAACGGCGGGCTGTATATGGCCTTGATGGGCCAGTACGGCAAGCCGCGCGATGTGGCCGCCTACTCCATCATGTGCCTGGAATCCGGGCCTTTTTTGACCATGGTAACCCTCGGCGTGGCCGGGCTTTCGGCGTTTCCGTGGCAGATGATGGTGGGCGCCATATTCCCTCTGGTGCTGGGCATGATACTGGGCAACCTCGACAAGGACATGCGCGAATTTCTCAAGGCGGCCCCTGCGGTGCTTATTCCCTTTTTGCCTTTGCCCTGGGCGCGGGGCTTGATCTTTCAAAGGTCTGGAGCGCTGGCCTGCTCGGCGTGGGTCTTGGCGTGTTTGTCGTGCTGCTCACCGGCACGGTGCTCTTTATCGGCGACAGGCTGACCGGCGGCACCGGCGTGGCCGGTCTGGCGGCCTCGTCCACAGCAGGCAACGCGGCGGCCGTGCCCATGATCATTGCCCAGGCCAACCCCGTGTATGCCGATGCTGCCCAGCACGCCACCATTCTGGTTGCGGCCTGCGTTGTGGTTACGGCCATCCTTACGCCGTTTGTGACAGCCTGGGGCGTTAAGACCTTTGGCGCTCCCAAGGATGCGCCTGCGGCCGCTGGCGGAGAGTAACCGGTTGCCGTTTGCGCGGGCTCGCATTCTGCCACGGTAGATCCGGAGGATAGTATGAAGCAGTCATGGTTTGTCTTGGCAGACGACCTTACCGGCGCGGCAGACTGCGCCATAGGTTTTGCCAAAAACGGCATGGTCTCGGACGTGCTGTTTGAAAGTGATACGGCGGCGGTCACCGATGCCCCGGTGCTGGCAGTAGACGCGGCCAGCCGCTCGCTGACGGCGGCGGCTGCGGCGCAAAAGCACGCGGTCCTGCTTGAGCGGCATTACCGCAAGGGTACGCGCCTTTACAAAAAACTCGATTCCCTGCTGCGCGGTCAGCCTGCGGCGGAGACCGCAGCGGCCATCCGCACGTTGCGCAGGCTTGGCGGCCCGGCCTTTGCGCTGCTGGCCCCGGCATTTCCAGCCACGGGCAGGACAACGGTCAACGGCTGCGTGCTGGTCAACGGCGTGCCGCTTGAAAATACCGAGGTCTGGGCCAGGGACCACAGCTATGCCAGCGGAGATCTGGCTGCGGCGCTGAAGCCCGAAGGCCTGAAGGTGCGCGCTGTTTTGCTTGCGCATGTGCGCAAAGGCGCGAAAACCATCGCCGCCATGGTTGCGGCGGTCATGGCGGAAGGCCTGGACGGCGTGGTGTGTGATGCCGAAACGCCGGAGGACCTTGCCAGCATAGCCGAGGCGACCCATGCCATGGCCGACAGGTTGTTTTGGGTGGGCACTGGTGGTCTGGCCGTGCCGCTGGCGCGCATGTCGCGCCCGGAACAGGGCGCGTGCGCGGTGCGTCTGCCGCAGAGCGGCCATGGTCTGCTGCTTGTTGTCGGCAGCGTTGTCAAGGTCTCGCGTGAGGCCTTGCGGCATGTGTTGACCACGCGACGTATAGAGCACCATGCATTTACTGCCGGGCAGCTGCTTGACGGCGCTGGCCCGGAGCTGGAGGCCCGGGGACTTGCCGTTGCGCAGGCCCTGGCCGCCGGTCGCGATGTGGCGGTAGAGATTGCCGAGGTCGAACACCCGGATATGACGCTGGGCGGCGCACTGGCAGCAAGCCTGGCCAGAGTGCTGCACAAGGCGCTGGAATCGGCCGCCGGGCTGGTTGTGACTGGCGGCGAAACCGCAGCCAATCTCATGGCCGAGGTGGGTATTCACGGTATCCGCCTTGTGGCTGAGGTGGAAAGCGGCGTACCGGCGGGCATGACCCTGGGCAGATTTTCGCTGCCCATAGTGACCAAGGCTGGGTCCTTTGGCACAGAGCGCACATTGGCCAGCAGCCTTGATTTTCTTAAGGCCGCAATCAACAAAGGAGAACTGGCTTGAATCACCTACCTGTGGTGGCCATTACCATGGGCGACGCCTCCGGCATCGGCCCCGAAATAATCGTCAAGGCCCTGGCCCGCCCGGAAATCGGCTCGTGGGCAAATGCCCTGGTTGTGGGCGATGCCGGGCGTTTGCGCGAGGCAGCCAAAATAACCGGCGTTGCCGTGCAGGTCGAGGCCATAGCCGACCCGGACGATGCCCGCTATGTCCCCGACCGCATCAACTGCCTTGATGTGCCGGTCATTCCTGCGGGGCATCCCTTTGGCGTGGTTTCGCCCATTTCGGGCGACGGGGCTTTTTTGTTTGTCAAAAAAGCGGTGGAGCTGGTGCTTTCGGGCAAGGCCCAGGCCATCTGCACCGCGCCGCTGAACAAGGAAGCACTGCACGCTGCGGGGCACATGTATCCCGGGCACACCGAAATGCTGGCCCACCTGACCAACACGCCAGAGGTGTCCATGATGCTGACCACGCCCAATCTGCGGGTGGTGCACGTTACCACCCATCTGGGCCTGATCGACGCCATTAAAAAGATAGAACCGGCCCTGGTGGAGCGCACCATTGCGCGTACCCACGCGACCCTGGTAGACGCAGGCATCGACAACCCGCGCATCGGCGTGTGCGCCATCAACCCCCACGCGGGTGAAAATGGTCTGTTTGGTAACGGCGAGGAGGAAACAAAGATCCTCCCCGCAGTCAGGGCCACTCAGGCCAGGGGTTGGCGCGTGGAGGGCCCCCTGCCCGCCGATACGCTGTTTTACCGGGCCGGAAGAGGCGACTTTGACGTGGTCATTGCCATGTACCACGATCAGGGCCATGCCCCCATCAAGGTGCTGGGCATAGCCGACGGCGTTAACATCACCATCGGGCTGCCGGTTATCCGTACCTCGGTGGATCACGGCACGGCCTTTGACATCGCTGGCAAGGGCATTGCCTGCGAGGACAGCCTTATCGAGGCCGTGCGTCAGGCTGCGGAACTGAGCAGAAAAAAATAGCCTGCCTCGCGCGGGACGGCAGAGCGTAAAAAAGCAGCAGCGTCCTTTACCGGTCGCTGCTGCTTTTTTGTCTATGGCAAGGGGCAGATTACCCCTGACATTTTTTCTTGAGGGTCTCGGCAATGGTCGCGCCCATCTGGTGGCAGGCCTTGAGGGCCTCGTGGTCGGGACGCCAGCTGCACTTCACAGGCTCTGCGGGCATCTCCATGTTCATGCCTGCCAACTGCTCGTGCAGGTATTTGGGGCCTTCGCCCGACCAGCCGTAAGAGCCGAAAGCGCCGCCGATGCGGTTGAGGGGCCGCAGGCCTTTCATGTAGGTAAGCTGGGCCGCCATGAGGGGCAGTACGGTATTGTTGTGCGTGGGAGAACCGGCGATAAACCGCGCCGCAGTCGGCCAGCTCGGTCATCACGGCGCTGTGGTGGTTTTGCTTGACGCTCATGAGGCGCGTGGGCACGCCGTTTTCTTCCAGGCCGCTGCAGATGGCATAGGCCATGGTTTCTGTAGACTGCCACATGGTGTCGTAAAAAATGAGCGCGCGCTGCTGGGGTTTTTGTTCGGCCATGGCGCGGTACATGTCAAGGATGTGCCGCACGTCCTTTTCTCCCCTGTGGATGAGGCCGTGGTCGGGGGCGATCATGTCGATGTCGAGCTTTTCGACCACGGGCAGGGTCTTGAGCACCATGGGCGAGTAAGGCAGCACGATGTTGAAGTAGTATTCCTTGACGCGGCGGACATACTCGCCGTCGTCGCCGAACTCGTCCACAAAGCGCGCGGAGCTGGCAATGTTCTGGCCAAAAATGTCGTTGCTGACCAGCAGCTTGTCTTCGGGGATATAGGAAACCATGCTGTCAGGCCAATGGAGCATGCGGGTTTCCTGAAAGACGATGGTGCGCTTGCCGATGTTGATGCTGTCGCCGCTTTTGACCGCCTGCACGGGCCAGTCTTTGCAGTCAAAATAGCCAGCCATGGATTTGAGGCCTGTCTGCGATACAAAGATCTTTTCGGGCTTGCAGCGCTCGATGATGGCTTCAAGAGCGCCCGCGTGGTCCAGCTCCATGTGGTTGCAGATGATGTAATCCACTTTTTCCGGTTCAAGCACCTGGGCCATGCGGCACAGCAGCGTACCTTCGTAGCCCGAAGCAACGGTATCAAGCAGAACGTTTTTTTCGTCCTTGATCAGATAGGCGTTGTAGGTGGACCCGTCAGGTGACCGGGAATAACCGTGAAAATCCCTGTGGTCGTAATCGACAAAGCCGACCCAGAAAATATCTTTTTTTATTTCAACTGGCTGCATGTTGTGTCTCCGCAGTGTTGGGGCATCCCGTTTTATGAAAAGCCCCGCCCTGCCTTAGGGCAAGGCAAGGCGGGGGAAAGAACGGGCAAAAGTAAAAATTAGGCAGGAGAAAACTGGTCTTTGCCCACTCCGCAAACAGGGCAGGTCCAGTCGTCGGGCAGGTCTTCAAAAGGAACATTGTCGTTTTCAGCGGGGTCGTATTCGTAGCCGCAAACGCCGCAAACATACTTTTGCATGGCATGTCTCCTGAAAATAATGGGTGGTTTTATACCGGGCAGCTAAATGCTTGCCCTGGTCCGCGAGCAAAAAAACTAGTTTTCTGCCTTCCAGTGGCCGTGCAGATTGCAGTATTCACGCGCAGTGACTTTGGCTGCGTCAATGGCAAAAAAGGCTTCGGGGGCATCGCCGGGCTTCAGGAACTTGGTGTAGCTCCGGCCGTCGGCCAGCAGCTCGATCCATTCGATGAAGTGCTTTTCTTCCATGGGGTGGGCCACGCTGCCGACCTTGACCATGTAGCCGCCGTCAACTTTTTCGATAACCGGCACGTGCTTTTCGAGAGCGCCGTCGGTAGCGCCTTCGACCATCAGCTTCATGGGATCGCCACAACAGACGATGTCGGCACCGCCGCCATGGAGAACTTCAACAATATTGCCGCAGTGGGTGCACTTATAAACTTCGAGTTGCGTGGGCATGATTCCCTCACTTGTTTTGACTGGTTAGCGGGGAGGCTGCTGAAAAACTGAAACAGCTCATTCAGCCCCTGACCAGAAATTATTGTGAAAGAAGTGTCCTCTGATGTAAAGCTTTTTTTAGAATTGATAATTATTATCACTAAAAAATAGGAGCAATAAGTGTCCAAAAACCGTTGCTGCTGGCGGATATTTGAGGAGAAGACAAAATTTTTGCAGGCAGGCTGCAGCCACTCAGGGGGCGGTCTTTTCTGCACCAGCGGCAGGCGCCGCAAGGGGCGTGCCCGGCTCTGTGAGCGGCTCGGTGATTTGCCCGGCAGCGGCCCTGGGTGTTGTTTCGGCGGTCGGGGGGGCAGGGGTGTCCGAGCCTGCGGGCTGCGGAGCGGTGCTGTTGTCTGGTACTGTTGTGGTTGGCGCATCGTCGGTTGCAGGTTGCACGGCCTCAGGTTTGTCGTCGGGCTGCTGCGTTTGCGGCGCCTGTGCGGTGGGTGGGGCCTGGCCAGCATCCTGCGGGGCGGCATCCTGCGGGATGCTGTCCGCCGGGGATTCGGCCGCAGCATCTGGGGATTCCTCAACGGGGGCCTCTTTCACCTCGGGCTGGGCCGACGTTGCGGCTTCTGTCGCGGGGGTCTCCTTGCGGCGCGCTCCAAGCACGTTGGGCAGCACGGCCCGCAAGTCGCCCGTTACCAGCAGCCCGGTGGGGTTCAGGCCCACCAGCTCCCGCGTCAATGCTGCGGAGCGCACCAGAAGGCCCGCCTGACCGCCGCCCTCGACATACATGACGGTGCGTACGTTCAGCGGCAGGTGCAATACCTGCTGGGCAAAGGAGTATGCCTCCACCGGCTGGCGGCAGTGCATGAAAAGTATCTGGCCCTCGCCGTCCTGGGCCACGGCGGAGATGGAATAGTGCGGGCCGCCGGGCGACCACAGGATGCGCCGGTCGGCGTTGATCATACGGTAGTTCTGGATAACCAGCGAGTAGCGGTCCAGTTGCTGCCGCCACACCGGGTTGTCGCGGTCAATGATGGCGGCCAGGGGCAGGCCGGGTTCGTCCGGGCCAGCTACAAAAAAAGCGCCAAACCGCTGCACGATGCGGCCATTGTTGGTGTGCTCGCCCTGACGCATGTAGCCCGTGCTGGTGGACCCGTCAGGCAGATACATGCTGGCGTTGATGGCGGCGGAGAGGTTGTACTGTTCTCCCCACTGGTTCAGGGGGCGCGATGGGCCGCTGTCTTGCGAGCGGGCGCACAGCGTAAAATCAAAAAAGGCAGGATCAATGCGCACGACGGTAAGGCGTGCGTAGCCGTCGTTGAGCTGAAATTCGCCAAACCACAGGCCTTTTTCAAGCTCGCGCCATGCGGGTCTGCCCTGATCGTCCAGACCGTTTTTGGCTGGGGCCTCCTCCGCCTGGGCGGGCTGTTGCCCTTGCACTGGATCGGTTTTGCGGGATTGCTGCTGTCCGTCTGACGGCTGCGCGTTGAGCGCCAGAATGCCTGGCGTCAGGATTGCTGACGGGGGAAGCGCCTGCAATTGAGCCGTCAGCGCTGAATCAGGCCGAACCTGTGCGGCCTGCTGCTCTTGCGCGGCAAATGCGGGCAGACTCAGCGCCGCAAGGCAAGAGGCAAAAAACAGCGCCATCCATGTTTTCGGCAGGATGCGGTTTGCCCGCCGCAGGGGCCGGACCAAGTCCGCTGCTATGGAGTGAGTCTGCCGGGTATTCATGTCTTGCCGTCTATTTTTAATGTCCGTAACCTGCATTACGACCGCTTTTGCCATTTGGCAAGGTGTGATGCCACATTTTTATTGACATATCAATTTATCTTGATATAAACATAAGCTATCAGATCGCAGCAATACGCAGTCGCGGGCATTACGCGCCAAGGAGTCTTTCCATGCATATCGGTCAAATGATCCGGAAACTTTCGGCCCCTTTTTATTCGCTGGAATTTTTTCCCCCTTCAGACACGGCCCAGCTTCCTGATTTTTATGCCACAGTAGACCGCCTGCGTGCGCTTGATCCGCTGTTTGCCTCCGTCACCTACGGTGCGGGCGGCACGCGGCAGCAAAACACGCTTGAGGTAACGGCTGAACTGGCCCGCAAGGGCATAACCGCCATGGCGCATCTGACCTGCGTGGGGGCGGATCCGCAGTCCATTCTCTGCATTTTTGGGCGAACTGCGGGCCGCCGGGGTCAATAACGTGCTGGCCCTGCGCGGCGATCCGCCTGCCGACAAGCCCTGGAGCTGGGACAGCGCGCATTTTCATCATGCCTCAGACCTTGTGGCGTTTGCCAGGCAGCAGCAGCCGGACATGGGCATCGGCGTGGCGGCTTATCCCGCGCCGCATCCTGAATCGCCGACTTTTGCCGATGATCGGCGGCATACGGCCGACAAGCTGCGCACCGGGGCTGATTTTGCCCTGACGCAGCTGTTTTTTGACGCCCGCGAGTATGAGGATCTTGTCACCAACTTGCGCGGGCAGGGCATAACCACGCCCGTGATCCCCGGTATTTTGCCCATCCAGAGCTTTGGTTCGCTACGGCGGGTGCTCTCGTTGTGCGGGGCCAATATTCCGGGCAAGCTGTATCTGGCTCTTGAAAAAGCCCACAACGACGGCGGCGCGGAAGCCGTGCGGCAGGTGGGGCTTGACTATGCCGTGCGTCAGATACGCCGCCTGCTCGACGCGGGCGCGCCGGGCATCCATCTGTATACACTTAACAAGGACGACATGTGCCTGCGCCTGGCCGAGGCCGTGGGCAAGCTTTGATCCCGCAATCCTAGGGGTGCGGGGCATATTGACCGTCCCGCGCCCCCGGCGCTACTCTGGGCCCATGAGTTCATCCATCGAAAAAGGTCACGGCTGGCTGCTGGTGGCCGTATGCACCTCCCTGTTTTTTATGCCGTTCATGATGGCCGGAGTAAACGCCGTGCTGCCGCCGCTGGGGCAAAGCCTCAACGCCAGCGCGCGCGAGCTGGGCCTTATGGGGGCTTTTTACTCCATGGGGCTGGCGGTGTTTCAGCTGGCCAGCGGCAGCATGGGTGACATCTGGGGCTACCGGCGCATTTTTTTGTGGGGCATTGCCCTGTTTGCCGTGGCCGGAGCCCTGCTGGGTTTTGTCAATTCCGTACCGCTTTTTTTGCTGCTGCGCTTTGTACAGGGCGTGGGCGGGGCCATGTTCAACGCCTGCGGCCTTGCCCTGCTGGCCTCTGCCGCGCCGGAGGGCCGACGCGCCTCGTACCTTGGTTACAGCGGGTCATCGGTTTACGCGGGTATTGCGTGCGGGCCGCCCAGTGGCAGGATTTGTGGCCGGGTGCTTTGGCTGGCGCTGGCTGTTTCTGGGGCAGCGCCATGGCCTCGGTGGCAGTGCTGCTGCTGATGAAGTACCGCGTCAAACTCGAGTGGCGCATGGCCAAGGGCAAGCCCTTTGACTGGACAGGCTGCCTTGTTTACGCGGCAGCCATGACTGCCCTTACTTTCGGATCTTCGGAACTCTTCCTCGGCCCCGGCCATGGCTGGAGGGCTGCTGGCGATTTTTGCCGCGCTTATGGCGGTTTTTTGCGTCAAGGAACTCAAAAGCGCCTACCCTCTGCTTGACCTGCGCCTGCTTGCGCGCAACAGGGTTTTTGCCCTGTCGTCGCTGGCGGCCTTTATCAATTACAGTTCATTTTTTTGGCATGGTGTTTTTTTTCAGTCTGTATCTGCAGTTTGGGCGCGGCATGACCGTGCAGCAGGCCGGGCTTTTTTTTGGCCCTGCAGTCCATAGTGCAGGTCATGACAACCCCTGTGGCGGCCCGGCTGTGCGGCAGATTTGCGCCGGGCAAGGTCAGCGCCGTGGGCATAGCCCTTTGCGGGCTGGGCCTTGTGGTTTGCGGGCTGCTGCGTGTCGACTCGCCCATGTACGTACTGGTCTCGGCCCAGTGCCTGCTTGGCATGGGCATAAGCCTGTTTGCCCTGCCCAATACAACCATCATCCTTGAAAGCGCCGGGCGCGACCGCGTGGGTCAGGCCGCCGGGCTTACCGGTGCGGTGCGCACGGGTGGCCAGCTGTGCAACATGGCTGTGATAACGCTGACGCTGGGGTTTTTTTCTTGGCAGTGAGCCAGCGGGAGCACACAATATTGATGCGTTTATGGGTGCCATGCGCATTGACCTGATAATTTTTGGCCTGTTCAATCTGCTGGCAGTGGGCTGCGCCCTTGCCCGCAACCGTCGTTGAACAAAGGCCGTGCCCTGTTGCTGGCTGCTGACGCATAAAATGCGGCGCGCGCCGAGTCTAAAGTTTTTTTTCTCCCCTGCCGTAAAGGATGGAAGGACGGGAAACACCATGGCCGACGCAACCGCCGCGCAACTGCGCATAATGCTTCAAGGGTATGAACAGCAGTTGCTGGCGGCCCGGCGTCTTGCACGGTTGCGGATGCGTCGCAGAACGGCCGCGGGCGAAGACCCCAACGATCCCGACGCGTCTGTCCGCCGCCGCCTCATGGTTGAAAAGGTGGCTCGCGAGCTTTACGAAACCCTGCTCTATACCGGTAGCGACAACCCTGTGGTGGAAGAAATCCGCCAGGAGCTGGGCAACGAGGTGGGGCAGGAAGTGCAGTTCACCTATCCGCCGGGCGGCAGATTACGTATTGTAGGGCAAGGTCCAGATGGACTGGAACCTTTATCTGAAGAAAAACTGCGCGCATCACGCAATGCCCTGTGGCGAGTAACGCGAAAAAAGTTGACGAAAGCATGCTTGACGAGCCTTTGGCCGAACAGTCGGGCGGCAGGTAACGCAAGCGGAGAGAACTATGGAAATTCAGGGGAAGATCAATACATTTCTCGACCCGTACGGCACAGCGTCCAACCTTGAAAAAAGCGGCGAGGCCAAGCTTAAGGGCCGCACCGGCGCTGCAGCGCCCGAAGGTTCGCAAGGCGACACGGTCAGCGTTTCGCAGGATGCCCTGCTGCTGACGGAGGCGCGCCGTACCGCCCAAAACACGCCGGATGTGCGGGCCGAAAAGGTCGAATCGTTGCGCATCCAGGTTTCTAACGGAACCTACACACCCGACAGCAAGCTGATTGCCGCCAACCTCGTGCGCGAAGAGCCGGGTTTGTTCAAATAGCCCCAATGGCATAACAACGCCAAGAGCGGTCATGGATCCCATGGCCGCTCTTTTTTTGCGCCCTGCAGTTGCTGGCCGCGCTCGTACAGGCCCGGTGCTAGTACCGGGATAACAAGTCGGACAACTTGAGCAAATGATCGGCATGGGCGATTGGTGTGCGTTCCGCAGAGGGAGCATCCGCGTGTGGTCTGCGGGCTGGCAGGAGGATGACCTGTGCCCCTGTTGCGTGCGGTTGCGTGCGGTTGCATGCGGCGGGGCGGCGACGGTTGCGGTGGTGACGTCCGAGCGTGCCGCGCAGGTTCAGACTGGTTCGGCATGGTTTCTGCAAACCCCTGTGTGCCGGTATTCCGGCAAGGAGTCTGCGCCATGAAATTGACGATACTGCGCCAACCTCTCTTCTGGATCACCACCGCCGCGCTGCTTGTGTGCTGGGCCCTGCCCGCGCACGCTGTGCGCATCAAGGATATCGCCACGTTTTCGGGGGTGCGCGACAACCAGCTGATCGGGTATGGGCTTGTGGTAGGTCTGGCCGGAACCGGCGACAAAAAGGATTCGGTTTTTACCCTCAGCTCCATGAAAAACATGATGGACCGCATGGGCGTTGGCGTAGACGCCTCGGCGCTGAAAATAAAAAACGTGGCCTCAGTTATGGTTACGGCGCGCATGCCAGTTTCGGCCAAGCCCGGCACGCGTCTTGACGTAACCGTGTCTTCCGTGGGCGACGCCTCGTCGCTCATGGGCGGCGTGCTGCTGCAGACGGCCCTCAAGGGCGTGGACGGCAAGATATACACCCTGGCGCAGGGCGCGCTGACCGTGGGTGGTTTTTCCGCATCAGGGCAAGGCCGCCAGCACCACCAAGAACATCGCCACCGTGGGCATCATCCCCGGCGGCGGCATTGTCGAGCGGGGCATTCCCTTTGAGTTTAACCAGCAGGACAAACTCACGCTCAACCTGCGCGTGGGCGACTTTTCCACCGCGCAGCAGATAGCCGAGCGCCTCAACGGCGCCATGGGCGGGCACTATGCCCGCGCCGTGGACGCCACCAGCGTCACCATGGACGTGCCCCCGCAGTACCGCAACAATCTGGTGCCGCTTATGGCCTCGGTGGAAAATCTTGATGTCAGCCCCGACACCGCCGCCAAGGTCGTGGTGGACGAAAAGACCGGCACGGTGGTGCTTGGGCGCGACGTGCGCATATCGCGAGCGGCCGTGGCCCACGGCAATCTGCAGATAACCGTGCAGGAAAGCGAGCAGGTCTCGCAGCCCGGTCCCTTCTCGCAGGGGCAGACAGTGGTGACCCCGCAGACGGAAACCAACGTGCGTGAAGAAAGCCGCCACCTCATGATGGTGGAGGGCGCAACCCTTCAGGAGCTGGTGGACGGCCTCAACGCCATTGGCGCAACCCCCCGCGACCTCATATCCATTTTGCGGACAATGCAGGCCTCGGGTTCACTGCATGCGGATCTGGAGGTAATTTAACATGACCACGCCCATGTCGACCGCGCTTATCCCTCCTGAGGCCGGGGCGGGCGAAATTGCCCGCAACGAAATGCAGTCGCGCCTGGCGGGCCTTGGCAACCTGGGCGGCAAAAAAATGGATCCCGCGCAAAAGGAAAAGAAGCTGCGCGAATCCTGCGAAGGTTTTGAATCCATATTTATACAGAAGATGTGGGAAGAAATGCGCAAAACCCTGCCCAAATCCACCTTGCTGCACGGCAAGGAGGAGCAGTTCTGGCAGGGCATGTACGATCAGGAGCTGGCCAAAAAAATGACATCGGCTGGCGGTATTGGCCTGGCCGACATGATGTATGCCCAGCTTTCGCGCAGTCTTGTTTCCGCCAGCCGCAACACGGCCACAGACGCCACGTCGGCCAGCCCCCGGGCCTTTACCCCCGAAGCTGCGCCCATGCTCGCCCCCATGCCGTCAGCCGATGACGGCAGCGATAGCGCTTCTTCGTCGCCAAGCGGCAAAGGCAGGCCGTCTGGTACCGTCGACGGTGTTTACGGCGGGGTTGCGCCTCTGCAGGACGCCGGACATGTGGAAAACGGTTCGGCAGCAGCTCGCACCATTACCGGCGACCAGGCCGCAGCGACAGGGCAAGACCCGGAAGAAGCCACCCGGCTCGCCCAGCAGGCCATGCAGTCCTCGGCGCAGTCAGAGAGGCACAGGGTCGTGCATACCTCCAATGTTACGGGCAACATGAATTCGGGCCTCAACCTGGCCCGCATGGCGCAGTTTGAGGCTGGCAGCAAACTTGGCGCCAATGCCGTGCGCCCGCCCATGCAGCAGATGCTGGGTCTTGCCCAACCGCAAAGCCGGTCCGCGCAGCCCAATATGCAGGGAGGACAGGGCGTAGGCGGGCAGGGGGGGGAGCAGGGCAACGCCGCCATGAATATGCCCAATATGAACATTGCCCCGCTTACCGGCGACGGCTTTGAAGCGCAACCTGCCGTGCAGGCTTCCATGCGCCCCCAGCAGGCGCCGCAGCCGATGCAGGCCCAGGCGGTCATGCCTGGTCAGGTTCAGCAGCCGCAGCCCCCGCAAAAGGTTCGGTACACCACCAATATTCCGCCCACTAACCGCAATAGCAAACAGGGGCTTATACGCATGCTCAACGTCGACGGCTCCGGCCCCAACAGCAACGCTGGCGCGGGTATAGCCGCCTATCACGCCCAGCAGGCTCAGGGCGGGGGCGTGCAGTCGGTGCAGGCCGCCGCGCAACCCACAGCCCAGGTAAGTACGCTGCCCATGACGGCAGCAGGCCAGTCGGCGGCGCAGGCAGCCAGCCAGCCCGCAGCGCAGCCCGCAAGCCCGCCTGCCAACGCCGGGGTCCAGGTTTCCCATCAGGCGGGAACCCCCGCCGCCGCGCAGGGCGTGGTCAGCCCCGTGCCGCTCACGGGCGGGCAGATATCTGTGCGGCAGGGCGGCCAGAACCCCGACGGCAGAGGCTCCGCCGCTTCGGGTATTCCGCCGCTGACCGCAACGGATGTTTACGGCAGGCAGTAGCCGCCGTGCGGAGCAGTCCGTGCGCTGCAGCATGGTAGCGCAGGCATGGCCTCCGTCTGCGGCGTCTGCGCCGAAACGGACGGTGGATTCAGCGCACCCTGCGGCGTACGGCACGATTAAGGCACGAAATTTGCTTTGTTTCAGGCGGGGCGGCAGTTTCTGCCACCTCTGCCGGGCGGTAGTTTGAGCGCGGCAGGAGCAATAGCCCCTTGGAGGAACACATGCACGACATCATTTTTGAATCGCTTTCGCGTCAGGACAAAGCCCTTGGCCTGTTGCGTGATCTTCTTGAAGAAGAATACAACCGCCTTCTTAGCCGCGATACCGATGCCGTGGTGTCTCTGGAGTTTTCCATTCAGGAACTGATCCGTCATCTGGCCCTGGAAAAAACCTGCGTCATCAAATGGCTTGGGGGTATGCGGGCGGCGGAATATGCCGCCATGCTGCCCGAAGATCAGCACGAAGCCGTACAGGAAACCCTGCGCAGGATAGACGCCAGCGAGCAGGCTGTCTCGCGTCAGGCCTCGCGCAACACAGACATTTCGCTGGCCCTGCTTGACCAGAGCAGCCGCACTCTTCAGGAGCTTACAAGCCGTGCCATGCCGCCCAAGGCCGAGACGTATGGCCGAAGCGGGGGCATGAGCGTGCAGCGGCATCCGCAGGCTGCGCTTATCTCCGGGAGGCTGTAGTCATGATCAGCAGTCTGTTCAACGTCGGCCAGACGGCAATTAATGCCTCGCAAGCCTGGATTTCGGTCACTGGCGGCAATATCGCCAATGCCGATACCGAAGGCTACACCCGCCGGTATGTGGATCAGCGGGATGCGGGCACCATCGTTTCGAGCCCCGGCGGCGAAGGGCAGGGCGTAAATGCGCAGCAGGTACTGCGGTATTTCAATTCGTTTCTTGAAAGCGCCTACGTAAAGCAGTCCACCAACTCCTCCCGCTGGAGCGAGCAGGAAAATATCATGGGTTCGGTTGAAAGCCTGTTCAACGAATCCAACCGGTCCGGCGTCAGCTCGGCCATGAACGCCTTTTTACCGCGTGGCAAACGCTGGCGCTGCGCCCTGGCGATACTGCCTCGCGCGAATCGCTGCTTTCGAAAGCGGACAACCTCAGCGATATGATCACCAGCACCGCCGCAGGGGTCAAATCTCTGCAAAGCCAGATGGACGTTTCCATCGGGCAGAGCGTGGATCGCGTCAATTCGCTGGCCAAGAGCATAGCGTCGCTCAATAAGCAGATCAGCGCCTCCACCGTCGACGGGGTCAGCAATCCCAACGCGCTGCTTGACCAGCGCGACCAGATGGTGCGCGAGCTGGCCAAGCTGGCCGATGTAAAAACCGTAGACAACGGCGGCGGCAATTTTACCGTATCCCTTTCCACCGGCCAGCCGCTGGTGCAGGGCACAAACACCAATGAACTGCAGGTCATGCCCCCGCGCGCGGAAAACAACCTTACGGTTGGTTCTACCTATGCGGGCAACGTGCAGTTTGACGGCACCGACAGCCACGAATACACGCTTGAGGTCGTTTCCGGCGGCAATGCCGCTGCGGCGGGCACGGCAGGCAACCCCTCGTTTCGCGTTTCGCTGGACGGCGGCAAAACCTGGCTGCGCGATGAAAGCGGCAACGAACTGCATTATGAAATCAGTTCCAGCGGCGGCGGTTCAACGGATTCCGTCCAGGTAAAAAACCTGAAGATTTCGTTTGACTCCACCACCAATTTTACCAAGGGCGACAAGTTTGACATCGTTCCCAAGACCGGCCTGTACTGGATAGAACCCACGCGCGGCCCGCAGAATATCACGCCTCAGGTCGATTTTGACGGCACGGACAACAAGAACCGCGTCTCCGGCGGCAAGCTGGCGACCTATTTTAATGTTCGCGACGACAACTGCGGCCGCTACCTCGACGAGCTGGACGCCACCGCCAAGTCGCTTATCTGGGAAGTAAACCGCATCCACAGCCAGGGCGCGGGCACCTCGCTGCTCGACTACGCGCAGGGGCAACAGGGAGTTTCAAACACCACAGTAGCCCTTGGTTCAGCTCAGGCGGTCTTGCCTGATTCGAGCAGGCTGCAGGCGGGCAACGTCAATTTTTATTTTTACAACAAGACCACGGGCGAGTACGTGTCGTCCGGGCAGCTTGATTTTGACACAGCCACCGCCGGCGTGCAGAATTTTGATCCCACCAAGCATTCGCTGACGGATGTGGCCGCCGCCATCAACAATACGTTTCCCACGCAACTTTCGGCCAGCATCCAGGACGGCAAGCTGATCATTAATACCGCTGCCTGGCAGCAACCTGCAGTTTGCCCTGGGCACGGACAGCACGGGCATGATGGCCGCCCTTGGGGTCAACACGTTTTTTACCGGCACTGACGCCAGCTCCATTGCCGTAAGCAGCCAGCTGCACAGCAACGTAAACTACATTGCGGCAGGCCAGGTAAACGGCCAGCAGCAAATCAACAAGGGCGACAACGTCAACGCAACGGCCATCGGCAAGCTGGCCGACACCACTGTGACCATCTCCACCGTGTGGAAGACCACAAGCAACCAGACCATCTCGCAGTATTACGCCAGCCTGGTGACCACGGTGGGTGCGGACACCAAACTGGCCAAAACAAATTCAGACTATCACTCGACGCTTACGAGCGATCTGTCGGATCAGGTGAGCTCCGCCGCGGGGGTGAACCTGGACGAGGAAATGGCAAATCTTATCAAGTATCAGCATTCGTATACGGCGGCAGCCAAGCTGATCACAACCGCAGACCAGATGCTGCAAACCCTTCTTGGGATGAAGCAGTAGGAGGTCAGCATGTCCATACGCGTAACGCAAAGCACCATGTATGATACCCTGACGAGCCAGATGCAGAAGAATCTGGCCGCCTACATGGAAAGCAACGAGCAGGGATCTACCCAAAAAAGATTAACCGGCCGTCGGATGATCCGGCAGGCATCTATCGTGTGCTGATGACGCGCAACGACATCAGCGCCACCGCGCAGTATCAGACCAACGTGGATACCGCCAAGGGCTGGCTTTCGCTGACCGACAACGTGCTGGGCACGCAGCTGAGCACGGCGCTGACAAGCCTCAAAAGTCTGGCCGAGCAGGCTTCCACCGGGTCGTATACTGCGGCAAACCGTCAGCAGATAGCCGACCAGGCCCGGCAGATTTTTGGCCAGATACTCAATCTGTCCAACACGCAGTACGAGGACAACAGCATTTTTGCCGGTCAGCGCTACGACCGCAACGCCTTTGAAGAAGGCCTTGCCATTACCAGCGCCGACACCAACTGGAACACGGCCATTCAAAACGGCGGCTACACCATTCAGGGCGCGTCAAAAACGACCATGATGGTGCAGTTTACCAGCACGGGCACGCTAAACGGCGGGCCGCAGACTTTTCGCTGGTCCAGTGACGGCGGCACAACCTGGAGCACGGGAACCACCTCGGGGCGAACGCTTTCGGCCAACGGCGTCACGGTAACCATGAAAAGCGACATGGCCGTTACCGCCGCCGACGTGAGCGCGGGCGCTGGCTCGCACAACGGAACTTTGCTTTATGTCCGACCCACCGCCGTATACCAGGGCGACGACAACGATCCGCCGCCCACCATGACGGTCATGGGCGGCCCGGTCAACCTTGCCACCTCCGCTGCAGGGGCTTTTGGCGGCAATGTGCTTGTGCGCATGGACAACGCCGCCAATCTGTCCACCACGGGCAATACCGTCAATTATTCGTACAGCACCGACAGCGGTTCAACCTGGGTGGCGGCAACAGCTACCACCGACGGCACAAAAAAGCTGCGTTTGCTGGTTCCCAGCGGCTATGTGGATATGGACGCCTCAACCGTGGCGGGCAATACCGTTACTGCAGGAACACAGATTCTGGTGCATCCAAAACGCGCCGATCTCAACCTGGAGATAATGAAAGACTCGTATATTTCTGTGAACAACGTGGGCAAGGACATCTTTGGCGGCTATTACGAAGGCAAGCCCGCCCTTGATTCGTCCACAAACCTGTTTGACGTGGTTGGCGAGTTCATCGGATATTGCGAAAATAACAATCAGGAAGGCTGCCAGCAGACGCTTACCAAAATCGCCAGCGTGCAGCAGAATATTCTTACCCAGACGGCCCGTGTGGGCGGTCTTGAAAACCGGGTTTCCACCGCCAGCGACATGCTCAGCTTTCAAAAGGTAGACCAGCAGGACCGTTTGAGCTACACTGAAGATATAGACCTGACTGAGTTGCTGACAAAACTTACCCGGCAACAGTTGACCTACCAGACAGTGCTTCAGTCTTCATCAAAGATCATGCAGATGAGTCTGTCAAGTTACCTGTAATGCCGGATGCTGGCGGAGCAGCCGCCTGACTGCCGGACCATCGCGTGAGCACTAGCGCGGTGCGGTTCATGCAACGATATAATTAACGGAAGCACCTATGCTCATATTGACGCGACGCCCGGGGGAGAGCCTTTACCTGGGCGAGAATATACGCATAACTATCCTGGGCATGCAGGGCAAACAGGTCAAGCTAGGCCTGGAAGTGCCTGATGACACCACGATATACCGCGAAGAAGTATACAAACGGGTTGTTGAAGAAAACCGTCGGGCCCTTGAAACCAGTACTAATGACCTTATGGTGGCTGCTGAACTATGGCACGAAACAAAGAAATAGAAATCGACACCCGTCTTGGACGTCGTTGCATCGATACGGACAAGGTTATCCACTTTCCCCGTGGGCTGGCTGGTTTTGAAAACGAACGGGATTTTATCCTGTTGCAGATCAGGCCCGAAGCACCTCTGCTTATCCTGCAAAGCGTGAGTACGCCGGTAGTGGGGTTACTGGTGGCTGATCCCTACAGCTTTTTTGACAGATCTTATGCGCCGCAGGTGGGCGATGCCGAAAAGCAGCTGCTGAGCATCGAAAGCCTCGAGCAGGCCGCCGTGCTGGTGACGGTATCCATCCCGGCGGGAGCGCCCGAAAAGGCTGTGCTCAACCTCACCGGGCCCATCGTCATCAACTATGAGGCGCGCATGGGGCTGCAGGTTCCGCAAAGCGCCGACGGGCCGCAACAGGTCAACATGCATTCGCTCAAACCGGTAGAGGCAGAGGAACAGACGGCGGATCCTGCAGCTGGCGGGGCCGCGCCTGCGTGCGGCTGCAGCCACACGGATGCCCCGAAAAAATAATTTTTATCTGTAAATTTATTTAAAGAACCCGGCCGGTTATACAGCCGGGTTCTTTTGTTGCTTTTAGAGGCACGTTTTTTGCGCCTGCAGATATGCGCGTATTTCCCAGCAATATGCTGTTATTACATGTACTGCAGTGCCCGGGGGTGTCTGAAAGTTGTTTGCGGTGGTGAAAAAAATAACTTGCATGTTGTCGGACACGGTGCTAGATTGAGCGCACAAACAGTTGATAATTTCTCTGGATAAAAAGAAATTTTACGGGAGTGCAAGCCCTCCTGTATAAAAATTACAGATGGCAACCCTCGGCAAGCGCACAGCCCCTTCTGTGAACCCCGCTTCCCCTTAAGCGGAACCGTTTGCCAGCCTCTGCGTCCGTACTGCTTCTCCTTGCCTGGCTGAGTGGTAATCAGGACAAATTTGACCCGGCGGCATACCACAGATGCCGCCGGGTCAAATATTTTTTCGTCCATAAAAGCAAAAAGCCGGGCGAACCCGGCTTTTTGCTTGATATGCGGCAGAAAAATCTAGTCGATGCCCATGGCTTTGCTGATTTTTTTGGCTGCTTTTTTGACTTTTTCCAGGGGGCTCTTTTCCCCTGCGGCTTCAAACTCGCGCAGCAGTTCTTCCTGCTTGGCGGAGAGGCGCGTGGGGGTAAGCACCCGTACTTCCACCAGCAGGTCGCCGCGCGATCTGCGGCCGGGATAGGGCATACCCTCGCCCGCCATGCGCAACAGCGTGCCGCTCTGTATGCCCTTGGGTATTTCAAGGGGCAGGTTGCCGTCCAGGCCGGGCACATCGGCCCCGGTGCCCAAGAGCCGCCTGCACAAAGTTGATCTCAAGGGTGTAGATGAGGTCTTGACCCTGACGCTGCCAGCGTTTGTCCTGCTCAACGGTAAGCACTACGTACAGGTCGCCCGCAGGGCCGCCGTGCACGCCGGGTTCACCCTCGCCGCGCACGCGCAGGCGGGTGCCGCTGTCCACACCGGCAGGCACGCGCACCACAAGCTCGCGTGTATCGGTGGTGATGCCCTCGCCCTTGCATTTGGGACAGGGCTTGGTGATCACACGGCCTGTGCCCTGACACGAGGGGCAGGGCATGGAAATCTGAAAGAATCCCTGCGAGCGGCGAACCTGGCCCGTGCCATTGCACTGGCGGCAGGTCTCGGCCTTGCTGCCCGGCGCGGCTCCGCTGCCGTTGCACTCGGAACATGTCACATGCTTGGGCAGCGAAATGCTGATTTCGTCACCCTTGGCCGCCTGGGCAAAGGTGACGGTCAGGTTGTAACGCAAGTCTGCCCCTGCCATGGGCCGGGGCCCACGCGTGGCAGTGGAAAAGCCAAAAAGATCACCGAAAATGTCGCTGAAGTGCGCAAAAATATCGTCGTTGCTGCCAAAACCACCAGCTCCGCCCTGCACGCCCGCCCGGCCAAAGCGATCGTATCGTGCGCGTTTTTCGGGGTCGCGCAGCACGTCGTAGGCCTCGGCTGCTTCCTTGAACTTTTGTTCGGCCTCGGCATTGTTGGGGTTGTGGTCAGGGTGATACTTTAAGGCCATCTTACGGTAGGCCCGCTTTATTTCGTCATCTTCGGCGCTGCGGCTTACGCCCAGCACTTCGTAGTAATCGAGCTCCATCGTAGTTCCGGTCACTGTGCGGCTTGTGCGCCCGTGTTAAAGGTTGTACATAAACGCGGCGGCTCCCCCTGGGGAAGCCGCCGCGCGGACAATCTGTCCCCAAGGGCTAATCTTCTGCGTTGGTCATTTCCTGGCCGGGCAGGGGGTTGTAAAGGCTGACGTCATCGGGCAAAACTTTTCCTGCGGCAATTTCGCGCAGAGCGGTCACGGCCTCTTTGTTGCGCGATTCCACAAGGGGTTCGTAGCCTTCGCGGTACTGATGCACACGCTTGATGGCCATCTGCACCAGGAGAAAACGGTTATCAACGCGTTCCTGGCAATCTTCAACGGTAATGCGGGCCATGCTGCCTCCGTAAGTGCGGCTCAAGCGCCGCATTCCGGGCTGCCACAGGCAACCCGGTTGATAAATAATACCGCCCGACCATTTGTAAAGGCCGGGCGTGTGCATACGCCTTTGTCCAGGATTACCCTGCTGAAATAAGAATTAATATATGTCGTCTGCTGTGCTGTCAATAGCCCCGCAAGACGGCAGTTCACAAGGCACTCCGGCTGCGCCGCCGACAAGCGGCCTTGCCCCCCAACAAAATACACGGAAAATTTATGAGCAGAGAAAAAAGATCGTTCGCCCAGGAAACCTGCGTTAAAAGCGCGGGCAAGGCCATGCAAAAAACCGGCATGCTTTGGCCGGGTTGCAGGGTCGCCGTGGCCGTTTCGGGCGGGGTGGACAGCTTTGTGTTGCTGCAAAGTCTTAAAATTCGCCAAGGAATCGTACCTTTTCACTTTGAATTGATGGCCATTCATCTCAACCCCGGGTTTGATGAAAAAAGCCATGCGGCCCTGTTGCCCTGGCTGGCCATGCGCGGCATACCGGGGCACATTGAAATGACCACCTATGGGCCGGACGCGCATTCTGAAAAAAATCTGCGCAGGTCGACCTGTTTTCGCTGCTCGTGGCTGCGCCGCAAGCGGCTGTTTGAACTGTGCGGCCAGTACGGGGTAACCCACCTTGCCCTTGGTCATAATGCCGATGACCTGGTGCAGACGTTTTTTATGAATCTGTGCCGCAATGGCCGCGTAGACGGCATGAGCATGAACGAATCGTTTTTTGGCGGCGGGCTGCAGCTCATACGTCCGCTGCTGCTGGTGGAAAAGAAGTTTATCCTCAAGGCCGCAAAACAGTGGGAGCTGCCCATCTGGGCCAACGCCTGCCCCTCGGCAGGAAATACCGCCCGCAGCTCCATGGGTGAAACCCTTGAGCATCTTTACGGGGTTTCAAAAGATTCGCGTCGCTGCATTCTTAACGGACTGACCCGCTGGCAGCTCGACAAAAGCAGCGCCCGTAATGACTTGCCGGCAGAGGCCCCCTTGCCGGACGCCGCTGCGCCGGATTCCGCAGCCGATTGACACGGGCCGCGTACCAGACCTAGAGTACGGACTCGATGCTTTTCGGCAAATATCACATAGTCATCTTCACCGAAGGTCGCAGCGGCAGCCGCAATGTGCGCATGCGCGGTTGGTTGGGCTTTATCGCCTGTCTGCTGGTGCTGGCTCTGGTGGCCTGCAACGTATGGCTGCTGCGCAACTGGCTTGAGGCGCGGCATCTTGGCGACGACCTGCGCAACGCGGACAAAACCATTGAAGAGCAGCGACGCCAGCTGGTGAACCTCATTGAGCGCATCTCTGTCGTGGGACGCGACCTTGAGCGGGTGCAAAGTTTTGACGCCAAGCTGCGCATCATGATGAATATGGAAAAAGACCCCGCTGAGGCCGGGTCCATTGGCGACAAACCCGGCTGATTTTTCGCGCACTTACCTGCCCCTGCACCGGCAGGAGCTTGCCGCCCGCAAGATGCTCGATTTTCTCACCCGGCTTTCCGAATCAGTCAAGCTTGAGGAAGTGCGCCAGCAGGATTTGTTGCTGGCCCTGCGCGAAAACCGCGACGCCCTTTCTTCCATGCCGACCATCTGGCCGGTGGTGGGTTTTGTCTCATCCAGTTTTGGCTGGCGGTCCGGGCCGTTTGGCGGGCGTGGGCAGTTCCACAAGGGGCTGGATATCACTAACCGCATAGGCACGCCCATTATTGTACCCGCGCAGGGGCTTGTTACTCTCTCGGGGCGTGACGGCGCATACGGCTTTAGCGTCGAGATCAATCATGGCAGCGGCATAGTCACCAAGTACGGTCATATGCAACGCTGCGCCGTGCAGGAAGGCCAGTGGGTCAAGCGCGGCGAGATCGTGGGCTATGTGGGCATGAGCGGGGCGCACGACGGGGCCGCATCTGCATTATGAGATCCGCCTCAACGGCGTGCCGGTTGACCCTATGCGTTATATCCTTGAATAATTCCGGCATGTTGGCAGAGTAAGTTTTAGCGGTGGTTGCTTGAGGGCGGGGTGAGCCCGTCGAGAGCATTTACGCAAACCCGTCTTTTTGGGCCTGACGGCGTTAAAATCCTGTTTTTTGATGCTCACGTACATGAGTACGCTGCGCTCAAAAACAGGATTTTCCTTGTCAGGCCGGAAAAATGCGTATTTTGCAAATTCACTCAACACCAGCCATCGCCTTCGCTTTGCTCCGGCGAGTATAAGGAAGGCAGCGCCACGACCTGCTTTGATGGCGAACGCAATTCTTGGTGCGTATGCTACCGGCTGATTTTGTTCATACGGGGCTTCGCTTTGCCGTGAGCGAGGAAAATCAAAGTACTGCAGGAAAGAGAAGAAAAATGCAGTGAAGACAGAAATGGGAAGGGTGATTTTTAGCGGGTGGTTGCTTGAGGGCGGGGTGAGCCCGTCGAGAGCATTTACGCAAACCCGTCTTTTTGGGCCTGACGGCGTTAACATCCTGTTTTTGCTGCTTACGTACATGAGTACGCTGCGCTCAAAAACAGGATTTTTCCTTGTCAGGCCGGAAAAATGCGTATTTTGCAAATTCACTCAACACCAGCCATCGCCTTCGCTTTGCTTCGGCGAGTATAAGGAAGGCAGCGCCACGACCTGCTTTTGATGGCGAACGCAATTCTTGGTGCGTATGCACCGGTTGATTTTGTTCATACGGGGCTTCGCCTTGCCGTGAGCGAGGAAAATCAAAGTACTGCAGGAAAGAGAAGAAAAATGCAGTGAAGACAGAAATGGGAAGGGTGATTTTTTAGCGGCGGTTGCTTGAGGGCGGCAGGGAAGAACCCAATCAAGGCGAAAATGAGGAGAGAGGGGTTGGATGGAGGGAGAGATCCAACGTTTTTTTCAACGGTCAGATCTGCCAGTGGTATTTGGCTGAAGCGGAATTTGACCAGAGCGGGAGCGGTGTCTGGCATTTACGCGTCGCGGAGGGAGATCACCTGAGCGAGTGGAGCGAGGGAAGGAAGCTCCCGCAGCATAAGACGCGTGCCCTCGCCATTTTGCGGAAGTTGAATGTACCTCTTAGGGGGTGTTCCGGGGGGAGTGCAGAGGGGGCCGAGGAGGGGCGCAGCCCCTAACAGGCCCCCTTGCCCCACGCCGGGGAGGCGTCCCAAACAGCGCAGGAAGAGCGAAATCCATGCCCGCAGGGCAGCAAGAGCACGATTTCCCCCACCAAAAAGGGCTGGCGCTGAAGTTCCCTCACCCGCAGGGCAGCAAGCCCAAAACAAGTATGCCCCCACGCCGGGGAGGCGTCCCAAACAGCGCCGGAAGGGCGAAATTCCATGTCCGCAGGGCATAAAGAAGCCCATTCCGTACCGCAGGGCCGCCCTCAAAAACAACAAAAAGGGAGCAAGCCCTCGGCCTGCTCCCCATGCATCCATGCAAAAAAACAATCTACAACTTTGGTGCGCCAATCTTCGGCAGCGCCTGCTCCAAGGCAAAACCCAAGCGCGAGCAACTCACCCTCGGCAAAGGCTTTGCCAAACAGCTGCATGCCCACCGGCATGCAGCTTTCCGCGCCAAGGCCCACGGGCATGGAAAGCCCGGGCAGACCCGCAAGGTTGAGCGAAAGCGTGTAGGCATCCATGAGGTACATTTGCAGCGGGTCCGCAGTGAGGCTGCCTACGGTCCATGCCGTAACGGGCGAAACCGGGGCCCACAGGGCGTCGCACTTGTCGAGGGCGGCCAGATATTCGTCGCGGATAAGGCGGCGCACCTGCGCGGCCTTGCGGTAGTAGGCGTCGTAATAGCCGGAGGAGAGCACATAGGCCCCCAGCATGATGCGGCGTTTTACTTCCTGCCCAAAGCCCTGGGTGCGCGAGTGCACGTACAGCTCTTCAAGGTTTTTAATGTCGCTGGCGCGGCGTCCATAGCGCACGCCGTCAAAGCGAGCGAGGTTGGAGCTGGCTTCGGCCATGGCGATGATATAGTAGGTGGCAATGGCCGCATCGGTGTGCGGCAGGCTTACTTCCACCAGTTCTGCGCCCTGCGCCTGCGCTATGTCCCATGGCGTTCTGGCACACGGCGCGCACCTCGGGGGCCAGGCCTTCGCCAAAGAATTCCTTGGGAATACCCAGCCGTGCGCCCTTGAGGCCCTTGCCGCCCAGGGCGGCAACGTAGTCGTCCACGGGGCGGGGGGCGCAAGTGCCGTCGCGTTGGTCATGCCCGGCAATAACGCCAAGCACCCGGGCGCAGTCTTCCACCGTGCGGGTCAGGGGGCCCACCTGGTCCAGCGATGAACCATAGGCAATAACGCCATAGCGCGAAACACGTCCGTAGGTGGGTTTGAGGCCCACGCAGCCGCACAGCGAGGCGGGCTGGCGGATGGAGCCGCCCGTGTCTGTGCCAAGCGAGGCAAAGCACTGACCGGCCGTGACAGAAGCGGCAGATCCGCCGCTGGAGCCGCCGGGCACCCTGCTGGTGTCGCGGGGGTTGCGGGTGGTCTGGTAGGAGGAGTTTTCCGTGGTGGAACCCATGGCAAACTCGTCCATGTTGGCCTTGCCGAGGATGATCGCCCCGGCCTCGCGCAGCTGCTGCACGGCATAGGCGTCATAGAAAGGCGTATAGTTTTCAAGGATGCGCGAGGCTGCGGTGGTGCGCAGTCCCTTGGTGGAGAGGGCGTCCTTGACGGTCACGGGCACGCCCCACAGGGGCTTGGATGGGTCGGGGCCCTGCCTGTCCATTGCGGCGGCAGCGGCAAGCGCACCTTCCCTGTCAATAGTAAGCATGGCGGAGATGCCGGGTTCTGTGGCATCCATGCGCGCAAGGCAGGCTGTAACTGCCTCTGCGGCTCCCAGTTCCTTTTTTTGCAGGGACTGGGCCGCCTGGGTCAGCGAGAGGGAGCAGATTTCGGTCATGGCGTTCTCAAATATGTTCTGCACGGCGGCAAATTCCGCACAATGCTGTACACTCGTTGGGGGCGGCCTGCCGTCTTGCGGCGTGGCTACCCAGGGCCAGATTAGACGATGCGCGGCACCATAAAATACTCGCCGTCGGCTTCGGGAGCGTTGGCCAGTACCTCGGTACGCTCGCGCCGCCGGGCAGCGACGTCTTCCCGCAGGTGGCCGGGGTGCTGGGCCGGGCTGTACAGCGGTTCAACATCGTTGGTGTCCACCTGGGCAAGCACATCCATGTAGGCCAAGATATCACCCATCTGACGGGCAAACAGGGTCTGTTCTTCTTCACTGACGCTCAACCGTGAAAGCGTCGCCATGTGGGTTACTTCATCCTGACTGATGGTTTTGTTGTCTGCCATGTGCGATCCTTTAAAGGCATGCCTGCGGGCGCGGCTAACGCGCTGTGGGCAGGCTGAGTTTATACGAGGGGCGGGGCGTGTTGCTCATTATGGGCGCGGACGGCGGCGTCTGACCCTGCTGCACGGCGGGGGCGGCTTCCGCCCCGGCGGCAGGGGCCGCAACTGGCGCGCCCGTGGCGTCCACAGGCGGCAGGCCCTGCATGCGCAAGGCAGACTGCTGCAGCACGCGTGCGCGGGTCTGCTGGAAGGTCTCTATATTCACCGGAGTCATGCCTGTGGGTGACACGCCAAACAAAAAGAGCTTTTGGTGAGCCACGCCAGCGTTGTCCCACGAAATGGGCGCCATGCCCCAGATCATTTTTGGAGGCGCGCTGGGCGCGGGCGGTGACCTGCGGCGTCGTCAGACGCGAATCAAGCCCCATGGACACGGCAAAGCGCACAAAGTCGTAGCCCAGGGCGTTCCAGAAGTCCGTGCCGGGAACCTGCAGGGCGCGGGGCGCCTGCGGCTGGTTCCATGCGGCGGGAAAAACCGCCAGTGCGTATTTGTCGGCATTGGAGATGGTTTTGCCCGAGAGGCTCTGCTCCCACAGCGTGGTGCCCAGGAGCACCAGACGATCCTCGCCGTTGTAGAGCAGGCTTGTGGTCAGCATTTCCATGCTCTTCCACGAGTCGGGCAGGAACAGGGCTTCAAAGGAGGTTTGCGGCACAGGGGTTTTGCTGCCCTGCGGCGTTTGCGCGTTGATGAGCGGGGCCACCGCATCGCTCCACGACGTGGGGTCGGCGGGATTGTACGAGGCCTTTTGCAGCAGCATGTTCTGACTGGCGAGGCTTTGTTCCATAAGGCCCGTCATGCGCACGCCATACGCGTCGGTTGGGTAAAATGCGCCGTAGGTGCGGATATTCATGCCTGTGGTGGCAAAGCCGATGAGCGTATCAATCTGGTCTTGCGGGCTGGGGAAAAAGCGCCAGGCCCGCGCGCCCTCGTCGCCCTGCTCAAGCGAGGGAACAAAGGTAAAGAACGCCCGCTTTTCCAGCTGGCCGTGCTCGCGGGCCTGAGCGTAGTTACGCGCCTGAAGGGGGCCGCCCACAACCGTGCAGGCCTGCGGCAGCGCGTCAAGGCGCTGCAGCCAGTCCGGGGCTTCGGTATTGATGGTTTCCAGACGCAGCTTGACGCCGTTTGCGGCCAGCTCGTTCTGGGCCATCTGCGCGCCGTGGCGCACCTTGCCCGCAATGGCGGCGTAGGTGCCCGACGAGGGCAGGGCCAGCACAACGCAAGGGCCGGTTGCTGGCGCGGGCGCCACCGGCTGGGGTTTGGGTTCGGGGGCTCTCTGCCCCATGCCAAAGGGCATCTGGCACGCGGCAAGACAGCCAAGAAGTGCCAGCAGCAAAATATTACGTGCCAGCACGACGAAAGGGCGGCGTATGGTCATGGCGGAATCCTGGTTGTAGTACCGACAGGCCCGCCGTGCGCGGGCCGCAAAAAAAGGTCTGGTTCGGGGAACCAGACCTTTTTAGTACAGGGCAGGCGTGGTTGCAAGTTCGGGGCGACTGCCGCCGAATTGCGCGCCCGCTTATTTCTTTACTTCGGTATAGTCCGCGTCCACCACATCGTCGCCAGCATTGCCGTGCTGGGGGCCTGCTCCGGCAGCGCCAGCGTCCGCGCCGGGCTGTCCGCCGGTTTGCTGGGCCTGCTGCTGGTAGAGCTGCTCGGCCAGCTTGTGCGAGGTCTTGGCCAGGTCTTCGGTGGCAGCCTTGATGGCTGCGGCGTCTTCGCCTTCCATAAGCTTGCGCAGGGCGGCGATTTTACCGTCGATGTCGCTCTTGAGGGCGGCATCGGCCTTGTCGCCCAGATCGCTGAGCGATTTTTCCGTACCGTAGATCAGGCTGTCGGCGTGGTTACGGGCTTCGATAACATCCTGCTTTTTCTTGTCTTCTGTGGCGTGGGTCTCGGCCTCGCGCACCAGCCGCTGAATGTCGTCTTCAGACAGGCCAGAAGAAGCGGTGATCTTGATGGACTGTTCCTTGCCGGTGCCCATGTCCTTGGCGGACACGTTCACAATGCCGTTGGCGTCGATGTCAAAAGACACTTCGATCTGCGGCACGCCGCGGGGCGCCGGGGGAATGCCCGCCAGGTCGAAACGCGCCAGGGTCATGTTGTCGGGGGCCATGGGGCGCTCACCCTGCAGCACATGGATGGACACCGAGGGCTGGTTGTCGGAGGCCGTTGTGAACACCTGGCTTTTACGCGTAGGAATGGTGGTGTTGCGGTCAATCAGCTTGGTGAACACGCCGCCCATGGTTTCGATGCCAAGGGAGAGCGGGGTCACGTCGAGCAGCAGCACGTCCTTGACGTCGCCGGTGAGGATGCCGCCCTGAATGGCGGCGCCCATGGCCACAACTTCGTCAGGGTTCACGGAGCGGTTGGGCTCCTTGCCAAAAAACTTGCCCACAACCTGCTGCACCATAGGCATACGGGTCATGCCACCCACGAGGATGACTTCGTCAATCTGCGAGGCGCTCATGCCGGCGTCGGCCAGGGCTTTTTTGCAGGGCTCGATGGTGCGGTCCACAAGATCGCTGACCAGCGATTCAAGCTTGGCGCGGCCAATCTTGATGAGCATGTGCTTGGGGCCGTTTTGGTCGGCAGTGATAAAGGGCAGGTTGACCTCGGCCTCCATGGAGGTGGAGAGGTCTTTTTTGGCCTTTTCAGCGGCTTCTTTCAGGCGCTGCAGGGCCATGCTGTCCTTGGAAAGGTCAATGCCGTTTTCGCGCTTGAATTCTTCAACGAGGAAGGTGATGACGCGCTGGTCAAAGTCTTCGCCGCCAAGGAAGGTGTCGCCGTTGGTGGCGCGCACTTCAACCACGTTGTCGCCCACTTCAAGGATGGAAATATCGAACGTGCCGCCGCCAAGATCGAACACGGCGATCTTTTCGTTGGCTTTTTTGTCCGCTCCGTAGGCCAGCGAGGCCGCGGTGGGTTCGTTGATGATACGCTTGACGTCAAGACCTGCGATGCGGCCCGCGTCCTTGGTGGCCTGACGCTGGGCATCGTTGAAGTACGCGGGCACGGTGATGACGGCCTCGGTTACGGTCTCGCCGAGGTATGCCTCCGCATCGGCCTTCAGCTTGGCCAGAATCATGGCCGAAACTTCAGGCGCGCTGTAGGTGCGGCCGTCCACTTCCACGCCGGCGTCCTCGTTGGCGGCTTTTACGATGGCGTAGGGCGAATGCTCCTTCCACCGGCCAACTTCGGGGCTGTCAAACTTGCGGCCCATGAGGCGCTTGATGGCAAAAACCGTGCGCTTGGGGTTGGTGACTGCCTGACGTTTGGCAATGTCGCCCACCAGGCGTTCCTTATCTGTAAAGGCCACCACTGAAGGAGTGGTACGCCCGCCTTCAGGATTGGTGATGCATTTGGGGTCCTTGCCCTCCATGACGTAGACGCAGGAGTTGGTGGTACCCAGGTCGATGCCTATGATCTTGGACATATCTGAATCCTCCTCAGGAAAACTTCTCGTTACGCTTCGCGCTACCACCTCCGAGGGACCTCAGGGGGCCGCAACCGGCGGCGAGCGCGGGAAAATCAGCACCAGTGGTCAGGTGCGAACAATATGTAAGTCCTTCTCCGTTATCGTCCAGAGCGGGCGGGCAAAAAAAATCAAAAAACTTGCTAATGCCGTTGTTTGCGAGCTGCGGGCAGGTTTTTTTTGCCGTAAGATGCAAAAAAGCCGCCGAAACAGTGTTTCGGCGGCTTTGAATGGCGTTTGGTTTTATCTGGTCGTGCCCGGTAATCAGGCATTGGCCTCACGGAGCCGGTCGTCCTTGCGGATGGCGTCGAGAATGCCGGTAACAATGCTCACCTGCTCCGCCAGATCGCGCACCTGCCCCGCTGCGGCGTTGGTGGCCTCGGCGATGCGGGCGCTCAGGGTGTTGACCTCGGCGATATTGCGGTTGATTTCTTCCGACGCGGCCGACTGCTGCGTGGCGGCGGTGGCGATGGCGGAAATACGGCTGCTGGAGTCGCCCGCGAGGTTGGAGATAAGGTCAAGCGAGTGCCCCGACTCCTGCGCCATGCGGCTTACTTCTTCAATGGAAGTCACCGTGCTGTCGACGGTGCTGGAGCTTTTGTCGGTGCCTTCCTGAATGGCGGCAATTGCTTTTTCCACTTCGCTGGTGGCGCTCATGGTTTTTTCGGCCAGCTTGCGCACCTCGTCGGCCACTACGGCAAAGCCCCGTCCGGCATCGCCAGCGCGGGCCGCCTCGATGGCGGCGTTAAGCGCCAGCAGGTTGGTCTGGTCGGCAATGTCGCGGATAAGCGTAAGAACCGTGCCGATATCCCGTGCCTGTTTGTCCAGGGTGCTCATTTCGTGCTTGAGGCCAGAGGCCTTTTCCTGCACTTCCTGCATGTTCTGGATGGTACGCAGCACAATGCCCGTGCCGTCCTGCGCATGCCCCTGCACCGAGGTGGCTGCATCGGCCGCGCCGTCGGCGTTGTGCGCCACTTCAAGCACGGTGGAATTCATTTCGTCCATGGCTGTGGCGGTCTCGGCCATGCGGTCGGCCACCGTGCCCGATTTGCCGCGCACGTCGTTCAGCGACGTGTCGAGGGTATTGGCCGCGTGCTGCAGGGTTTCCACCACGCCTTCAAGCTGGTTGACCGTGTCCATGCGAGCCTTGTGGGCGGCTTCTTCGGCTTTCTTTTCAAGGACAATGCGCTCGGTGATGTCCTCGCCAATTTCCACATGACCAACAGTATTGCCATTTTTGTCTTTCAGAAAATCAAGCATGATCTGCATGGTCTTGCCGTTGGGCATATGGTTGATGACCTGCTTGCTGCCACGGCGCAGCTGCTCGATGCCGCACTGGGGAGTGTTGCAGATGTTGCCCTGTTTTTCAGAGCAGTGTTTGCCCACGACGTCTTCCTGGCAATATTTGCGCATGCTCGTGAGGGCGGCCTTGTTGCAGAACGTCCAGATCATGTCGTTGTCTGTTACGGAAATGGAAAGGGGCAGCGTGTCAAGAATGCTCTCGTACCAGTGAGCCTGGCCTTCAAGCTTTGCGACCATGTCGCGCAGCGCCTTGGCCAGATGCCCAAGACAGTCGTCCCTGTCCATATCCAGCGTGGCCTTGGTATCGCCTGCGGCAACGGCCCTGGCGTACTCCACGCATTTGCGTATGGGACAAAGCCTGTTGCAGATGAACAGCGAACCGGCAACAGCCAGCAGCGCGGTGAGGCCCGCCCCAATGAGCAGCGCCTTGAGCGCGCCGCCGCCAGTAAGGGCGTCGCCCATAACCATGTTGAAGCCTATGAACATGGCCGTACATGCCAGTATAAGGCTCAGGACATATACAAAAATGATGCGGAAACTCAACGTCATCTTCATTGCAAGCAACCTCATTGTGCGCTGTTGGTTCGCTCTGGTGCGGCAGACGCCGGGGACGCCGACGCCCGCGCTCAGGTTTAAGCACAGAACCGCACCTCGCGAAACCCCAAGGACGGGGAATCGCGTTATTCCGCAGTGTGTTTGCCGCAGGTAGCGGCTAAATCACCTGCCATATACAAGCGCAGTAGTAGTATATGCAGGTCAACGGAAAAACAAGAGGTTTGCTGACTTGCACATGCTGCAACAACAGCCTCAAGGCGAGCTGAACGTCTCTGGTTTATCTTACTTACGGCAGATCGGAGAGAAGATTTATGCCTGAATGAAAAAAAGCGGACCAAACCAGGAGGGGGGAGGGGGGCAAACTCAGGGCCTAGGCCAGATCCTGACGGAACTGCAGCGACTGACGCAGGGTTTCCTTGTCCATATATTTGACCTCGGCCCCAAGGGGAATACCCTGGGCCAGGCGCGAAACGCGCACTGAGGGAAACTGCCTGCGCACCATCTGACGGATGAACGAAGCCGTGTTTTCCGCCTCAATGGTTGCGCCCAGGGCTAGAATGAGCTCCTGAATTTCGCCTTCGGCCAGGCGCTTTACCAGCCTGTCCATATCCAGGCTGTCAGAATCCATACGCTCAAGCGGAGCGATCAGGCCGCCCAGAATCATGTACTGGCCGTGATAAAAGCCGCCTTCGTCCAGAGTAAGCATGCTGTCCCATTCCGTCACCAGGCACAGCGTATCGCGAGCGCGCTCCGCATCGGAGCAGACCGGGCACGGGTCGGTGGACGAAAGCCCGCCGCAGCGCGAGCACAGGTGCAGGTTGTCGCGCAGGTCGTGGATGCCGCGCCCGAGCCTGCGGGTTTCGGCCTCCGGCCACTTGAGCAGGGCCATGGCCGCACGCATGGCGGATTTGGGGCCAAGGCCCGGCAGACGCGAAAGCTGCTCTACCAGGGCCTTGAGCGGTTCGGGAATTCTGTCGTGCATGGCGCTAGAAAAGACCGGGCAGCTTGATGCCGCCAGAGATGGCGCTCATCTCGCGTTCCATGGTTTCGCGGGCAATGCGGCCAGCTTCATTGACGGCAGCCAGAATGAGATCCTGCAGCATTTCGACGTCGTTGCCCTCAAGAGCCTTGGGGTCGATAACAAGCTTGCGCAGTTCCTGCTTGCCCGAAACCTCGGCCTTGACCATGCCGCCGCCGCTGCTGGCCTCGTAGCTGTGTTCGCCCAGATCCTGCTGAAGTTTGGCGATCTTGTTTTGCATAACCTGCGCCTGGCGCAGAATGTCGTTCATGTTCCGCATGTGTTTCTCCTTGCGTCTGTTGCATGCTTCCGCTCCCGGCGGCGTGGGCCGATGGTCGCGAAATTTTTTTATCGGGCCCTGGCGGGCGGCGCTGTTACTGGTCGATGGGCCGGCAGCCCTTGACCCGCGCATTCAAAACTTCGAGGCAGTGGCGCAGCTCCGGCTTTTGGCTGAATTCGTCAATCAGCTCCGCCTCTGGCCTGTAAGGCCGGGGGACAACGATTTCAAGCCGCGTCTGCCCTGCGCCGTATGCCGCCAAAGCGGCCATGAGCTCCTCACGCCCGCGCTCAAGCTGAAACTGCTGGGTCTCGGCCTTGGGCGCAAGGCGCAGCACGCCGTCCTTCCACGTCGCGGCAACGCTGCGCAGCAGGTGCTGACGCGGCATGTCGCGCCCGCCATTTTGCCACGTGGTGCAAAAATCGCAAAACGCAGCCCAATTGCAGGCGGCCTCGCCCTGAGGCGCGCCGTGCGTTGGGGCGGCCGCAGGCGGCGTCTCCACGGTGTGAGGGTGCCCTCGCCGGAAGTAGCCTGGTCAAAATGTTCGTCTGCGACGCAGTGCACCAGAGGCCGATCCCCAGGTGCGCCGGCCGCGGTCCCGGGCTTTGGCTGCTGCAGCTCCGCCGCCAGCGTTGGCATCCCCTTGCGGGGGCTGCTTAGGCCGCCATGGGCGGTGCGTCGGCGTTGCCGGGGCAGAGGTGGGGGGCGTCGTTGCGCGGCGCGCTGCTCGGGTCTGCGCTGCTGTCCCCGGTGTCCGGGGCCGCGTCCGGTTCGTCCGAATCTCCGTCGTCGGCGTCGTTGGCGGCGTGCTGGGTCGAGGCGGCATCTCTGGGCCGGGCCTGCACGCCCTGAGCGGCCTCGCTGGGCACGCCCGCGCTGCCCCCGCGCGGACTCGCCGCCGCAACAGTCTGCGCCTGCGCCGCTGTCCCCATACTGGGCGGTTGCCCGCCAGTCTGGCCGTAGTCTGGCCCCCATTGGGGCCGCCGGGGCCTGGCGTCGTCTGTCCCACTGGCAGCAGCTGCGGCAGCAGGGCCAGGTTGAGCAGCAACAGCTCCAGCGCGGCTGCCGGTTCTGGGCTTTGCACGATGCCGCGCTGCGCGTCAAGGGCCATTTGCCATGCCGCATGCAGATGCGCTGCAGAAAAGCGGGGGGCTATGCCCTGCCACATTGCCGCCTCGTCAGCGGGCAGGCGCAGACTTGGCACAATGGCCTGACCGCTCTGGCGCAGCAAAAAAAGATTGCGCAGGTTGCCCGCCAGCTCGCGCATAAAAAAGCCAATGTCCACACCCTGCTGCAATATCTGCCCGCACAGGGTCGCGACGGCGGCGCAGTCCTGACTGTGCAGGGCCTCGAACAGCTCGGCAAACAGTTCCTGGCCCGCAAGCCCCAGCACCTGCCGGGTGGCGGCCACGGTCAGCTCCGCGCCGCCCAGCGCCAGCGTCTGGTCGAGCAGCGACATGCTGTCGCGCACGCTGCCTGCGGCCCTGCGCGCGATAAGCCGCACGGCCCCTTCTTCAAAGGCCGCGTTTTCTTTGCGCAGCACGGCCGAGAGGTGCGCAAACAGCGCATCTTCGCTCAGATGCCTGAAGACAAAATGCTGGCAGCGGCTCACAATGGTAATGGGGAACTTGTGCGCCTCGGTGGTGGCAAAAATAAAGACGACGCGCTCCGGCGGTTCTTCCAGCGTTTTGAGCAGCGCGTTGAAGGCGTTGCGGGTGAGCATGTGCGCTTCGTCGATGATAAAAATCTTGTAGCGGCCCTCCATGGGCGCGTAGCCGATGGTTTCGCGCAGCGAGCGGGCGTCTTCGACGCTGTTGTTGGAAGCGCCGTCGATTTCCGTCACGTCCACATGCACGCCCTGGGTAATCTTGCGGCACTGTTCGCACTGGTTGCAGGGCTCCGGCCCCGGCGCGTGCTGGCAGTTGAGCGCCTTGGCAAAAATGCGCGCGATGGTGGTTTTGCCCACGCCTCGCGTGCCGCTCAAAAGATAGGCGGCGGCTGGCCTGTCTTCGGCAGCGGCGCGGGAAAGGACGGCCTTGACCATGTCCTGTCCTGCTACCTGAGCGAAGTTTGCGGCCTGTATCGTGCGGCGAGAGAGAGATGTTTCATGGCGCTCGTTGCCTTTGAAAGATGACCAACGGGCTGTCGGGCAGTCCCGGGTTACGCCGCAGGGCGAACCCGCAGAAAAGGCTTTTGCCTGACGCGTCGCTGGCAGCACGGGGCATGCGGGCGGGCGGAGCAGGCCGGTGGTTTATTCGGGCGGTTTCGCCAAAGCAAAACCGCCCGAAACATATCTGAACGGTGTTACACGCTGAAGCGGTGCAGCCAGCCCTCGTACTTGGGGTTTTCGCCCTTGACGATCTTGAAGAATTCCTTCTGCAGGTGCTTGGTCACCGGGCCAGCATGGCCAACGCCGATCTGGCGGTGATCCAGCTCGCGGATGGGGGTGATTTCAGCCGCCGTGCCGGTGAAGAAAGCCTCGTCGGCAATATAGAATTCGTCGCGGGTAAACTGCTGTTCTTCCACGGTATAGCCAAGGTCTTTGGCCAGGGCCATGACGGAGTCGCGCGTCAGGCCGCCCAGGATGGACGTCCAGGGGGTGGTTTTGATCACGCCGTCGCGCACGATAAAGATGTTCTCGCCCGTGGCTTCAGAGACAAAGCCGTTGGTGTCGAGCATCACGGCTTCGTCGTAGCCGTCGTCCTTGGCCTCCACCTTGGCAAGGATGGAGTTGATGTAGTTGCCTGCGGCCTTGGCTTTGGACATGCTGGTGTTCACATGGCTGCGGGCAAAGCTGCTGGTTTTGACGCGAATGCCCTTTTCAAGGGCTTCTGCGCCAAGGTACGCGCCCCAGGGCCAGACGGCGATGATGGTCTGCACCGGGTTGTTGCCGGGGTAGACGCCCATTTCGCCATAGCCCACAAACGACAGCGGGCGCACATAGCCCTCGCGCAGTTCGTTGGCCTTGAGGGTTTCAACACAGGCTTCTACCAGCTGGTCGGGCGAGAAGGGTACTTCAAGGCGCATAATTTTAGCGGAGTTAATTAGGCG
>Ga0268359_12369_pt1 | contig 49813 bp, 37 predicted proteins | sample BioMet11_FD_194416 | JGI IMG/M metagenome (GOLD analysis project Ga0268359, IMG submission 194416) | Sewage microbial communities from Oakland, California, United States - Biofuel 11 (PacBio Assembly) | ecosystem: Engineered > Wastewater > Sewage > Unclassified | place: USA: California | collected...
TCTGGCGGTGTAGAAATTAATCATGCCATTCTCATCCACATAGGCAATCATGTCAGTAAAATTGTTGGTCCCGCTTTCCTTGCGTTCAATCCGCTTCAGTTCCTTCTCTTTTCTCTTCTTCTCCTTATTTGTCCTTACTTGTTTTTTATTCGAGGTTTCCCTTGGCCTCCCCATAATGCTCCTTTCTTATTATGATTAATACTACATTTAGAAACTATGTTGATATTAATAACCAACACAGCCCCAAATCAAATGCAAAGATACTCTTAATTCATGGATTTTCAGCATCAAGGGAAGATTCTGAGGTATTTAACAGTCAAAAAAATTAAAACGAGACCGGTTAAACTAGAATAAAAGTAACTATAAATGGAACCAATACCGTGAGTATTGTACCATGTAATAGGCTTATTACAGCATAATCCTTTCCCACATATTGAGTAATTATTGGAAGAGTTGTATCCATGGAAGTAGCTCCACCACAAACAATTGGGGCCAACTTACCAAAATAACGGGCAAAGATTGGAGTGAAGAGAAGAGTAATAATTTCGCGCATCACGTTGGCAAGTAATGCAACGACCCCAAGCGATTCACCACGAATTTCGGTAATATAGATGCTTGAAAGGCTATAGTAACCAAATCCAGAACCAATAGCGGCAATATCTTTCAGTGAAATATCGGATATGAGCAGAGATACGCAACTCACACCAATTAGTGTCCCTATTATGGTAGTTAGCGGAACTAACAATACCGTAAGATTCATGGTTCTTATGGTTTGCAGGGACCTCGGGTCGGAACCAATGCCTATTCCCACAAGGAACATGAGCAAGTATAGAGCGTATTCGGTAAAGTTATCGCGTATTAGAAATTCAGGAAGCAAATGGGCATAACCCAAGAGCACTCCCACAGAAAAAAAAGAAAGAATTATCAAACTTCCTTTCATTGCTGTTCTTTTGGTTTAAAAAAAACACGATAAGTAACCCATGCTAGCAATACGCTACCAAAAACAGCACCAAGGGTAATAACCAAATGCCTTTACGCCAAGAATGGGAAGGTTTGCAACAATAATTTTATTTGAACCTATAGAAATGCCTAATAAAAGCAACAACAAGTATATGGCATAGGTGATTAACTTATCATTCACTAGTACAAACTTTGGCTTTGTGCGAAGCCAAATTCCCACCACAATGCCGACCAACATAATGAGAATAACTGTAATCATCTGTTGCAATTATTTGTAACGTCAATCAGCGTCTATTCAACACAAGAATCGAGAACCCTAAACAACGCTAAATCATTTTAATAAAAAAGTTACTTTTCCACGGTAAAAGCATATTCAATGCAATGATCAAATGGCTTATCCGGATTAATTACAGCAGAAGGAAATTGGGAATGATTTGGAGAATCGGGGAAAAATTGGGGTTCAATACAAATAGCGTCACGATGCACATAAATGCGACCAGCTCTGCCAGGAACAACGCTATGAAGACCATTGCCAGTATATACCTGCAAACCAGGAAGCGTGGATCTTACCACCATGGTCCTGCCATTTTGCAGATGTCGGAGTTGTGCAATGTTATGAATTTCACCGATAGGCGAATCCACTACCCAGCAGTTATCGTAGCCATTACCAATCAAAACATCATGGTAATTGCTCTCCAGACCAGGCTTAAGCGATCGCAAATGAGAAAAATCCATCGCCGTTCCTACTACAGGAATTAACCTTCCGGTTGGAACTTGATGCTCGTCAGTTTCCAAATATTGATTAGCGTTGAGCTGCAACAAATGGTTTTCAATAGATCCACTCCCCTCTCCACCAAGGTTAAAATAGCTATGATGCGTTAGGTTGAGAACAGTTGGGGCATTGGTTTTAGCACGAAAATGTATCGAAAGCACATTGTCCTCACTCCATGTATATTCAACAGTAACTTCAACCCGTCCAGGATATCCGCCTTCACCATCAGGACTCACAATTTTAAAAACAACACCATCGTTGCTATCAGCATTTTGAAGTAACTCCCAAGGTCGATGGCTAAAGCCAACATCGGCACTATGAAGCTGATTTTCGCCCTCATTTGGTTGAAGACGAAATGTTTTCCCATTAAGTGTGAAATGCGCACCGCCTATACGGTTGGCATAACGACCAACAGTACATCCAAACCACTCCACACCCTTCAAGTAGCCATCGAGCGATGAATAGCCAAGAACTACATCAGCAATGTCACCCGTGGCATCGGGCACCTTAATGGAAACAACACGCGCGCCATAGTTTGATAACGCTACCGACGCTCCACTTCCGTTAGTTATAGTTACCAGCTGTATTTGTTCACCAGATGGAACTCGACCCCATTGTTCAACATGCTTTTTCATTATCGGTCTATTTTAGACAAAATTTAATCTTATTTCCAAAGCGGAGACGGGTATTCTCCTCGCTCAACCAGTGATTTGAGTTGAGCCATCACAATAGGTTTATCGCCGGCATAGGTCACACCAAACCAATCGGAATCGGTTGGGATAACCTTACACGTTGCAATACCATCGGCTAACATACGGTTTACCACTGTGGGAATGTAAAATTCAGCCTTAGAATTATCAAGGTTATCAGCCAGAAACTCCTTCAACATACGGTCGGATTGATCGAAAAAGTCTGGCGTAAAACCCCAGCAATTCATGGAAACTGATGCATCACCTGGCAGTAATTTCTTAGTTCCGTCATCCTCCGTATTAAATATTGAATCACCATCGTGACCAATTTTTGTATGCTCCACAACATCAACCAAGAGTGAGTTGGCATCGACCTTACATACTCCGCGAGAAACGGTTCCTTGCTCGGAAAGGGTTTTGCGCAGCTTATAGCCAACCATGTATGCTTGCCCCTCCTTTTCCCCATGCATTAAGGCATTGGCCAACTGAACAAACGACTGACGACCATAAAAATCATCGGCATTAATCACTGCAAAAGGTTCATGAACTTCATTTTTGGCTGCCCATACAGCATGGCCAGTTCCCCATGGTTTAACTCTTTCAGCAGGACATGTAAAGCCAGTTGGCAACAGATCAAGTTCCTGAAACACCAACTTCACCTCTATTTTATCCGAAAAACGGTTACCAAAAGCAGTCATAAAATCCGCCTCAATACTCCTCCTTATAATAAAAACCACCTTGCCAAATCCAGCTCGCATGGCATCGTAAACGGAATAATCTATAATAGTTTCTCCATTAGGCCCAAGCCCATCAACCTGCTTCAGTCCGCCATACCGACTTCCCATGCCAGCAGCTAAAACCACCAATGTTGGCTTCATACAACACAATTTAATGTTTATACTTAATTTTCTTACGAAACAACTAGCTATCTGAACTTCTTTTTAATTTAAAGCGACTCAATTCCTTACAAAGAAATCGTTTGTTACTATCTCAACTCTCAATATCACTAAACAGTAAACTCAGACTACCAGACAAACCAAAATTTCGACGGAGAAAATTAGCAATTCTTTCAACAAGATAGGTACTCTATTATTTTAAAGCATAAAATATCTTAAGGTGCATTCAAAACACACCAACACGAAATCGATTGAGGCAATCAAAAAACAATAACTATCGGCCATAAATTAGATGAATAGTAGCACACAATTGCTAAAAAATCATACTTTTGAGCCCCGAAACCGGAAAACACTGAACTCAGAATTACAGGCAAATAAACCACATTTAAGGTCTATGAAAAAAGCAACAAAAGATACTTTATTATTGGTCTCGCTCTTTTCGCCATGTTTTTTGGGGCTGGAAATTTGATATTTCCACCAATGCTGGGTTACAGAACAGGTGAAAACTGGCTCTCGGGAACAGTTGGGTTTATGATGTCCGATGTTGGTCTTTCGCTTATAGCAATAATTGCGGTGGCCGTAATTGGCGGAGGATTCACAGCTCTTGGAAACAAGGTTGGCCCGCGTTACTCCAAAATCCTTGGCACCACCATTATGCTTGCCCTAGGGCCACTTCTTGCTATTCCTCGAGCAAGTGCTGTTTCATACGAAATGGGTATTGAGTCATTATTTCCAACCAGCACAATGTGGCTTGTAACCACCATCTTTTTCATTGCCACCATTTTTTTTGTTATCGATCAAAAAGGGGTAATAGATAAGATTGGCAAGTTACTTACTCCAATTCTACTGCTAACGCTATTAGCCATAATAGTTGCTGGAATAATTCACCCTATTGGAGTCGCATCAACTTCAAAAGTGGCTAATGCCTTTGGTCTTGGTTTTACGGAAGGTTATCAAACAGTAGATGCGCTAGCAGCAGTTATATTTGCGAGAATCATACTAAATACTTTGGTTTCAAAGGGGTATACCACAACCACCTCCCAAGTAATGATTACCATAAAAGCAGGTGCTATTGCATTGGGGATTATTGCCATTATCTACGGCGGACTAATTTTTATTGGATCGAATTCAAGTGCACTTTTTCCCGACGACATTACCAGAACTTCACTATTTGTGTGCATCGTTAACCGTATTTTAGGTTCAAGTGGCACACTCATAATGGCCATAGCAGTTGTTTTTGCATGTTTTACCACTGCAGTTGGGCTAACCGCCACCGCCGGTGCATATTTTCAACACATATCGAAAGGGAAACTAAACTACAAAATCACGGTGGTCGTAATCAGCTTTGTAAGTTTGCTCATTGCCAACCTCGGTGTTAAAACAATAATCTCCTTTTCAGAACCAATATTACTACTGGTATACCCACCAGTAATAATGCTCATTATTTGTGGTTTGTTTGATAAGTTTGGCTTGTCGAAGCATTTCTATAGAGGAGCAGTACATACCGCACTTATTCTTAGCATTCCTGAAATGCTTACACGTTACCACATTCCCGTAAATTCGGTTGTGGATCTACTAAACTCACTCCCTTTAGCAAGTTACAAGGTTGGATGGTTAATTCCATCGTTACTGGTTGCGCTAATATTGCACATTGCCTTCCACAAGAAAGAGATTATTACAGTGATAAACGAAACTAGATAATCTCATTGAACAAACGCTGTAGAGCAAAACACATAAAAAATTCTCCCAGACAATCAAAAAACATCCGGCAATCTTCATAAAACAGAAGAGTGCCGGATGCAAATATTTTATTAACAGCAAAAAGCCTTAGTTAATAAACACCTTTCGAACCTCAGACTTTCCATTGACCCATTCAATTTTCATTAAATAGCAACCGTGTGGCAAGGAGGTTATAAAGGTATCATTAGTTGAGCTAATCCTTTTGGCGGCTACCATTTTCCCAATGATTGAGTAAAGTTCAACACTCTTAACCCCCGATAAGTTCTTAAAGTAAAATGTTCCGTTGGAAGGATTAGGATAAACAGAAAAGGTATTGGTGAGTTCTCCTACACCCGTGGTCTCAGAAAAATATGCAGTGGCAGTGGTAGATGCAGCTATAGCAATTTCTGTTGAGGCAGTATTAACATCATTACCACCAACTACCCACTTGGTAAATTTCCAACCCTGATCGGGGGTGGCATTGAGAATAACCAACGTCCCTTCATCATAGATATGATCTCCATCTGCTGGTTCGATTGTTCCATTACCAACATGATCTAATGTAAGAGTATAGGTTGGTATGGCAACACCAGTAACAACAATATCATCAATTTTAGATATTCCAGCAGCATCAACAACTCCTCCTGTTGAGTTGGTATTGGATGTCATAATCCAACGCATGGTAACCATATCGTTGGCATTCCATGTATCTGAAGGAATATCGACGTCAATCAACACACCGGTAGTCCAATCGTTCTTCACTGTAATAGCAGTGTTTGGGACATCAGTATAATCACCATCGCCAATTTTGTACTGCACCTTAAAATCCTGAGGACCAGGATTAGTGCCACCAGACTGCTGTTTGGATGAAATTTTGAGACTACCATAACCTTTGGAAGAGAATTGCACATACCAATACTTGGTGCCCGCACCATTATCCCAGCCAACGGCTTGAGCGGCATTATCGGCAAAACCATTTTTCCATGAAATTGTCCTGTTAGACTCCATTCCTAGTGTGGGCTATACCTACATTGGCATTAGTTCCCTGATCGGCCAACACAGTGCTATTTACAAAGCTCCAGCCTGCAACAACATCCTGGGCCCAACTCAACGATACTGATAACACGGTAATAGAAAAAACTAGTAAAATTTTTTTCATTGTTTAAATTTTTGGTTTATGAATTAAGTATTTCATTGCTCTTTAAAGTATTGTAATCTAAAAGAAGTTCGACAAGGTTTCTAAAAATCGAACCTCAACCCAGCCATAAAAAACCTACCTGGGCATTGCTCCCCCTTCTTATCAAGGAACTGAGCATCAAACAAATTTTGTATATCCAGCCACAGTTTCAAACCAAATGGGAACGAATGTTCAGCGTGCAGATCAAGAGTTTGGTAATCGGGCAATTTTTGAGTATTAACATCATCAATCCATTGCTCTCCCACAGAGCTATAGGTGATGCCTAAAGTGTTCCGTTCTCCATTGTAAACAATGCCAGCACTTGCCAAATAATTTGGCACCTCGGTAATGGCTTTTCCTTTTAAACTGGTAGCCGATATCGGTGAATCGAATTTCACGATTTTAGAAGTGGACGTGGATGCGCTCACCCTTACTAACCATCTTTTATAAGGCTGCCAACGAATACTACTCTCCAAGCCTTTTATTACAACATCGCCCACATTATCGCGCATCAAAAACTGGTTTCGCATCTGTTCCTCCGGTATCGATGGAATCACCCGTAGCAACAAAATATTGGAAATGCACCCCGTAGGAATAGTAACCAGTAAGATCGATGTAGACCGATGAGGTAGGCTTTAGCGATATTCCAACCTCTGCGTTATTTAATGTCTCGGGCTTAAGGTTTGGGTTGGCAATCTTAAAACCTTTGGTAATTTTCCGTGAACTGCAGAGATCATCGAGTTTTGCAGGCATAAAACCACTCGACACAGCCGCTTGTAATCCAACTACCTTCGACAGATAATATTTAATACCAATCCTTGGACTAACAGCCTGCCAATACGAAGAGCCAAACTTTTGATTACTATTGGACGAAAAACCAGTCGCTGATGTTGGATCCTTAACTGTAAGTATGCCGTCGAAGAATCCAGCCACATCAAATCTTAATCCGCCTGTCAGAGAAACACGATTTCCCAACTTCGCTTCATCCTGAATAAATAATCCCATCGCCACCATATTACCACTCCGCAAAATGTCGTCGGTAGACGTTCTGTATATATCATGAGCATCAATACGGCCAAAACGGAATTCCATACCGGTAGTAATCACCCCCAGCTTTGTTGATGCATTGGTTGCGCCAAGCCAAAATCCAGCATCATTGCTCTTTTGAAAAGTATAAGAAAGCTTATAGGTATCGCCTAATTTATTAATGCTCTCGCTCTGCTTCTTATAAAACTCTGTTTGGTAGTATACACGGGTATCAATATTCCACGTTATGCGCTTAACCGATAGTGTAATGGCAGCCGCTTGATCTTCATAGCTATCGTAATTACCATCCGATATGTATATCTTTCTCCCTGCACCACGCTTATCCTTATAGTAAGTGTATGATGCATTAATGGTGATACCTGGCTTTAAAACCCCACCAGATCGTAGGCTAATACGTCGCTCCTGAATGTAGGCCTTAGATGAATTTGAGTCGCGTATTGCAACAGGGTCAATAAGGTAACCATCCCCTGTTCTATAGAAAGGGGCAATATCCCAGTAAAATCCGTTAGACAATTTACCTCCCACATTGGCAGATACCTGGTGTAAGCCCATTTCACCCACACCAAAATCAACATCTCCTTCAAATTGCTTTTGCGGCTTTATGGTAGTAAAGTTAACAACGCCAGTCATGGCATTATTTCCATAAATGGAGCTGGCAGGTCCTCTAACAACTTCAATGGATTTAATCTGATCGGGAGAGATCATATTCCAAGTAACCATACCATATGAAGATTTGTTGAGAGGAATCCCATCCAACGTAATAAGCACACGGTTATTTCCATCTAACCCCCTCAACGACAAACCCGAATTTTTTGAAAACACCCCCCACGTTCTATCAATATAGGCCCCGGGAATAAACTTGAGTAGCTCATCACTAGTTCTAGCGGAGTAATTACTCACCTCAACTTTAGATAATGCAGAAGTGGCAAAAGGAAGGCTATCTGTTCTATGACTAGTTTGGGTAGATACAATAATGACCGGGTTAATAAAGTCTGACATTTTGATTGACGAGTCTGCCACAACTTGCGCCTGTGCATTACAGAAAAGTGACGTGACTAAACCCAACACAAGCATTACTCTATAATAGATCATCTTACTTATTGCTTACTTTTTGAACTACGATATCTACTGTGACCAATCCAACTGGCTGCCCATCAACCGCAACAACCCTAAATGCACCGTACAATCCCAAATCTTCCTGCTTAAAAGAATAAATATCACCAACCTCCAGGTTTTTAGCCTTGCGTTTCCCTGCACTTTCATCATACAGCGACACAAGATTAGCAACGCTCGCCAGTGAATTAAACTGATCACCAGTAATTGAAATAAGAATGAATCGTGCGGTATTTCGAATTGTCCAATCGGTTGGACCACCAACACCATAAATTGATGCATCTACGTTAGAACCGGGCGATGCAATCACCAAGTCATCACCCTCAATGGTATCGAAATAACAGAGGAGGTGAATTTTATCGGAAACAGCCGCAGCTTCAATAGTTGTAAAAATGGCGCCACTCTCCAAATTCATGAAAGAGCCATGCGTCATGTTTTGCTGCGCTCCAAGCGTAACTCCATTAAACCTTTGTAATTCGCCCACATTTCCACCAGAATTATTTATAATAAAGGTCACCGATGATGATTTTCCACCCTTGTCACGAATCGTAAAAATCAAGATATTTTGAACAGCAGTATCCTTGGTGAAAAACGACCTCCTTGTTATAGTTCTCCTTAAAAAACCCTTCATCAACCAACCGAGCACCATTGCTCGAAACAATTAAATTGGTAAGGGCATCACTACCATTCCAGTTGCATGCAAGTTCAAACTTTATAGATTGTCCTGCCGCCAATGCCGTATCTCCTCCAGCGGTAAGATTTGTAATAATCACAGTAGGTTTTGCCCCATTATCACTTGTTCGTTCACACGAGCAAGACATTAAAAATGAGGAAGCGACTCCAAGCAGGAGTCCAACTATTCGAAAGGCATTTTTTTTCATATCGAAAATCATAAAAATGGGAATGATGTCCAAAGCTCACTCCCTGTTACTACTGTTTTATCTTTGAAAACGAAGCACCAAGAAAACCACCTATGGTTCCAAACACGAAGTGGGTCAAAAATGGATACCATAACCCACCTACAAAAGAACCATACACTACTCCAAACATGGTTAGAAAGCATCGTGCAACTGGAATGGTTAGATAGCATAAACCAGCAGCCAGTGCAACAAAGGCAATGTTCTTACTAAGCACCGTTACCTTAGCAAGGACGAAATCGAGTCCTACTGCCGGCATGGCAAACATAAGCGGCATAAAGGGATCACCAAAACCAAGAACAGGAAAAAAAGCAGCAAATGCAGCACCTGCACCCATCATAGTTCCTGCCCAGCGGTAAGGAATCATAAGCCGCAAAAAAGTATAGAGAAACATAATCTCAATACCATGCCTACCAGGAAGGTGAAGAGGTACACGGATATTTGCTCTAACCACAGCAATCGCTACCCCAAAAAAGAAAAAGAGCAGAATAAGCGCAACTTGGTTAATTAGAGATCTTCCGTACAAGCTCTTTGCTTGCACATTTATAGCAAATGCCCCCATTATGTTGATATTTTTCAATTAGAACAATCTTTTTTCCATTTTTCAGAACAGGCCTAACCCAGCCATCCAAATCTACAACAGAACTTTCAGGAATCAAAACCAAATCTTCGCCAGCAACACCATCAATGGGCAGTAGTCTCCTAAGCTCACTTACGGAGGAAAGGCCACTCAGCTCCCTAAAGTTTTTTCCCTCCATCCACACAAATCGTCCATCATTTCCACTATATCGAAGCCCTACGGCTGCCATGGCACCAATAGCACCATCGAAATTACCAGTAAATGCAGCGAGAAATAGCCCATGTTCCTTTGCAATCGTCCAAGCTTCTGCTTGGGTAACAAGTTCACACTTTGCTCTTGCTCCCCAGCGAATTACCTCCTCAGATAAACCATCGGCCGCAACTATGCACAAACCTGCATCTGAACCAGGTGCTGCCTCGCGAGCCAAGAATGCACTGCAGTAATGCTTCAAATAATCGAACCGACCAGTTTCAACCTCAAGACACGCAGAACTGTTATGTGAGGTATAGGGAACTCGAGGATCGAAAAAGAGCTGATGCCGAGAAATTCCAAACACATTCGCCAACCCACTTTGTATTAGCTCCTGCCCAAGCTGCCGAGCTCTAAAACCGGTCCCTCGTGTTTGCAGATTATCGGTATCGTCAATTCCAATTAAATAGCGCATTCAAATATTCTAACTCTATATTATACTACTTACTCCAATTTATTCATTTAACCGATGAAAGAACTTCTTGGTGATCTTGTATATGGCACTATCGAACTCATCTCGTAGTTCAAGATAAGCAGCCACCAATTTTTTTCCCTTCCTCAGTAAGATCCGACCTGCCACCCTCCTTACCACCACGCTGCTTTTCAACCAATGTAAAGTCTATGGCCTGCTCTGCCTCGTGCAACAATCCCCAAGCCTTTCTATAGCTTATATGCATGGCATCTGCAGCCGCTGCAAGGGAACCCTGCTTCTGAATTTCCAGCAATAGAGTAAATCGCTCCTCGTCAAAAATCTCAACATTAGCCTTACCCACCAAGCTAATCTGGTAGTCAAGAAAAATGTCAAAATACTTGGAACCGGGAGGGCCTGCCATGATCAATGCGTTAAGCAAATACTATTCATATCCTATCACATAGAAAAAGTAAGAAGTAAGAAGCAGCATCTTGCTCTATTTATACAAGCATCGGTAAGAGGTGTCGCCCTCCACCTTTACTTTAAACTTCACATCCTTTGGAACAATAAAGGTTTCAAATACCTTGTAGCTTTTCCATTTTGTCTCACCAGGAAGCATTACATGCATGTTTCCAGAGGTAACGGTCATGTGTTCAATTGTAGATGTACCAAACTCATACTCACCTGCAGCCATCACACCAATAGTAACGTTTCCGTCGGAAGATTCAAAACCCAAAGATTTCACCTTGCCACCAAAGTATTCATTGACATTAAACATATAGCTAGTTTATTGGTTAATAAAGGTTCTCGAACAAAGATATGGAAATCGAAAAGGCATAATTATGACAAATCACAGTTTTTTTTCTGACAATCATATAAGTCTGATTACCTGTCTTTTACGATAATTATACCGATATGTTTTATTTTTCATATCGCTTTGTTAATTTTGTAAACAAAAAAAGAATTATGAATAATGCTGTATTTGACTTCGCTTTACCAAAGAATGAACCTGTTTTAGATTATGCGCCGGGTTCTCCAGAAAGAATAGCAATCAAAAAAGAGTTAGCTCACCAAGCCTCAACCCAAATTGAAATACCACTAATTATTGGTGGCAAAGAGGTTAGAACAGGAAAAATGGGTAAAGTGGTGATGCCACACAACCATAGCCACGTGCTAGCCACCTACCACATGGCTACCGAAAAGGAGGTTGCAATGGCCATTGAAGCCGCACTGAAGGCAAGGGAAATTTGGGCAACCATGTCGTGGATTGACAGGGCTCAAATTTCACTTAAAGCGGCAGATCTCATTGCTCAAAAGTATCGGTACGTAATAAATGCGGCCACCATGCTTGGTCAGAGCAAAAACCCATACCAAGCAGAAATTGACTCCGCCTGTGAGGTAATAGACTTTCTTCGGTTCAACGTATTCTTTGCCAACAACATATACAAGGATCAACCCATTTCAGTTGGTGGCGTAATAAATCGCACCGAGTATCGTCCATTGGAAGGATTCGTTTTCACCGTTTCCCCTTTTAACTTTACCGCCATTGCATCGAACCTCAACATGTCGCCCGTTATTATGGGTAACACAACTGTCTGGAAACCTGCCTCTACTGCCATCCTATCCAACTATTATCTTATGAAGATTTTCAAGGAAGCTGGGCTACCCGATGGCGTAATCAATTTTCTTCCAGGATCAGGGGCCACCATCGGTAAAGGAATTTTTGCAAGTACGACCTAGCCGGAATACACTTTACCGGTTCCACCAGCACCTTTAATTTTTTTTGGAAGCAGATTGTTGAAAATCTTCCAAATTACAGGAACTACCCAAAGATTGTTGGAGAAACGGGCGGGAAGGATTTTATTCTAGTTCATAACACAGCGCATGTCGACGAAGTGGCAACCGCATTGGTAAGAGGCTCATTTGAGTATCAAGGACAAAAGTGTTCTGCAGCGTCAAGGGCATATATTCCCAAAAGTCTTTGGCCAGCCATCAAGGGGAAAATGGGTGGATTCTTAAATGAAATAAAGATGGGTGACGTTACAAACTTCACCAACTTTATTAATGCTGTTATCGACGAAGCCTCATTCGATAGTATTATGGCCTATGTTGAAAAAGCAAGAGAATCCAAAGAAGCTGAAATTATATTTGGCGGCAAAGGAGACAAGGCCAAAGGATATTTTATAGAACCAACTGTTATTCTGACTCAGAATCCACACTTTGTTACCATGGAGGAAGAAATTTTTGGTCCAGTACTCACAATATACCTATATGAGGACGTCAAATTCAATGAGACACTGGAACTGGTAGACAATACCAGCCCTTATGCATTGACTGGTGCAATATTTGCTCGCGATAGAAATACCATCATTCATGCGTATGAAAAACTTCGTTACGCAGCTGGTAACTTCTACATAAACGACAAACCAACCGGTGCCGTAGTGGGTATGCAACCATTCGGTGGTGCACGCAGTTCAGGCACAAACGATAAAGCAGGTAGTGCTCTCAACCTAATTCGGTGGACCAATCCTCGAACAATAAAAGAGACATTAATTCCAGCAACCGACTATAAATACTCCTTTTTAAAAGAGGAATAACGCTTTTTTTAAAGACGCTCTGGATTACAACCATCGTGATTAACCATAAATCCAATTACTACTAACATTAACCAACTTAAATGAATCATTCAAAAATTTTCACAGCACTTGAAATTTCATCCGAAAACTCGGGGCTTTCATTGGGGACCAAATGGTTGACCGCCTCTGGCGACATTACCGAATCGCACTCCCCCATTGACGGAAAACTAATTGCAACCGTTAAGAATGCCTCCATTGCCGATTACGAAATAGTGGTAAAAAAAGCAGAAGAGGCATTTAAAACGTGGAAAACATTTCCTGCTCCAGCTAGAGGAGAAGTGGTACGTCAAATTGGCCTTGCACTTCGTGAAAAGAAGCAAGAACTGGGCTATTTAGTTTCCCTTGAAATGGGTAAGATATTTCAGGAGGGATTGGGAGAAGTTCAAGAAATGATTGATATTTGCGACTTTGCCGTTGGACAATCTCGATTGCTTAATGGATATACCATGCGATCGGAACGACCCGATCATAGACTATACGACCAATACCACCCGCTAGGAATAGTGGGATTGGTTACCTCATTCAATTTTCCAATTGCCGTATGGGCATGGAACAGCATGCTTGCGGCCATTGCAGGTGACGTTGTTATTTGGAAGCCAAGTTCTAAAACACCACTTACTGCCATCGCCGTTCAAAATACTATTAAGGAGGGTACTACTCAAGAACAATGTACCTGAGGGTGTATTTAACTTAATAATTGCCAAGAGCGCAGTAATGGGTGACAACTTTTTAGCAGATAAGCGTATTCCGCTAATTTCCATCACTGGTTCTACCTCCGTAGGTAAGAGAACGGCCGAAATTGTCGGAAAAAGGCTTGGCAAAACTATTCTTGAACTTGGTGGAAACAATGCCGCCATAGTTACCTCAACAGCCGATCTCCATCAAGCCATCCCATCCATCGTTTTTGGTGCTGTAGGCACTGCAGGACAGCGATGCACCTCCACCAGAAGGGCAATTGTCCATAGCAGCATCTACGATGATGTAAAGAAAAGCCTTATAAATGCCTATGCTCAAGTTACTAAAAGAATAGGTAATCCGTTAGACCAAGAGACACTTGTTGGACCGCTTATCGACAAACATTCAGTAATGGCCTTTACCAATGCCCTTGACGAAGCAAAAAAGAGGGCGGCAAGGTTATATTTGGTGGAGAAATACTACAAGGGAAAGGCTTTGAAAGTGGTAATTACGTTGTTCCCACCATAGTGGAAGCAAAAAACAGTTTTCACATTGTTCAAGAAGAAACATTTGCTCCCATTCTATACCTAATAAAGTATGATACGATAGAGGAAGCAATTGCACTTAACAATGATGTTCCACAAGGGTTATCATCTGCAATTTACACCCAAAACTTACGTGAATCGGAAATCTTTCTATCTGAATCTGGCTCCGACTGTGGCATTGCCAACGTAAACACCGGGACCTCAGGAGCAGAGATTGGTGGTGCTTTTGGCGGAGAAAAGGACACCGGAGGAGGAAGAGAATCTGGTTCTGATGCATGGAAAGTGTATATGCGACGTCAAACCAACAATATTAACTTCGGCACAACAGTGCCCCTTGCACAGGGTATCAAGTTCGATATATAAAAACAAGGGAGCATTTGTCTAAAAGCTCGATGAGGAAACTCGTCGAGCTTTTTCTGTATAATAATAGAACAATTGATATACCCATACAATCTTTTGACAAACGGAACGAAGTGCGTCTAACCTTATCGTAATTTTCGTATACAAATATTCCCACTATGAAAAAGACACTAGCCCTAATTGCAGCCCTACTCCTGTATCACAATTTTTCTCTAGCACAAGGTTCTAAACCAGACAAAGAAAATTCCCAAAAACTCTTGCGAATGTTTGGTGTCTCCTGCGTTCCCTCTAACAATTGGGGCGTAAATAGTATTATCGGACAAAAACAATGGTTAAAGTATAAATTTACCGCAACTGCACTTACCACCTATGAGGCTAACTACAGTATAAAGAAATTCCCATTAAAAATTGGAATAGATGCAGAGTTTGAAAATAATTTAATTGGCAAAACTTATCGATTTGCAGGATACTTAGGTATAAAGCGAATTGCACTTCGAATTCAAACAGGCCTTATGAAGGGAACAGCTACTTGGACTGGAACCGCTATCGAAGGTGCTACAACGGAATTCCCGTTTAATAACCGATACACCAACATCGACCTTCTACTCCTTCCCAAAAGTGGAAATTCACTTTTATATTATTTTGGCATAGGTTACACTTCGCTAAAACTTCCCATACAGGTAAATACCTTGGTCACTAGCGGAGGAAAAGAAAATCAGACATACGGCAATGCCGTTTTTGATTCACTCTACAGCATTAAGGCCTACTCATTTATGTTTGGTTTTGATTTACTTACCAGCGAATCGATGAATCCAGGTTCATTCAAAGGTGGTTTTGGTGTATTTGCAGCAACACAGGACAAGGTAGGCTTAGGCATGTGCTATATGACAAAAGAGGCAGTGCAAAGAGCAGAGGTAGTAAATCCCGGGAAAAACGCCGTGACATCTTCACTCTTTTCAGCCCTTATAGAATACAATCTTTCATTAGGAATAAAATACTCCCACCGTATCGGAAAAGGTATTATCATTGCAGGGGCAGGCTATGATTTTGGTGGAGCCATGGTTGGAAATTTTAGCGGGGCCGCTGTAAAAAATACAGACTTAGGGTTTGATCCAAGCATTTTCTACTGGCATCATGGATTTTTACTGCGCATTTTTGCAGGATGGTAAAAAGAATTAGGGATGTCCAAATGGACATCCCTAATTCTTTAATTTTAAAGTATAACAAGAACCTACTGAAGAGGCTTTACCACCTCAATCAGTTCAGGCAGATCCATTCCCAAATCCTTCAGGTGCTCTATCTTAGGAACACCATTGCTGGTCCATCCTCTGCGAAGGTAAACCGCATCAAGCAGCTGCTCATATCTGTCCTCACGGTATTTGCGAAGTGCAGAAATCTTCTCCTCCAGGGACATCTTTGCCGGGTCTAACTTAAGCGCCTCCTTCAGCTGCTTATCGTAACGCTCGGAACGGCTCTCATACTCTTCCTTTGATACTGGACCTGCTGCACGGTATGGCTGAGCATCTTGCTTACGCAAACCATAACCACGGCGAATATTGAAAATACGTTGAAAGTTATACACACGCTCACTCTGGCGAATCAACTCCTTATTGTCGATATGGCCACCGGTAACAGCGTTAAAAATAGTAATGTAGTTATCAACATGCTCCGGAACCTTTGCCGGTTCCTTGGTGGTGTGATTATTCTCTGGTTCCACATCGTTCCAAGGTAATTTACACAACCCCTGCAATCCAAACCAAGTACGGAACATTGGGAAGTAGTGCAACGCCTCTGCTTTAGCCTCAAATGTTGGAATTTGGTTATTCACCATATCCATGAAAATTAGCCAAGCTTCGTCGTGCTGAGGCCCTTTGTTGGTCATAGCATAACCGCCCTGCTGCGCCAACGACTCTTTGGAAACATACTGGCTATATTCCAAACCCTTATTCTCCATTCCAATATCATTCAGCAACTTCTCGTCAGCACCAAAATGCTCCACAAAATATTTCTTCAACTTACGAATACCCATTCCGGCTAACTTACCAAAACCTTCATTACGAGCCAATTGATGAATAACTTCATAAGCCGCAGCAGTATTTCCCCAAGTTAACTCTAGTCCACCAGTACGTTCCTTATTCAGAATACCACGCTGGTAGCATTCCATCAAAAAAGCCATGGTTGTTCCCCATGAAATAGTACAGATTCCATAAGTATCGCAATAGAAGTTAACCTCTATAACATATTCTGGATCAAAATGCCACAGTTGGAACCAAGCCCAGCAGCTGTTTCGTATTCGGGACCATCCACGATGACCTCTTGTCCGGCATAGGGTCCAGTTTTGAGACGAAATTTATCCACTCCTTTGGCGCATGCCATATTGCAACCAATCCAGCACCCATCTGGCACTCCTTGTGTAAAGAAACTCTTCCAAACCTCTGAATTAATCTTGGGCGAATCGGGATGAGATCCATATTGAAAATTATGCGTTGGTAGCAAATCATAATCGTTCATTATCTCAACAAGGTGAGCAGTTCCCTTTGCTCGCATCTGACACTGCTTATCATCAAGATCGCGCATCTCCTTGTTGAAGTTACGACCACGCTCAGAAATAGCCTCCAAGTCAACAACGTTATTAAGATTTCCTTTTACACCTGGAATCTTACAAACAATAGCCTTAATGTGCTTATTTCTGAAAACAGTTCCAATTCCCCCACGACCCGCCTGCTTCAGTCGAATGCATTTACGCTTATTGTCGTAAAAGGTAAAGTTTAGCATCCCCATGAGCGAATGGTCAGCAGCAACACCGGTAGAAACAATCCCAATATTCTTCTTCTCGGAATCATCGTTGGCAAACATATCGGTGAGTACCTCTCCCAACACATGGCTATCTATTGGTTCAGAAGGTGCGTCATAAATCTCAACCTTATGATCAACACCATCTATATACACAATTACATCGTGCTGTGCTTTTCCTTGAAGTTCAATTGCATCAAATCCAGAAAATTTCAAGAATGGACCAAAAAATCCACCCACGTTACTATCAATAACGATATCTGTCTGTGGCGAAATAGAAACGACAATGGATTTCCCCGTTCCAGAGTATTGAGTAATTCCACCAATAGGGCCAGAGGAGATAACAATTTCGTTTTCGGGATCATCCCACTTAGTTTTGGGTTTTGTGGCATCCCATAGCAGGCGAAGATCATATCCTTTTCCTCCTATGAACTTCTCCTTCATTTGAGGCGGCACTACCTTGTCCTTAACCTCGTTGCTAGTAAGATTGATGTATAATGTTTTATCGGTGTATCCCTTGAGCACCGGTTTCCACTCATACTTCCAACTAGCGAGCAACTTGTGATGAGACTTCATTTCGGCGATGTTCATATAATTGGTGATTAGGTTATCTCGTAAATTGACTATTCATTATAAGATTCTAAAAATACAGCAAGTAGCTAGCATAATACAATGACTATTGTCAATTGGCAATTTATTGCATATCCACCAGCTATAAGAAATGCAACAAACCGAAACATCAATATTGAAAAATTAAATCACCTTCATTTAGGCTTTACAAATTCCAACCAACGATATTAACTTTGTTCTGTTCCATAGGTTATGCACTAATTTTGTTGTAGAACTTAAAAAAGAATACCTTTATTTTTAGGTAAACTAATAATCTGTCCATGGATATTCTCAAAAAGATTTACGACCATTATAGAGACGCACTTCCCCCAATAAAAAAATCGTTTGTGGAGTCAAATATTTTGTAGTAGAAAACAGTGATGGCAACATTGGTCTTGCCGCAAACCTTGAAGAACCATCAGCTGTAGAATTAGATGAATTACAAGAGCCCAATTTTGATTCCTATGCTCATCGTGTTGCTGTAAATGCCTGGATAAACTCCTTCGTTAACTATCAACATATCGATTTACCAGAGAACGACATCTTTAAGCAGATTGATTTCAAACCATATCAGCACATTGTTATGGTAGGCCTATTTGAATCACTGGCGGCTAAATTTCGTAAGGAGAACATTCCACTTACCATTTTTGACATTCATAAGCAATCGTCCTACCTTACACCAATTAGTAAAGAATACGAGACTATCTACCAAGCAGACATTGTAATTATTTCGTCAACAACATTGGCCAATAATACACTTTCAAACATTACCAGTTCAAAGGGAGATGCAACAAAAATATTAATGTTGGGCCCATCAACACCACTTTGCCCTCTCCTTTTTGAAATTGCTAATGCTCAATTTTTATTTGGTTCAATAGTATTAGACAATACAAACATCTTTGATTTAGCAAGCAAAGGCGGTGGGACCAAACAATTTCTTCCCTATCTTAAAAAAGTTTACTATAAACCTACTAAGTAATCTATGCCAACAATCGAAACCATAACATCCTTGTTAAAGAACAAAACTGTCGGCATTGCTGGAGCTGGTGGGTTGGGAAGTAACTGCGCCATGGCACTAGCACGCACTGGAGTAGGCCACCTAATTATTGTAGACTTTGACCTAGTAGCTGCAAGCAATCTAAACAGACAATACTACTTTATCGATCAAATTGGGAAGCCCAAAGTTGTTGCATTAAAGGAAAATATTTTACGAGCAAACCCAGAAACTCAGATTACCATTTATCAAGCAATGGTATGCAAAGAGAACATCGTTCATCTTTTTTCAGGATGCGATGTGCTGGTGGAGGCATTTGATGCCGCAGAAATAAAACAAATGCTAATTGAACAAGCATCAACTTTATTGCCAAACTTGCCCGTGGTTGCAGGCTCAGGAATGGCCGGTTGGGGGAACACCAACAAGCTAAAGGTGGAATGCTTCGACAATGTATATATTTGTGGAGATGGAACAGAAGAGGCATCAGAGATAAATCCTCCACTTGGGCCAAGGGTTGGGATTGTTGCCTGTATGGAAGCCAATACCGTTCTTGAATTACTGCTTAAAAACATTACAAATGAAAATAACCCTAAACAATAAAACCGAGGAGTTAGATGGCTTAGAACAACTCAGCATCCAAGAGTTGTTGACTATAAAAAACTTTACATTTCGAATGTTGGTGATAAAGATTAACGGTAAAGTGATTAAGCGAGACGACTATAGTACAGCGATTGTTCACCCCAACGACGACGTAAAGGTTATTCACCTAATTAGTGGAGGTTGATTTTTTTATAACTTTACCGCATGAATTGGGAGAAGATAATACAACAAGTGAAGGCCATAAAAGCGCCTAATCTTCTGAAGAACAAATTTTTCCTAACAGGAATGATATTTCTTCTATGGTTAACCTTTTTCGACAAAAACAACCTAATAGACCTTTTTGGAGAAATGGCTAAAATCCATTCACACAAAAATGAAAAGGAATACTACGAAAAAAAAATAGCGAGTGATAGAGAAAAGATAAAAGAACTTAGAACCAACAGCAAAAACTTAGAGAAGTTTGCCCGAGAACAATACCTCATGAAAAAACCAAATGAGGATATCTTTATCGTTGAATAGTGCTCAATCCACTCCAACCTTGTCTATCCATTCTTCGATACTCCATAAGAACACCAAATTCTCCTTGACTTATCACAGTATGGCCTAATTGTCTAAGCAATCTCTCCGCCTCTATTACCACAGGCTTTTTTTCAAACCAACCATCGTGTGCATAATTTAGATATTTTAAAACTCGAAATGCGTTAAACCATAGAAAGAAACGCTTCATGAAATTTTCTAGAGTAGATGCATTAGCCTGCACCTCTCTAACTGCGTCTACCCAATCAATGTCGTGCAGGTATTGTTGCAAAGATGGATGCAATAGAATCTCCAATTGAGCAAGCTCCTTATGATGGTATAATCGTTCAACCAAACCAAATAAAACACCAACTGCTTGAATGGAGTCCAATGAATAAGTCACAAAATGAGCGGAGTTTAACTCACTCATTTTAAGCATTGCACGTCCAGTTCCAAAGGGAACACGTTCCGAAATTCGTGGAGAAGGGATTACCCTGGTTGAAGTAATCTCAAAAAAACCTCCATGTGGAATTATCTTTTGAAGAAAGTAAAAATCCTCTCCAGCCTTACGTCTATTCATACCACCGTAGCGAACATAAGACGAGGCTCTGCACAGCATACTAGAGCCAACTGTTTGAAATGCGTATGGGAATTTTATGGATCGTAAAGCCCAAACGTAGTAGCGTAGGTGAAGTTCGTAGTTAGCAATTCCCTCATACAAATTTTCAGAGAAAGCCAAACCAGCCACAGGATGTTCATAATAAATTGACGCAGCTTGCATAGCCATGTGTTGTTGACTTTGACGAGCAATCTCAAATAGATAATTAGCATCGCAAAGCGAATCGGCATCGAAGCAATCGATAACACCTTGAGGAACTCCAAGTTTGAAAAAAGTATAAGCAGCTTGGTCCATGCCCACTTTTCGAGCAAAGCCAACACCTGCATCTTTCATTGGAACATCAAAAAGTTCAATGCTCTGAAAAGCCAACCAGTCATAGGAATATTTTTGCTGCCATTGAGCCACATCAAAAACATTGCTTTCGCACTGCTGCTTAACCGTTTCTGTAGATCCAACGGGAAAGTTAACCACCACCAGAACCAACACACCACATCCCGGATCAGAACATTTTGATATCGACTCAAGGGTTAGCTTTAAATCTGGTTCGTTAAAGCATGGAATAACAACAATAATGCCCAAGTCTTCCTTGGGCATTATTAAATCTAATTCCTTAAAATTGGCTTGTTTGCTAAAATAGCTAGAGGCCACTTTATCCCACATGGGGTTTTATTTTTTGCTATCCGTTTTAGTGGTAGCGTATTTTTCGTTTAATCCCTTAAGAACATCGTTGGTAATGTTTAAGCCCTGATCGGCAAACAAAACAGGACCGCCAAAGCTATGGCTTACAATATAGCTGTAACCCTTGTTCTGATTATACTCCTTAAGATAATCCATAATACTATTGAGCATTTTATTGTTCATTACCTGTTGCTCATCAGCCATTTCAGTGCGTAGTTGATCTTGTAATTGGTATATTCCTTGCTGCTTTTGTTGCAAACCTTGCTGCATTTCCTCAGCTTGAGATCGAGTTACTAATCCCTTTTGAACTTTATCCTGAAAATCGGCTGCCTCCTTCTGGAAACCTTTTAGCTTAACATTAAACTGAGCCTCTTTATCTTGTCCTTTTTGTTCAAGTTCCTTTTTTAAATCAATGTACATATCATACTTACTGATCAACGTATCGATATCTACAAATACGACTGCACCAGTTTTCGGTGAAAATTTTCCAGTGGTATCCTGAAGATTTGCGCTCGCATTGGAGCTGCTTTTAGGAACAAAATGGAGTATGTACAAAACAACGATTGCAACAGCCAAAACGATGTTTGTAATAAGAGAGATATTTTTCATGCCACGCATAAATTAGTAAATTGTAAGATGCAAAAATAGCTGAATACTGATGAAAGCCAAATCTGAATAGATTTTTTTACCAATTTGTTTAAAACTCAGGGCATGGTACAGCACCCCATCTCTTTTTAGGTGTAATATTAAACTCGTAAACGAAAGAAATTTCATGAGCACCTCCCGTCTGCGGCCCCAACTTTGAGATAGTGGCATCGTAGCTATAGCCAATTTGAATCCCATTCATTTTATATCCAACTAAGAATATGGCCGCATCACTACCCGGATACTCTTTAAAAACAGGAATACCTCTATACCAAACACCAACAATCAATGGCATCCGATACCAATACACTCCTAAATCGAGTTGTCTAAAGATATCTTGTTGCTTATAGTAAAATGCAAAGGAGAGACTCTCCTGAACCAACTTCCTGCTTGGTCCTTGGAGAACAATACGTATCCCAGAATAAAGCGCAATTCGCATGGGAACTCTATCAGAATTATCAGTAAACGCCCTGTTGGGCTTAAGTAGATGGTCTACCGTTGCACCACCCCAAAAAACACTGTTATAAAAAAGCACTGAAGAGGAAGCATCTACGTCCTGAATTTTATCTTTTCCAGGATATGGATTTACTGAAGTAGAAGGAGTTGGATTAGAGGTAAGCTGATCTCCAAAAATTAACCTAGAATAGTCCAACGATCTTTGAAAATAGTAAAACGAAATTCCAGGTCGAACATTCCATTCCGAAGAAACTTTGATATTATAGGAATAAGCGGCACCAAGATTTGTGAGGCTCAATTTGGAAGATCCAGCAACATCACGCAAAATAAAAAAGCCGAATCCCGAATTAAAATCAGGAAAGTTATGATCGTAGGCAGCCCCATAAGTTACAAACGTGCCCGGTATAGATGGCCATTGATCGCGATAGTTTAAGCTTAAACGGCTACCCTTTACTGCACCAGCAAAAGAGGGAGCCATAAACATTGGACTCGAATAAAATTGTGAAAACGAAGGATCCTGAGCATATAAAGTTCCATTTACAGCAATAAGCTGAAAACAAAAACATACCAGAATTACACCGGCAAATCGTATCCTTTTACTAATCTGAGTTCGCAACTTCAGCATTATAGAAAATTCAAATCGCAACGCTAAATTAACTATTTATTGGGAAAAACTACCTTATTAATGTAATGTCACCCATTTTTGAAAAGTGCTGTCCATTAGTAAAGGTTCCCTCTGCTTTCCATACATATACATCTGGCTCGCAAAGCTTTCCTCGATAATAACCATCCCAGCCAACCTTAACATCATGACTTTCAAATATTTGCTCGCCCCATCGATTATATATTCTCAGTATATATTTCGAAACTCCTTCCCATACAGGATGAAATACTTGATTCTGATAATCGACATCATCGTATGCCCCACCATTCGGTCCTAGCTGACTGGGAGTAAAGGCGTTGGGATAGGCAATTTTACCTTGTCCAATTACCCTAACTACTGCAACAATAGTAGTATCGTCCTGACAATTCCCATCCAACGGATCTGTCCAAACCGTCAACTTTACATTGTATACACCAAGTGATGAATAGCGGAAAGTAGGGTCCTTATCTATGCTCGTACCTCCAGCCTCTCCAAATTCCCAATAATAGCGAGTTGCATTTTCGGAAGTATTAAAAAAGTGTGCATCGGCATCGGGAAGTAGCAATATATGTGGGTCTACCTCAAAGTTAGCTACAGCATTCTGAAAAACATGGAATGTCTTATACCTGTATGCAACACCACCATCGCCATAAATTGTCAATTTAACATTATAGTAGCCTGGAGAATAAAAAGTATGAATAGGCTCCCATTCAGTTGAGGTACCTCCATCACCAAAATTCCATCTCAATGAATCACCATACAATGAATTATTGTAGAAGTGAACAATAAGCGGCGAACAGGTTGCAGAGGTATCTGAAGCGTAGCTCGCTACAGGTGGAGCCGGCAATACATATATATATCGGTGAGTTGAATCATAACAATTATTATTCCATGATTCAAGAATCACCTCATAACGGAATCCATCTGCTTTTGGTCCCCAATGTGAATAGGTATAAGTATTAAAATCCTTACCAAAGCGTGTTTGTCCATCACCCATGGTCCATCGGTAGTTCCAAGTATCGGCCGCTGGTTTTGTTTGATTTTCAATGCCGAAAGTTGCATCAGGGAAAATTTTCAGTGGAGGATCAGGTTGAAATGCTGCAACTGGTGCTGCATAAATTGTCATATTATGTGAAATTGTATCGGAGCACTCATATTGACTGGCAGCAGTTAACTTAACATTGTAAACCTTGTCCAACTCAGTGTTATTGATAAACAGGTGAGAAGGATTTTCTAATCCCGTACCTTGTCCATCGCCAAAATCCCATGAATAGTTGTAAGTATTCACACTACTATTGACCAAGTTAACAGTATAAGGGTTACAATGCGCATTTAACGGATCGAAATTAAATGCCGCGGTTACCATGGGGTATGTATACACCATCTGTGATGTGCTATCCTTACAACCATATTGCGTTGTAGTTCTAAGTTTTAAAAGGTATGAGGCAACGTTAGCTGTCAAATTTTGATATGGATGAGTTATGTTTCCCGTCGACGTAGTTAACAAATCGCTACCATCGCCAAAATCGTAGTAGTAACTAAGGTTTGTTCCCAACGAAACATTCTGTAACTCGAAGTTAAATGGGGCACATGCGATGGTTGGGCTTACGAATTTATAGGACGCAAACGGCTTAGGATAAACTGTAACAACCTTATGTACTGAATCCACACAGTAATTCTCGGAAGTTGCAATCAAGCTAACGTCATAAGTTTTGTTGGTATTGAAGTCAGTGTTAAAGTAGGTTGTAGAAGGATTTTTGTCAATGGAAGAGATCTGATTTCCAAAATTCCAGTGATAAGTTGCCGTTCCGTTGACTGATTGGGTGGTATTGGTAAACGTCACCGGAAAAGGCTGACAACCCGCTGCATTCATAGAAAAATCAGGATATACCCGTGGATAAATCGTCACGATTTTCTTGGCGGTAGCCGAGCAGGTGTGTGAATTCTTGTAGTAAGTAATCAGTTTTAATGTATCTACCTGAAGAACCGGAGGTGCATTGGTTGGGTTTACCAAATTCAAGGCCGATGGGCTTGCAGCGGTTGAAAACGGCGCCATTGAATTTATCCCCCATTGATAATCGTAGGCAGGGGAAACGGTAAGGTTGTTCAGATTTAAGGTAAGTGGAGAGCAACCCGCTGTATTATCAGCAGCAAATTCCGCCTCAACTTTTGGATACACGGTAATCACCGTATCACTCAAACTTTCACAACCCAGATCATTGTTTGTTTTTAGGGTAACGGTATAGGTGTGTTCTGTAGTCCTGTCGGCATGCTCATACACCACGGTTGGATTCAGCACGTTTGAGGATGCACTATTTCCAAAATCCCATACATAGGTTGCATTTCCGGTACTCTGGTTTGTAAAGGTTACTGTAAGCGGATTACAGCCAGCCACTTTATCAGGAATAAACTTTGAGATTACCTTTGGATACACTCTCACCGGACGAACAAGTGTATCGTGGCAAGCACCGCCTCCATTGGTCACAATCAAGGAAAGCGGGTAGGTAACCAAATTGTTGGGGTCGGGGTTGTCATACTGATGCTGAAATGGAACGGAGCTATTTCCATTTGCAGTGCCATCGCCAAATATCCACTGATAGGTGGTAGCACCAATGGCTGTTGGGGTAATTGGCAAGAAGAATGGTGTACATCTTGATGCGGAATCGATGACGAAGCTGGCATCCAATCGTGGATGAACCGTGATATTGGTTTTTAGCGTATCTACGCAACCATATATCGTACTAGCGGCCAACCACATGTTATAGGTAATATCGTTAACGGCACTGCTATTCACAAACTGATGCGATGGATTTAGTAAGTTCGAGGTTCCACCATCGCCAAACCACCAGCTATTGTAGTCTGGTTTCGTTACAGAGCCAGTCAAAATAGAGGTATTTGAGAATGTTAGTGGGAACGGATTACACCCAGTTTGATTTATGGGAGTATAGGCCGCAGTCACCTCAGGATACACCTGAACAAATCTTACCATTTGATCGGGACAACCGTGAGTATTTTGCACATTAAGTGTTAATGGAATATTCTGCACCAACCCAGTCTGATTAATGTATGTATGACGGAATAAGCTGGTTGTGGTATTAGTGGTTGAGTCTATCATGCTGTTACCATCCCAATCCCATCGGTAGGCAGAATTACCACCCCACAGCACGTTGTTGATATCCACGCCAAGCGGGGAGCATCCAAAAGATTTGTTGATGGCAAAGTTGGCATCTACCTTGGAATAAACGGTAACCGTTTTTCGCAGTGTATCGGTGCAACCATAGATGGAGTTCCCAACTAGCTGAACTGTGTAGGTGATATCGGTTGGTGTGTCGTTGGTAAATTCATGAATTGGGTTTTGCATCACGGAGCTGCCACCATCGCCAAAGGTCCAATCGAAAAGGGTGGCGGTTGATGTGCCTGTATAGCCAAATGTTGTTAAAACCGGATTACAGTCAACCGAGTTATCTAAGGTGTAGTTGGTGTGTACTTCAGGATAAACGGTTATAAAACGTGATGTATTGCTTGGACAACCTCCCTCATTTGTAACAATAAGGTCCAAAGTTCTGGTCAAAACAGCAGCACCTACATTGGTATATGTATGAGTGTGATCCGAACTTGTAAAATTAATTGGAGAACCATCACCGTAATCCCAATGGTAGGTAACTATCCCACCTTGGGAATTATCATCGATAAGTATCTTAAAGGGTGAGCAGAATTTTGGGGTATCCACTGAAAAGTCGGCCTCTACCAACGAATAGATGGTCAATGGTAATTTTATTGTGTCCGTGCAGCCACGGATTGAAGTTACCACAAGTATTGCATTCGGATTAGAAGTAAAGTTGGTGTTATTTACATAGGTGTGCGATGGATTATTTAAGCTCGACGTTCCACCATCGCCAAAGGTCCATGCATAGGTGTTGATTGGTCCGGTTGATGTTCCAGAACCAAAAGTTACAGGTGCCGGCTGACAGAAAGCTGTGGCCGCCGGAACTGTAGTAATTGCGGCATGCACCTCTGGGTAAACGGTAACTGGCTTTGTCATGCTACTGCTGCACCCGGACGAGTTGGTAACCGTTAACGTCAAGTTATTAATGATGTCTGTGGCAGTAGCGTTAGTATTGTTGTAAGTCAGAGTATAATTCCCCGGAGTTGCCGGATTGGCAGGTTGAGGACCACTTCCAAAGTTTGTCAACGTCCAGCTGGCAATTCCACCAGCTGCCTTATTGGTAAAGACAACATTGAGTGGTGAGCAACCAGCCACCTTATCAATATCAAAATCGGCCTTAATGTAAGCAGCAACCGTAATGTTTTGACTGGCAGTATCTTTGCAACCATAAGGGCTAGTTGCGATTAGCTGCATAGGGTAAATGGCATCCGTAGAAAGGATATTATTATAAATATGACTTACAGGCCCGGTGTTGGCCATGGTTTGGGAAAATCCATCGCCGTAGTCCCACAGGTAGCTGTCGGCTGTATTGGTGGTGGAGGTATTGGTGAAACCAACGGTTTTGGGGTTACAATTTGAAGTTACCGTCGTTGTAAATGCCGCATTCATGTCAGGGTAAACGGTAATATCCTTATAGTAAAGTTCAGAGCACTGGTCGGCATTCTTAGCCAACAGCTGCACATGGTAGGTAATGGGAATGCTGTAGGGATTATGAAACACGTGAGGAATAACACCCCCAGCAGGTAGCGAAGGATAGGTTATGCTGCCTAGAACACCATAATTTACAATAGCAGTAGAATCACCAAAATCGTATTGCCAATAGGTTACTCCGCTGGAATGATCGGTGAAGGTAACCGTAAGCGGAGAACAGCCGGTTACCTTATCGGTTGAGAAATTTGCACTTATTGGTGTCGAAACCGCAACCGTTATGAAAGCGGAATCCTTAATTTCGCAAGCGCCTTCAACTACAACCTTATATTGGGTTGTAACAGATGGATTGGCAAAGGGATTAAATATAGTATCATTGCTGAGGCTTGTTCCAGGAGTCCAAGTAAAGTTGGTGCCACCAGTGGCATATAGCTGAACCGGCGTACCAAAACAAGTTTTAAGAACAGAGGAGGATCCGGTTCCGGCAACCACTGCATTTACCTTCAGCTCATTAAAATCGGAGAAGTAACCATACATACAGCCGCTATTAGTTCCTCCATTTACAATTCCCATGTGAAATAAATCACCAGTATTCGTAATAAGGTGTCCTCCAACCGGAATTTGAGCGGTGCTATAGGGACCAAATTGTGCCACCTTCCACTTAGTTAAACTAGGTCCGGGTGCCGTTTGAAAAGCCGCTGGTACTAATAATGGCATAGGAAGACCATCCATTAAAAAATTGGCTTCTGCACCCTGCCTCACCATCAAATTAATGTAAAAGGCTTGCGTGTTGGAACGGGTAAAGGCCACCTGAGTACTACCGGTACACACATTTATGGGAGGCAGAATGGCGCCACCCTGCTCACAACCAAAACCCCCAATATGGAATACATAAATCGGATGATTTACATCGGAAGTTATGCGCATGCTGGGAGTGGTAGCATTATTTGGAAATGGGACATACTGTTGCTGCCCTGCATTAAGAGTATAGGTCAAGTGAGTAGCAGCTCCATAGTACACATCCACCGTTGTTCCATTTTGCGTAGCGGTAATGTATATATGATCTTGAACAAACAATTGAGTACGGATCGCAATATAGTCCCAACCTATTATATTGGTCGGAATTAGCTGATCACCCACCACATCGAAGCAAGTGCCTGAAGTGTGGTCGATGGAGTCATCTTTAAGAGTAATGGCAATTTTTTTTGTCGCAGTTACATGTGTTCCCCCAAGGTGGGCGGCAGCTGTACGAGCCTGCCCTGCAGGAAAAACAGAAAAGGTTTGCCCCTTATTTAGTATCACACTATAGGATGCACCGGCAGCGATACTTCCACCCAAACCATAGGATGCATTCTTCGTTGGATATATAGTTACAATGGTATTATCCTCGGTGGCCACTATATCTATGGCAGAATAGGGGTATGGTGGACCAACAGCATGGTTGGGCGTTTGGTTCTGAAATGGAGTATAAAAGTCAGTTCCAAGAGCGTTTTTTCCCTTCAATGCCCATATATCGGAGTTATTCCAGTTCCCATCCTCGTAGTAGGCAGTAATTACATTGGTAGAGGTGATGTGTAACCCCACATTATTAACACCACTAATCGTATAGGGCTTATTCTCTACTATATTTGCCTCACCAAGTTCACCGGCAACGGCAGGTACTTTGCGAATAAATGGTGCCATATCCACACTTTGCGAAGAGTTGGCCGGGATATTAACTACGATATCGTGAAATCCGGTTGGATTTGTTACTGCATTATACTGGTTTGCCGGCATGCTAATGGTAACGGTAGCAGAGAAAGCCATGGTAGATAGTCGTAAATTTGCAGGAACACCACCGGGTGTATTATGCGCCCACGTAATCTCCGGAACTACAAACCAGAACTGCGTATCGGTTTGAGCCATTAGCCTAACCGGTCCAATTACAACAAACAGTATAAGAAAAGAGGAAAACCATTTAAACATGCGTCCCCTATGTATCTCTGTTAAATTTGACAAACGTAGAGCATCCATCATCTCAATAATAGTTTTCATTATTCCTATTATATACGTTAAAACGGGGAAAGGTTTAGGAATCGAAATAAAAAAACAAAAATATTTTTTTGACCAATCACCATTTTTGTGAGGTTAAATAAAAACAAATGTAAACAAATTCCGTAGAGAACTTAGACATATTTATCCTAACAAGAATATCATTCGCCAAATATTTGTATTTTTAGTATTCCAAAATATTGAAAACAGGCCACCTATGAAAAATATTTTACCACTAGTAATAAGCGGTTGCAAGAGTTCTCTACTTACTCTATTTGGAGTAATGTTAATGGGCAATGCAATGGGTGATACCCCCCCCTATCTATCCGAAGGGTTCGAAAATGGCGCACTTCCTTCAGGTTGGAGTCGCGATTATGTGAAGGGAACCAACGATTGGCGGTTCTACAATGGTGGGTATAGTCCGAACGACCCCAACTACGTTCAACTGGCTAGCGCCAACGACCCTACTCGTAACCCCTCCTCTGCCCACGGAGGCACCTACGATGCCATGTTTCAACTACAGAGCGTAAACGATGAAGCCACAAAGTTAATTACGCCTGCCATTAACCTTGGCTCAGCAGTAAAGCCGCAGCTCAATTTCTGGCTTGCACAGGTTGCTTGGACATTTGGCGGCAGCACCAGCTGGGACGCGCTTCGTGTTTATTACAAGACCTCCGCCGGAGGGAGTTGGAATCTACTGGCAACTTATGATTTCCCCATAAATGCTTGGACGGAATACAGCATAAACCTACCCAATCCAACCAGCACATACTATATTGCTTTCGAAGGAATCACCCGGTGGGGACTGGGAACCTGTATCGATGATATCTCAGTGGTAGAAAAAGGTTTTCAAGACCGATGGGTAAAAAGCGTTACCTCCATCGATGGATCTACCAATTTCGTGCCATCTGGATCAAACAACAACCCAATGATGGGTTTTCAAGTAAACGTAGGTGGTAACCAAGGAACATGTCTGTTCGACTCGTTAGAAGTAAAGTCGCTAAACACCGATGATAACGACATTGCCCTAAACGGCGTAAAACTATACAAAACAACATCACCCATTTTTTCTACCGACAACCTTGTGGCTTCTGGGAATTTCTCGAGCGGCTATGCACTATTCAATCATCTTAACCTTGATCTGGCCAGCGGGGTAAATTACTTTTGGATATCATATGATGCAAGCGCTACGGCAAAGCATGGCGACTATCTGGATGCCATGATCGAGGCCAATGCCATGAAGATTAACGACACCACCTATGCAGCCACAGCCCTTTCCCCTTCAGGACAGCGCATTATATATCAAACTATTTTCTTCGAGAACTATGAATCAGATCAAAGTTGGACACTTACGGGAGAATTCCAACGTGATGCACCATCAGGTTTAGGTGGCAGCCCTGGAAATCCTGATCCTGCCACAGCATTTTCAGGCACAAAAGAGCTCGGAACAGATCTTACCGGGCTTGGAGCAAGCCTTTACAACTACGAAGCTGGCATCACCAGAGCGACTGCCTACTTGGCTACCTCCCCTACATTAGATGTATTCTACTATAAGGATCTTAAGCTCACCTATCAGCGACAGCTAAACATGTATATTGAGGATAGTGCTGCCGTAGAAGTAAGCAAAGACGATGGTTTAACTTGGACCCGTATTGGTGGAAACATTACCACTGCAGGCCAAAACGCCTTTGTTGTAGATAGCAAATGGAATCGCATTGAGCACTCAATCCCATCCAGCATTAGTCGTTCTAAAAAATTTAAAGTTCGATTTGCCATTTACTACTCCACCATATATAGCTACTCCGGATGGAATGTTGACGACCTTATACTTACTGGAGAGTATATCACAAAAGATGTTTCTGTAGTTCAATGGGTAAGTCCAAATACTAAATGCGGCTTTGGCTCGGCAGAGAGTATAACCGTTAAGGTGGCCAACCTTGCGGCCCAGCCAACCCCCAATAAGGTTCCCCTTGCCATTTCGCTCGATGGAGGATTAACATGGGTTAGAGACACCATAAATCAAGTAATACCTGTTGGTGATACCATTTCCTACACCTTTGCACCTAAATTTGACCTTTCGGTTCCTGGTCCTCGGAACAATGTCTTAGTAAAAACTGAGTTGCCCGAAGATCAAGAAACCAGTAACGACCAAATTACGGCTTCCTTTTATGTGATTCCAACCTACACTACCCCCCAACATTCAAGACGTTGAAACAACGGATGGATTTTGGCGATCTACTCAGGGAGACCTTTGGGAATGGGGAACTATAGGAAAATCACATATCTCGTCGGCAAACTCAGGTAGTAAGGCCTGGATTACGAAGTTAGCAGGAACCTATGGATCGGCCAATCCTACTGGAGAAACCTCTGCATTTTTAGACGATTTTGAAACCCTTGATGGATGGCAACTTACGGGTGAATTCCAGATTGGGATACCTGTTGGTGGCGGTGGCTCAAATGGTGGATATCCGAAGCCGGGAAGTGCTATTTCTGGACTACAAGTTTTAGGTTCAGACCTAACCGGAATTGGAAGTGTACCATTTGGATACGAACCTAATCTAAGCACTCCAACGGCGCTTTCGGCCACCTCTCCTGCTGTCAATCTCAGCAACTATGTATCGGCACACTTAACTTTTTATCGGTATCTAAATGTTGCTGCAGGCGACACTGCAAAGATTGATTTTTCAAAAGATGGAATAAATTGGTATTCTGCCTGGAAAAGCACAGATGCCATTACCGATGGAGCGTGGGAACCCATAGACATTCCAATTGCCGATTCTTTACTTTCATCAACCTTTAAAGTTCGGTTCTCGATTCGGAGCAATGCTACTGACAACTATTCAGGCTGGAACATCGACTACCTTAATATCCTTGGCGTACCTTTCACCTCACCTGTAGCAATATTGGAGAGCCCCTGTATGGACTTTACCAATGCTACGAAGCCAATTTTTGGTGCGGCAGTTAACTATCAAACCGAAAAAGGTGTAGATGGTGCTGCGCTCTACTACTCCATCGACGGTGGTACAACCTGGACGCACGTTGAATCGAACGGTAACACCTTCGATACCCGTTGGAACTGGTATAAAGACAGTACTGTTTCTGCGCTAGGAACCACAGGATGGAGTGGAAATAGCAATGGTTGGAAAAACGTTTACCATATACTACCTGCCAATGTTGCCGGTCAATCGTCGGTTAAGTTCCAGCTAAGGTTTAATTCCGACAGGTTCAACAACGATTACGACGGGGTTGCCTTTGATGATATCAGCTTTACAGAGGCTCCCAACGATTTTGGTGTGACCGCACTTGTCACTCCTCTCAGCAATGTTTGCGACCTTACCAAAAACGAAGCAGTAACAGTAAAGGTGAAGAACTACGGAGTAAGGACTGCCAAAGCGGGAGAAACTGTTAAGGTCAAGTTATCCATAGACCGAGACGGGGACATTCAAAGCGGGGATGAAACGTTTGTGTTGGGTTCTGCCTTGCCAGTTAATTCGGAAACCGACTTAACCTTTACGCAAAAGTTTGACTTTAGCTATGGCGGAACTTATAATATTGTTGCCTCCACCTATGGCGATGCCGGTCCTCGCTTCTACTACGATACTGGTAACGACACGCTTGAAACCAGCGTGCTGGTTAATAAACCATACGTAAATTTAGGTCCAGACATCTACACCGTGCGAGCAGATACGGTTGTACTCGATGCAACAGCAGGTGGTGCAATTTCTTACAGCTGGTATAGTGTAGACACAACTTTGGTACCAACCACATCTACCCTTATTGCCACTACCCCTATCATTCAGTTCCCAACTCTACCTGCAGTTGGTGGGATGTTTCGAGTTGTGGTGGGAGGTGGTTGCACCGCATACGACACTATTTCTATTGTAAAACTCATATCCGACGTTGGAATTGTGAACCTTGTGAGCCCGGTTACTGCATGCCAGCTTAGCAGCAGCGAGCCTTTTAAAATCAACATCGAGAATTTTGGTACCGACACGCTAAACGTTGGAGACTCCATTGCTCTAAACTGGACAATAAATGGTGGCACTACTATTCAAGATACGGTGGTTCTTCAAAATATTCTGTTACCTGATGATACAGTAGAAATTACCACAAACAAAAAGACAGATTTCAGTGCCGTTGGTAATTACAACATTGAGCTCTACGCCAAACGACCTTATGATGAGGTTCCGGCTAACGACCACCTTCCCTCAACCATTACAGTTCATGGATTTCCAACGTTTAACCTTCCTGTTGTTCCAGCAACCATATCTGCTACCAGCTATACAATAGATGCAGGAACGGGTTGGACAACCTACCAATGGCAGGATGGCTCCACAAACCAAACCTTTGTTATGGACACACTAGGTTGGGTTAAAGCCACTGTAACGAATGAATTCTCGTGCCCTGCCTCCGACTCAGCATACATTAATTTGCGATACACCGATATCTCTCTTCAAAAAATAGTATACCCCGAAGATATCTGTAAACAGACCCTTCCTGTGTATCCTCAGGTTACCGTTCGAAACAATGGAACCAATACATTGGCAATTGGTGACAAGGTGAATGTAAGTTTCAAAATGAATAATGGAACAATAACTACCGACCAGGTGACCTTGAATTCAGATTTCACTCCAGGAGAGACGTTTAATCACACCTACTCGGTTCCGGTTAATCTTAGTTCAGCTGGAGCCTACAGTTTTGTTTACTGGGCTGAAGCGTTAACCGAAATGAAACGAGAAAACGACACGCTAAAAAGGATCATAAACGTAATCACACCTATTATCCTAAATTTACCACCAACCGTGGTGACAAGGAATAGCCAGGTGATTCTTGATGGTGGTACAGGTGCTGACGCCTATCTTTGGAATACTGGCGCTACAACACAGTCCATAACAGTCACTACATCGGGCCAATACTCACTCATCGCCACGTTAGGTGGCGCATGTTCAGCCTTTGATACCTCTGATGTTACCTTCTTGCGCCACGACTATGCGCTTACCCAGTTCGTAGACCCGCTAGATTCCTGCGCAACAAGTTCAGCAAGGAACGTTTCTGTTAGAATATACAACAACGGTAACGACACGTTAACAACGTCACAGAGCCTTAGCGTTGCACTCACTGTTGATGGAACACTTAATCAGACAAAAGTTTTCCAACCTAGCACAAAATTTATTCCAGGTGCTTTTAAGGATCTCTATTTCGACAATCCATTAAACCTTAGCACTGCAGGAAGTAAAGCGCTTACAGCTCAACTAACCTTCGCCAGCGATATTAATGCAAGCAATAATTCCACGGCAAAGACAATTAATGTATGGGCAAACCCTGTAATTAACCTTGGTTCCGATCAGTGGTTAACCAGTGGTAGTACTATCTTAAATGCGGGCAGTGGGTATAGCTTTTATCTTTGGAATACTGGCGCTACAACACCCTCCATTACCGTTTCAACCAGCGGAACCTATAGTGTAACAGTTACCTCCGACAAAGGATGTACCGGTAGTGACGCAGTTGGCGTTAGCTTCATAGCCACCGCTCTTAACATCACTTCATTATTAGCACCAGTTACTGGATGTCCGTCTCAGAGCCCTATAGATGTGACCATTGAAATCACGAATCAGGGTATCTCCGCATTGTCGTCTGGAACAAAAATACCGCTTGGTTACAAATATAATGATGGGGTAACTAAGAGCGATACGCTAGAACTATCTACAGACTTAAACGCTGGGGGCAAGGTTAACCACACCTTTGCAGACAAAGTTGTTATTAGTACGGCAGGCAATATGTCGTTTAAAACCTTCACATACTATAACAACACTCAAGGACCAGTTTCTGAATTTTTTGTTCAGACTCTTCCTCTTCCCTCCTTTCACTTTACATTAGATACGTTAAAAGTAAATTTCCCATATGTAGTGGCAGCCTATGGAGGAACCTCCTATCTATGGAGCAATGGAGCGAACACAGCCACAACAATTGCAAACGGTCCTGGAAATTACTGGGTAAAGGTGACCGGTAGTAACGGATGCTCTCTTACCGATACTGTTTATGTTACAACGATTACAAGTATCGGAGAGAACGATTTCTATGCGACACTAGCATACTATCCAGTTCCAGCCAACTATGTTTTACATGTGGAAGCGTCGCTAAAGGCAACTACCAACGTTACCATTGAGGTAATTGATATGTTAGGTATTCCGCGATGGTCTAAAAACTATGTGAACACAGACAAAATAGAAGAAGCAATTGCGCTAGACGACATTAAACCAGGAACTTACCTACTTAGGATTTCCACTCCTACTGGTAACGCAACAAAAACGTTTATTATAAGTCGGTAAAATAGAAGGAGGCCCTTAAAACGGGCCTCCTTCTTTATTATCCAAGATAACAGTTATAACTCTACAATTTCATTGCAGCAGCTTCCGCTTAGATAACTTTTCCGCTTTACGGTATGGCAAGAAGAACTTCCGCAAGATAAGTCGGAGGTCGTTCACATAGCTCAAATGACCTAATTATCCGTATCAAATACTGAAAGAAGTTGTCAACAAAATCAAATCCATCTTACCGTTAAGCCTCCCTCATTAAATACAATCTACCTGGTAAAGTAGTTTAAAGGACGAATACCCAGGATGCTTCAGCAAAAGTTTACCGCCATTCAAGAACAGCTGTTGGGGCAGCATTTCTGAGTTTTTGGTTAAGAGAATTTGATTACTGGTAATTTAACAAACAACATAGTACAGTATTATCTCGTCCTCCATCGGAATAAGCCCAATGCATAGATAATTTAATCTTGAAATAGATTAGTGTAGTCATTAAAAGAGGAGAGCTGCCTCAATTTCTTTTGGAGCAGCCCTCAATCTAATTAAACCCAAACTATCTATCAAGTCTATTGTCAGAGCAATGGTATTAAGGTAATATATATTCCTGCAATAATAGCAGTAGTAATAACTCCGGATATGTTAGCCCCAATAGCCTCAGGCAAAATTAACGAGTAAGGATTATCTTTACTGACAATTTTTTGTGCAACCTTAGCGGTTGTTGGCACGCAACTTACCCCAGCAATCCCAATGACTGGGTTTAAAGTTTCCTTTCTTAATAAAATACATAGCATAACCGCCAAGAATACCTCCTACCCCTGATATTAAAAGAGAAATAATACCCAATACTAGCAATTTAAGAACAACGGGGTCAAGTAAAAGGTGTGCATCGCAAAGTACACCTAACACAATACCAAGAAAAAAGGTGGAACCGTAAAGCAATGGTCCACCAATAAACTCTTGAAGATGCTTTAAATCGGATTCACGAATAGCGACACCCACAAATAGTGAAAAGAAAAGAGGAGAAGCTACAGGGAAGAGAAAGCACAAAACTGCACAAAGAATTACTGAGAAGCTTAGTTTTGTAGCAGCACTATAATTTTTTGGCTTACCCTTTCTTACCATCCGAATTTCTCGAAACCTCTTTGGCACCATAAGTTTCACTAAACATGGATAACCGCCATAAGTTAATCCAAGATAGAGGTAGGGCAACCACTGTAATTGGAACAAAAAGATGCTTTGAAAGGGAGAGAGAAGTAAACAGCACCATTGGTCCGTCAGCTCCACCAACCATAGCAATGGATGCGCTATCGGCTAGCGAAAGCCCCATTGAGTGTGCTAAAGGTAAAGTAAGGAATGTTCCCAATTCAGCGCACAAGGCCAAAAACATACTGGTGAACGGGTTTAGTAGCAAGTAACCAATATCTAACAAAGAACCAATGCCCATGAAGACAAAACAGGCGATAAGACCATTGCTAAAAGTCAAGGTATATACCGGTTGCAAAAAATTGATTTGCATTAAATTCATCAAAGAGTTGGTTTCCGAAACCATAGGATCGACAAACAAATTGCCCATTGAGCCACCTGGCATAAATAGTGTTGCACAGTTAATGGCAACCATTCCCATACCCATAGGGATCATCACCAGTGGCTCAAGAATACCCTTTCGACCGAGGTAAACTAAAAGGAAACCTAAAAAAACAAGTAGAACTCGCATGGAAGCCATCAACCATCCGGATGCAACCATCGTTCCAAAGCCCTGAAAGATTTGAAATAAGCTAAATTTTTCCATAGTAATGATAATTCTTGGTTTGCTCATCCCAATCTCGCTTGGAAATATTCTCTTTGTGATTCTTTCCAAAGAACATTTTTACAAGATCATTCCAACCTTGGTTTTGAGACGCCTTATCTTTATTTTCAGAATAGTAATGGTTTACCAACTCATTGTTTTCAACCACCTCATCCTGTGATGCGATCTGAATTGCAGCACTTTTTCGTGCTGATTTAATTCTCCAAATACGACGAATTTCATCTTTCTTCAACTTCCACAAGTTGGACGATTCTGTTCCACGAACAAGTAGGGCAATTACTCCTGCCACAGCAAAACCTATGGCAAACGTAAACACCATCATGCCGATGGTTTCAAATAAAACGGATAACATAATTAATGGGATTAGTTAATTCTTTGTGTAATCGTTTAAAAAGAAAATAAATATGCCAAGGAAAGGCAGTTGGGGAAAAGTTAATCCTGCGCTAAATAAGCAGGATGTATTGTTGCTTATCGGAATTAAAGCAAGAATATTCGTTAGGCTGCAGGTGGATTTTGCATCCCATATCTTTTGACTGCGTCGTAGCGGAGCATAAACTAACAGGCAAATCAAACCGTAGAACTTTACAAGGCTTGTGACTTTTAATTCTATTTGGTTCCGAATTTTTAATTGCACCATTTACCTCTACATCAATCAATTCAAATTCTGCCGAATAATTTACAAAATGGCTGGCGCCATAGCATAAAAGTTCAGCATGAAATTGATCAACCAATATTCCATTTCGATCAACCCAATATTGCCTTGTTACATTGGAATTGCTATAAACAAATGCATACACAATCAACCAAAAAAGTGCAACAGAAACAATATTCAATAAGCGTTTCACGGGAAATTATTTTAAGATGCAAGTTTACAATCGTTTTTGGCACGTTGTAACTATTTCAACCCTCTTTCTTTCATCGTCACTATTATTGTATAATATTGTATTTGTGACACTTAAGCCACACAGCGGCATCTATATGTCGTCAAACATAAAGACGAGAGCAGTTAACCACCTTGGAAAAATGATTTACTCAATCAAAAGAAAAATTGAAACGGTAGATTGATTGAACTAATAAAATTAGATATCAACTATTTAGCCATGGTTCAAGGAAAGAAAACTCATTTTCGCAAATACTGTGTATAAAGTTCAGCTTTAAGGTAGGATTGTTAAAATGAATAGTTTTTTTATTTTCTAGGTATAAAATTACGCAGTGCAACTATTCATCACCCGCAAAAACATTTACCGTAAGGCAACTTTTGTTTTTCCTATTTACGACAAGCAAGAGATCAAATAATTATTGCCAATCGATTAAATATTGTAATGATTATGGAGGAGTGCATGCTGATTCTTCTCTGTTTTGCGAGTTAATGCTGCAAGATTCACATCGCTAAAGCAACAAAAATATTTACGTTCACTTCAGCAGAAAAAGTCCCAGCAGTAAGCCCAATGGCATTTGGATAAATACCATAATTCCCGAATGATCGTTGAATACGATTACATCTGACTCGCTTCAGTTAATAACGATAATGCTGATTAAAATCATTTGAATTGCCTACTCAGCTTGTTAATTTTCAGCCATCAACACCATCAAAAAAAACACCATAAAATGCTAAAAATAGAAAAACATCCCATCCTTGAAGTTCCCAAAGGAGTGGAAGTCACCTTCCTATATGAAGGAAAGCAGGTAACGGGAGAGAAGGGATTAACCATTGCCGCTGCGCTCCACCGCGCTGGTTATCCTGTACACAGCCATAGTGTGGAAAACAGAGAACGCAGTCTCGAATGCGGCATTGGCAAGTGCGGAGCCTGTGAAATGCTAGTTGACGGTCAAATCAAGCGCATCTGCATTACGCCTGTCGATGGAGTGAAGGAAGTTAAAGAGGTACCTCACAACCATACTCCAGAGGTAGAACCGGTAAATAAAGAAATTTCGACGAAAGTATATAAAACTACAGTTGCCATTATTGGAGCTGGCCCAGCTGGACTGGCTTGCCGCGAAATGCTGCTAGAGCGTCATGTGGAAAACATCGTTATCGACAATAATGAAAAAATTGGAGGACAATTCAACATGCAAACGCACCAATTCTTCTTCTTCGAAAAGGAGAAAAAGTTTGGTGGTATGCGTGGCTTTGAAATTGCAAAAACACTTGCTGGCGAAAACCATGAAGGCATATTCCTAAACAGCACCGTTTGGGATATTCTTGAAGGAAAGCGCATTGCCGTTAAGAATATTCGAACCGAAGAAATTTACTTTGTGGAGGCCGACTACATGGTTATTGCTACTGGGGCAGTTCCATTTATGCCAACATTTGAAAACGACGACTTGCCCGGAGTATACACTGCAGCGGTTGTTCAAAAAATGATGAACCAAGAGTTTACCCTCCTAGGGAAAAATATACTCACAGTAGGTGCAGGCAATATTGGCTATTTAACCTCCTATCAACTTATGCAGGCCGGAGCAAATGTGAAAGCCATAATAGAGGCAATGCCAGGCGAAGGAGGTTTCCCGGTCCAAGCAAATAGAGTTCGTCGCTTGGGAATTCCAGTGATGCTTAGCAAAATTCTTATTAAGGCCCTACCAAATAAGAAGCATGATGGAATTGTTGGCGCTATTATTGCCGACTGTGAAAACTTTAAACCTATACCAGGCACAGAACAAATTATTGATGGAATTGACACCATTAATATATGTACTGGATTAGTTTCAGACGACCAACTGTTAATTAAAGGGAACGAGGTATTTGGACGAAATTGTTATGGTGCAGGAGACTCAATTAGAATAGGCGAAGGAACAAGTGCCGTTTTAAGAGGTAAGCAGGTAGCATTTGAAATACTACAGGCCCTCGACATCAAATACAATTATGACGAATTTCTTGCCATTTCGAAGGAGTACATCGATTCCAACAGCACCCACTCCGGGTTATAGAGAAGCCATTTGTACCCACAGAAGAGCGGAGCAAAAAACCGTTTGTCCAAATTGATTGTCTTTACGGATTTGCCTGCAACCCTTGTCAATTTGCCTGTCCGCATGGAGCAATTACCAAAAGTTCCACGAGCACCGTGCCCCAACTCGACTTCGACAAGTGTATTGGTTGCATGGAATGTGTTTATCAATGCCCAGGTCTAGCAATATTCGGTTACAACTATGCAAAAGATTGGCTCTTTCTGCCTATCGAATACGAGGTAAATGAGGGTGCCGAAGTATATCTTGTAGACAATCAAGGCAAGAAATTGGGTGAAGGCATTATTGAGAAAGTTCTTACCAAGAAGAACAAGACCAATATTGCACGAGTAAAGTCAACTACGATTCATGGCAATGACCTCATTGCCGTAAGAGGCTTCATTGTAAAGGAAAAATATCCTTTACCGGTTAAACTGTTGAAGACCTCCTACTCCCCTGAAGATAAAACCTACGTGTGTCATTGCGATGACGTTTCGATGGATGAGATACTGGCAACAATTGGCAATCGCAAATTCATCTCCGCCGACGAGATTAAGCATACCACCCGTCTTGGAATGGGAGCTTGTCGTGGGAAGCGATGCATTAAGCGATTGAAAACAGCTCTTTTGCCAATGGGAATTCAAATAGTGGGAGACGCAACTCCACGCGGTCCATTGAGCAATCAGATAAACATGGGAGAGCTATTTCCAAAGAGTGTTCCCGAAACCTACATCACCGGCATCAATGGCAAAAAGAGCCAAATAATTAAGGTAAAAGCCTTAGTAGCCGGTGGCGGAATTGCCGGAAGTGCACTATTCCGATACATGGCAGAAGCAGGAATGTCCCCAATACTACTAAACTATGGACGTGGTTCGTCATGGCGGAATATTGCCGGAGGACGTCCCGCCTTTTCACTGCCAGAAATTGCAGATATTGCCATCCGAAGCCATGAGATTTTCAAGGATTTGAATAAGATCAGCAAAATAGATTATCGTCCTATTAATTATGTCTCCTTTGCTCACGACGAAGCCAACTACAAAGCACTTGATGCTTCCAAGGCATGGAGCAACGCCTTTATGGTTGAACCCAAAGATTTCAGGAAAGAAATCTCGCCAAACTTTAACCCAAAATTAACCACCTACTTATCTGCATTGATTACCAAGGACTGCTGGCAAGCTACCCCAGGAAAAACCATTGACCTAATACGAAAAATTGGTCTTGCCAAAGGTGGAACTATCAAAGAGGACTGTGAGCTTATTAGCGTGCATCGCGATGGGAATGGGTATGTAGCACTGGTAAGAGATCACGATCACAGCTACATAGAATATCACGCAGAACACTTTGTCAATGCTCTTGGACCAGAATGCGACAAATACGCACGCCAGCTGGGCCTTGACCTAGGCATGTATCCAGTTAAGCACCAAGCCTTTATAACTCGCCGTCTACCATGGATGGGAGTAAATGGAGATCCACTTGGAATGCTGATCGATCGCCGAAAATACAAGGGCTTTGCTGCAGTGTACGGTCAGCAGTTGGCTGAAACAGGGCAAATCATTGGCTGCGCCTCACCTGCAAGTGATCCTCACGAATCAGGTAAAAATATAAAATTAAACACTCAAGAATTTATAGAGATTGCCTCCGAAGTTTTTGCAAGTTGGATTCCACAACTTGCAAGTGTAGGATTCCAAGCCGTTTGGGCTGGCTATTACACTGAACCAAGAATGTATGTAGACCCAGCGAATGGGCTTCTGGTTGGACTTCGTGGACATGGTTTTATGCTGGGTCAAGGACTTGCCAAGATGTATGTTGACGCACTTACCGGAAAACCTGTACCAGATTACTTTAAACGATTAGCCCTTGATGGTGACGGATTACCAGAAAAAGCATTTAAATAAAAAAATAGGTGTAACCCTCAATCCCGGTATGAAAAAAAACATACCGGGATTTTTATTACAAGTTCCATTGCACAATGGATTAATCCCGTAGACTAAACTATAAACGTAAAAAAACAGAGGCATTCATAAATCGACTAAGCATTTCGAACCTAATCCTAAACAAACAATCAATAGATTGCTACAAATTTTAGTTTACAAAGTTACATGAGAAATATTGTAGTAGTTTTAAAATGCTAATTGTTGATTTTTTTATGCGATTACTTATTTCCCCGTTGGTTATTCTTCTTCTGACTCTACATTTCAAAGGATATTCCAGCGACCTACCAATTAATTCAGAAATAGACACCGTTCTTTCCTACATTTCTAGTGGACAAATTGAACAAGCAAAAAAATTAATTTTTCAGTTAGAACAAAGGGGAAACATTAAACCAACCTATTTAGCTTCGCTTTATTACGTCAAGGCCAAATTGCTAGAGCATCAGAATAACACAGCAGATGCTCTAAGGCTTTTAGAGCAAGCAGAAAAATTAAGCATTTCCATTAATGATCCCATTCTACTTCATCGTTGTCTTCTTTCACGAGAACTTATCTTCACGGAACAAGGAAAAAACGATTCTGCAGCTATTATTTGCTATAGAAGGCTTGAACTTAATCGTCTCCAGCACAACTATCTAGCTCTTTCAGACAATTTTAGAGCACTTAACTCTCTTCTTACAACACATCTTTATTCACATTCGGCAAATGGATTAATTGATTCATGCCTACACTACGCTTTTTTGAGTAAGGATCAAAAATGCATTGCCGTTGCCCTTACCAACTTTGGGTTATACACCTATGATAAAGACAAGTCAACTGGATTAAAATACCTTCTTGCTGCAGTAGACTCCTCTAATCGAATTCCGGATGATCTGGTATACATTTATGCCCGAATACAAACTGCCGAAATACTTCTCAATTCGGGCAATCTGATAAAGGCTCAAAGTCTCCTACAGGAAGCTCTAGCAAAATGCATTGAAAAAGGCGAATTTAATCAACGTACGCATGTCTACCTCGCTATTGGACGTATTGATATTCGAGAACACAACTATCGCAAAGCTATTACACATCTTCAACTTGCTCGAGACATTGCAGAGAAAAAGCCCATTCTTTACTATTTACCAGACATATACGAAACACTTTCACAGGCCTTTCAAGCGGTGAAACAGTACGACAGCAGCCTTCATTATAGTCGAAAATCAGCAGCCATCCAACTCCAGCTCACCAACGAAAGCACCAATAGGCAGGTGGCAGAAGTTAATGCAAAGTATCAACTAAGAGGCAAAGAATGGGCCATACTAAACATGGGAAACAAACTTGGCTCCTACCGAAAAATTTTAGGAGCACTTTTTATTGGTTTATTCATAGTTGTTACATTTTTTGCCTTATACCTTGTTCGCATAAACATTAACCGTAGCGATGAAAATTTTCAGTTGGATCCATCAAAAAAAAGTGCAAAAAAAGTTTCCATTTCACTTCCCGTTCAATTCAAGAGTGAATTTGAAGAGACTTTCATAAAAAAAGAGATATTTACCCAACCCGACCTTTCACTTCAAAAATTAGCCGACATACTGCATACCAACACCTCGTATCTATCACGTTTTATTAATGAAGAGTACAAATGCAGTTTTCCACAACTGCTTAATCACTATAGGGTAGAAAAGGCAAGTAAACTCCTTCTCAGTAGCAAAATGAATAAATTGACCATTGAAGCTATAGCCCAGGCAGCAGGATTTCATTCAAAATCGACTTTCAATACAGCATTTCGGAACAAAAAAGGGGTAACACCTACCGATTGGAAGGAATCTTCATCAAACTCTCTACCTGCAAATTAGAAGACATCTTTATTCGGATTCATAAATCAGAACATACAACATTTGCGGGAATTAATGTCGAGTGGTAAACTTGTCATGAGGTTGCCTCAAGGCAAGCTCAAATCACTAATTCCAAACTAAAACGCATAACGGTATGAGAAGACTTTTAATTCTAATGGCCTCCTTGCTTGTATTGAGTTCGACAACGCTAAGCACATTAGCCGCCACAGCCAATGTCACCCAAGAAAAACAAAAAACAGAGGTAACAAAAGACACTACAAGTGCCAACTCAACAGCTAATTCAGGAAAAACAACCGGGCAAAAAGTTCTAGCCACTGTAATAGGAATCGCGATTCTGTTGGCATTTTTGGGATGTCTTACCTATATGTACATTTTTCTAAAGAAAAAGTATTATACCATAACGTCGGTTCAGGAAATGAAACAACAACGACAAGCACAAAACCAATCTCCCGATTCCTCACCTGAAGAGAATCAACAAGCGGCAGAACTGCTTGAGCAGGCACTTAGCCAATGGTCGTCATACGTTGGCGAGGATAGTGAAACATACTTCATTCCCAGAAAAATGATTCAGGTTAAACGATCGGTAGGTATAATGAACCAAGCCAAAGCTATTATGCCAACAGACGAAGGCGTAATAGACAGAATGAATGAGCTTGGTGGCATCATCAACGAGCGCACCCATCGATCATTTGCAGGTAGTTGGTCGTTGCTTGGAATCTCCTTCTTGGTAATGCTTTTCTTCTATTTTGTAGCAGGTGGCAACGATGGATTTTTCCACCGAATACTAAGTTTATGGTGGCTTTGGGGATCGATGATTTTTTATATCATGGCTAGCTATGCGCCACAATTCCTTATTGAAAAAAGGATGGAATGGTTTGGTGGCAAAAAGTTTTCTAGTGGACTAATCAAAACGGTACTTGCCATTGTGGCCGCAACACCGGCAACCTATACCGTCGTAACCAAATGGAGCGATGGTAGCACCACCAAATCGGAAGAAGGTGCCGGAACATTCCTTTTCATAATGGCACTTGCAATAATTGCCTTAATCATAATTGGAACATTAATAATATTCTTTGGTCTAATCAACTTTTTAAGAAATTACATCCTTTTCTTCTAATTTTAAATAGAGAAAAACCTATAATGCTTCAGCCCTGTTCGGGTTGAAGCATTATAGGTTTACACTACTGTCAGGGGGAAAAAATTATTTCCTCCCGTATTGCTTAAAATAGTTAAACCTCAAGAGGTATGTAAAAACAGGAGCCACATTCTCTACATTACTAAATACTTGTCCGGCGGTCGACGGGTTCTACGGAGAATTTTCCGACTAGCGAATAAAGTATTAAAGAACAACATACCAATATTTGATGCGAGTTTTCTGTTGGGGATCGATAAATGTTGACCGGACAATAATGTTATTTTTAGTGCATAAAAACCGCCATATCACAACCTATCAAAAAGTTGGATTTTCATTCTATTTGGCAGTCTACCTGATTATTTACACCAACAGAAAATTTATGGAATGTTAAATTAGCTATTTTGCAACCCTTTTCCTTAAAAAAATAGCTTATGAAAAGATTTATTATACTATTTATGGCTGTGGCATGCATCGGTATACAAACAAAAACTAATGCAAGCCCTGCCTTTCCCAAACCAATTACATTTACTCAACCCGACGGCCAATCAATCACCATTCAACTCAAGGGTGACGAACATTCCAAATGGGCATCAACCACTGATGGCTATTCATTGATTTTCAATGGGAAAGGCTATTACGAGTATGCCACCCTCGACAGTCGCGGTTACATGGTACCGTCAGGTGTTATTGCTAAAAACATACAACTACGTACCTCGTCAGACATTAACTTTTTGGAAAACATTCCTAAGGATGTTCGCTATGCTAAGGAACAACTTCAAATGTTGAGAAACGTCAGACAGATAAAACGAACGGAGGCAAAACGTGCTTTTCCAACCACGGGTGATCGCAAACTGATATGTATTCTAATGGGATTTAAGGACAAGGCCTTTACTAAAACTCAGTCGGATTTTGAAAACCTCTTTAACCAAGTGAACTATACCACTAACGGAGCCACAGGAAGCGTTAAGGATTACTATCAACAAAATTCATACGGAAAATTCAACCTCTCTGTAACAGTAAAGGGACCATATACTGCAAGTCAGAATATGGTTTACTATGGTGGAAATGATTCAGATGGTTATGATCTACACCCCGACTCACTAGTTTCGGAGGCTGTAAGATTAGCCAATCCAGATGTAAACTATGCCGATTTCGATAACGACAAAGATGGCAATGTTGATGGAATTTATATTATATACGCAGGCTATGGTGAAGAAGCAGGTGCTTCAACCAACGCTATTTGGGCACACGCATGGGAAATACCGACAGTAAATCTCGACGGCAAAAACATTTCTGCCTACTCTTGCTCAGCCGAATTAGAAAATAACTCCGGGTCAACGATGACTGGTATTGGGGTTATTTGTCATGAATTTGGCCACGTATTGGGAGCTCCCGACTATTACGATGTGGACTACGAGGAAAATGGGCAATTCGATGGAACTGGTGATTGGGACATTATGTCTGGTGGTTCATGGAACAATGATGGTATTACACCTGCGCATCACAATGCCTATACAAAAGTTTACATTTATCATTGGGCAACGGCTAGTGAACTAACTACCACTACATCGAAGTCGTTACCATCGTCAAAATCTGATGAAACAGCTTTTTACCGCATAAATACACCAACGACTAACGAATTCTACTTGCTAGAAAACAGGCAGCAAGAAGGTTTTGATGCCTATATTCCTGGACATGGATTATTGATTTACCACGTTCATAAGGATATTGACACCCACATGAATTCAAACGATATAAATGCACAAGCGCCTCAAATGATGTATCCAGTTTGCGCATCAGCAACCATAAACCCTGGCTCCTCAGCCAGTTCATACGGCTCAATCAACTCCAGTGGCTGTACTTTCCCTGGAACAACTAACAAAACATCCTTTACCGACAATTCAACTCCTTCTGCAAAATCATGGGCTGGCACAAACACATTAAAACCAATCACCAATATTGTTGAGAACACGTCAACAAACGTGATAACTTTTGACTTTATGGGTTTAATGCCTGGCTTTACAGCAGATAAAACGACAATATTTCCAAATGATCCAGTAATATTTACAGATGCATCGTTTGGAAATCCATCAAGCTGGCAGTGGAATTTTGGAGAGAATGCAAATCCAGCAACGGCAACCACCGTTGGCCCGCACACTGTTACCTACTCAACAATGGGCTCTAAAACGATAACTCTAACCGTAAATGGAACTCTAACAGAAACTAAGTCGGCCTATATTTCTGTTGTGGATCCAACTGCTCCAACCACCATTGTTGGATGGAATTTCGAGGACAAAGATCAAGTTGCCGATAATGGTATTCCTATTAATGCCAGCAAAACTATTGCATGCAGTGCTACGGGAAGTGCTGGTTCATCCTCCGGAAGTGGAGGTACTGGCACCTACTCTCTCTCAAATTCAGGTTGGAACAATGGTTCTGGAATCAAAAGCCTGGAGTATTGAATTCTCGACAATTGGATACTCTAACATCTCTATATCATCTAAACAAAAAAGTTCCAATACAGGCCCAAAAGATTTCAAACTACAATACTCAATAGGTGGTGGAAGTTGGAGTGATGTAAATTTAGGATCAACTACAGTTGCAAACGACAACTTTGTTAGTGGAACTCTCTCAAACATTGAATTGCCGGCTGATGCCAACACCAACAATCCATTTCGGCTCGTTGGATAATGACCAGCAACAACCAGGTTAATAGTGGTAGTGTTGCATCCACTGGAACAAATCGAATTGATGACATTGTTGTTCTTGGTAAAAAAACAGAAACTTCAACCCCTTACAGTTTAACTATAACACACACTGGCAATGGAACGACTAACCCGGTTGATGGTATCTACAATTACAACAGTGGGTCATTAGTAACATTAACAGCAAGTGCAGACGAGGGTTACAAATTCTCAAAATGGACAATAAATGGAAGTGATGTGCCCACGTCATCAACTCAATTAACAATTACAACCAATACAACCGCGGAGGCGGTTTTCACGCCAAACACCGGAATAATAGACAACATTGTCTCAAACGCTGTTTTCCCCAACCCATTCACCAGCACACTATCAATCAGCAATAATTCAGCCTTAATAAAAAACGTTTGGATTTTGGACCTAACGGGGAAAGTAATAATTCAGCGAGAAAGTATTAACCTTAATAAAACGTCATTTGAATTGCCAGATCTCAAGCCTGGCAGCTATCTTGTGAGAATTGAAAATAATCAGGGAAATATACAAATGTCGAAAATAATTAAGAACTAATTGGATATAAACCAAGTTAACTATTGGATAAAAGGACAACCGTAAGATTGACCTTTTGTGTTCTGCAACCTATGATTGAATAATTAACATTATCCAACAAAAATTATCTTTGCCAAACAGCTTTATTACAATTACGTTGTAGAATAACACACGGAATAGATACACATGTAAAATTCAACGTTTAAACGACAATCATGAAAATTACCTTAACAACTATTTTTTCATTAGTGGTAATGTCCATTCAACAAACATTTGGTGGTCCAGCCTACCCCTACCCAATTACCTACAAGCAACCTGATGGTTCCTCCATTACCATCACATTAAAAGGAGATGAACATATAAAATGGGCGGAATCGGAGGATGGATATACCCTTTTACGTGATAAAAAAGGATACTTTGAATACGCATCTCAAGACGATGATAGAAAACTGCTTATTCCATCAGGGAGAATTGCAAGGGACATTAACAAGAGATCAACAGATGATATTACCTTTTTGAGCGGCATCAACAAGGGTTTAATGTATTCACAAAGCCAAATAAGCACACTCAAAAGAATAAGTTCCTTCCAAAATGATTCTACTACACGAAGTTTCCCCACAACTGGCCAACGAAAATTGGTGTGTATATTAATTGGTTTTGCTGACGTTGACTTCACCA
>Ga0268359_12219_pt1 | contig 49602 bp, 51 predicted proteins | sample BioMet11_FD_194416 | JGI IMG/M metagenome (GOLD analysis project Ga0268359, IMG submission 194416) | Sewage microbial communities from Oakland, California, United States - Biofuel 11 (PacBio Assembly) | ecosystem: Engineered > Wastewater > Sewage > Unclassified | place: USA: California | collected...
TTTCGGCCTAAAAGAATACGATAGTTGAACTGAAATGACACTATCAGCCTGTGGAGGGTTGACCGAGTGGCTAAGGAGCTCGCCTGGAAAGCGAGTAAGGTGTAACAGCCCCGCGGGTTCGAGTCCCGTGCCCTCCGCCAAAACAATCCACCCTGCGATTTAATATCGCAAGGTGGATTTTATTTTGCGATATTAAAAGCAGCCCGGTGGATTTTTCGCTAGCATCGCCCAAGATCAGCGCGATTGGAATGCGATGCGAACGTGAGAACCAAATCAAGGGTACGGGACGAGAAGAGGACCGTGCTGATTTTGCGCGGCTTCAGCCGCATTGCAAAATCGGACAGCGAAGGGAGGCTTATCCATAATGCCGACCGTAGGAGTGAGCTCACAGAATGTCGCGAACGTTGCTGATTTTGCGCGGCTTCAGCCGCATTGCAAAATCGGACAGCGAAGGGCGGATTCTCCATAATGCCGACCGCAGGAGTGAGCTCACAGAATGCGCGAGAGATGAATATTATGTTCATGAATAAATCCATAATCAATACACGAAAACTACGCAATCAGGATCGTCAAAAATAAGGGATCAAAATATAAGGTACCAATCTTATGGAAAAACTCATTTTGGTACCGTAAGCAATAGGCTGCAGCGATCGAGCATCTGATCCAATCAGCAGAATCAATGAAAATAGCCGGTGTTAGTCGTCACTAACTTCTGCGGCCCATTGGACATGGTACCAATATGATAAAAAAAGCATTATTGGTACCTTTTTTGTGCATTCATCAAAATACTCGGATTGTGAGGAAACATTTGTGAAGTACTTTCTAGAGACTCTCTGACGCATCCTATTTCCCAATGGCTTTAAGCATCAATACCTTTAACATTTTTGCCAGTGTAAAGGTGAAATTCAGAAGTCACAGCATGTACACTATGCAGCGGCAGCCTAACAACAAGAATGAGTTTTGCCGGCAGCCACTTGTCTTTTCAATCATAACCACCGGCTCAGCCGGTGGTTTGTTTTAGGCCCTAGAAGGGCCATTACCTGCAGCGTCTCAAGACGCGCTGAAATAATCCGCCAACCGCACCATCTTTTCTACCAGCCCTAAAGGGCTACTTTTTCTTTTCTCCGGTGAACGGATCTATATATTCTTTCATTGTCAACTGGTCATCAGCAATGTCTTCCTGAAGTTGTGTACGTATGTACTCCTCGATTTTCTTTGCATTTTTCCCTGCTGTATCAACATAGTAACCTCGACACCAGAAGTGTCTGTTTCCGTATTTGTATTTCAGATTCGCATGTCTGTCGAAAATCATCAGCGAACTCTTTCCTTTGAGATATCCTACGATTTGGGAAACACTGTATTTTGGTGGTATTTCAACAAGCATGTGAACATGATCCGGACAGCATTCCGCTTCGATGATATTAATTTCTTTCCTTGCACACAGCAGTCTTAATGTTTTTCCAATGTCTTCCCTGATTTGTCCATATATCACACGTCTTCTGTACTTTGGTGCGAACACTATGTGATACTTACAATTCCAGGATGTGTGTGCTAAACTATTCTTGTCTTTCATAGACATCCTCCTTTGCAATTGATAGCTTGGTTGGCGAACCATTGCTATCATAGCATAGGAGGTTTTATTTGCCTAAAACTCAAGTGGATTAATCCACCTGCATAGCAGGTGGTTTTTTATTCCTCACCTATTCGGCTCGGAATCACCGCTAAAGCTACAAAAAAAACTACACATCAGGAATATTAATTTCCTGATGTGCAGTCAAAACATGAAAGATAAATTACTTTACCGTTACTTTTACAGCTGTTCTAATTCCGTTCGGCGAGAAAACATAAACATTCGTCGTTCCTGCCGCGATTCCTGTAATAACGCCATTGGAATTGACTTTGGCGATACTTGTATTTCTGCTCTTGTATCTGACCTTTGCACAATGCGTCTTGTAAAGAAGTTTGTGCCCGCCGCCTGCCGTCACTTTTCCCCGAACTGCTGCGGTGTTGCCGGCTGCCAGCGTGACAGCAGTTTTGTTGACTGTCGTTTTTGTTGTGTTGTAATATCCCTGATGCGATCCGCATGCCGCCGTATGAGTCGTATTGCTCGTGCAGAGCTTCTGCGTGCCCTTATATGCAACAACGCGATATTTGTATACATCGCCTTTGACCCTGTTTTTGATTTGATACTTTGTTGTTGATCCGCTCTGGATCGTCTTGATCTTTTCATATGTATTTGTATCAGTTTTTGTATTGCAGTGATTTCCATAAACAACATACTTCGTCGCGCCCTCCGTCCTGAGCCAGGACAGGTTCATTGTCGTGCCGTTGTCCAGAGTCATGAGCATAATAAACGGTTTATCCGCCGAGGCTGCTTTATCCCAGTGCGCATACAGGGTGATGTTAGACATCACCTTAGTGTTGAAGTCATATGCGGTTCCGCCTTCTGCCGCCGTGTACCAGTCTGCAAATTTATAGCCGGCCTTTGTCGGATCTGCCGGTTTTACCGCTGTTGATCCTGCAGCCACTGTCTGCGAAGCAACCGCACTTCCGCCTTCACTGTTGAATGTTACAACATATCTGGTTACCGGTACAGGCTGCGTTTTGACTGTATTAGTAAATTTTACTTCACTTGCGTCGACCTGATCATACGGCCCGTTTTCATTGATTTTATTATAATATTGTATCGCCACACCATTATCATCATAACCTATTGCCACATAATATACCTGGCTGCTGTATTCTATCCTTGAAGTCTCACTGCCCGCGACTTCTTCCATTTTGTACACCGCTATTTCGTTATATGGTATGTCTGCTTTGTATCCAAGATTAAATTGTATGTTGCCTGCACTATCATTCCTGGCATCATAAAAAGATTTCCAGTTTCCCTGACTGCCAGTAATGCATCTGTCAAACGAAAGCTTAAACGTAAACTCGCCATCTGTCATTGGAACGGTCTTCCCCGCATCATCCGCCAGAATCTTCTGGGCGCTTACTAATACAGGCCTTCCCAAAGTAACAGCCTTGGCATCGCTCCCGTAAAAAGAAAATGTCAGTATAGTAGTTACACAAAGAATGACCGCCAATACCTTTGCGATCGAAGAATAATTTCTTTTCCTCATAAATTTTACCTGATCCTTTCTATCATCGAAATGATTACAGCACCTCATTATTGACACCTGCATTATATTCATTCGAGCCATTTTATATTTCAAAAACTAATTAACAGCATGTCTGCATCCCCGAACGGCACAAATGAACTGTTTTCAGGTATGCGAAAAACATATCTCTCATTCGGCAGGCCGATAGGCTATAATATAAGGCAGGGGGGAATTATGGCTTACAATGAGCTCATCAAAAATTTCGGACGCATCAGAGATTACATGCGCGAATTCTATGTATACGGCTTCAAGAGCCGCTGTGATTATGATGCAAAAAGTGCCCGCAGCTATGACAATGAGAAGCGCAGGATAGAAAGCTTTATGGGAGAATACATGGATTTCCAGCGTACAGAAAACGGCAAAATCGTTTTCATTTCAGTCGACTGCAGATCTATACCTCACAACCCGCTATATAAGGCATTCAAAGCCGCCTGCTTCACAAACAATGATATTACGCTGCATTTCTGCATCCTTGATATCCTCACCGGTCAGACGGCCATGTCTTTAAAGGAAATAGCTGATGCGGTCAATGATGATTACCTGGCCTTCTTTGAAGAAGATCACAGCATCGATGAATCGACGATACGCAAAAAACTGAAAGAGTATGAAAATGAAGGCCTCCTTGAAAGTGAAAAACAAGGAAACAAGCTGTATTACCGCCGCGCGGATTCCGGCGATATCGATATCGACAGCTGGAAAGATGCGCTCGCTTTCTTTTCGGAAACAGATCCGCTGGGTGTCATCGGCTCCTTCATTATCGACGATGCCGGCGGAGTGCCGGAATATTTTTCTTTTAAGCATTCCTATCTGCTGCATGCGCTCGACAGTGAAATACTGTGTGTTCTGGCCGATGCAGTAATGCACGAACGCATCGCGGAGATCAAAGTACGCGGACAGAGAAGCAACCGTGTAAACACGCACAATGTCGTGCCGTTAAAATTTTACATCAGCACTCAGGCGGGACGTCAGTATCTTTGCTCATATGATCTCCGATTCAAAAGGTCGTTGTTTTACAGACTGGATCTGATAACGGCTGTCACGATAGGCGGCCGGGCTTCCGACGTGGAAAAACATCTCGCCGAATTAGAAGAATTCAGCAGGCATATCTGGGGAACATCGAACGGCAGGTTCGAAAACAGCGAACTCGAACATCTCGAGATGACATTGAAAATCGGTGAAAATGAATCATATATCATTGACCGGCTGCTGCGTGAAAAACGCGGCGGCAGAGTCATAATAGTTTCCGCTGATACATGGAAATACGAAATCGACGTACTCGACGCATCCGAAATGCTTCCCTGGATCCGCACATTCACAGGACGCATTGCCGGACTCTCGTGTTCCAATAAGAACATTACTGCCACATTTTATGACGATCTCGAAACCATGCAGAAAATGTATAAAGAGGTGCAGAATGATATTTAATGAAATATACGGCACATACTATAAGGTCGTTGCGGAAATAATAGATGAAGCTCTGAACGGAAGTCTCAATGAAAAACGTCTGGATGCAATCGTATCGGCCAGAGCTTTTTCGGAAAGCATCCTTATTATTCCCGAAGCCTTAAAAAACGGCACGTGGCCGCTGATCGATAATAATATGCAGACGCCGATCCGTCACTCCCCTTCACGACCGCTTACATTACTGCAGAAAAGATGGCTTAAATCTCTGCTCACCGATCCGAGGATCAGCTTGTTTGCACCGTCCTGTGCAGGACTGGAAGATATCGAGCCGCTGCTCCCAAGCGACCGGGTCGTCTATTTTGATGCGTATACGGACGGTGATCCGTACGGCTCCCCGGAGTACATTGGCATATTTCGTACAATCCTCAAAGCATTGCATGATCACCGGAAGCTGATGGTCAGATTCAAGGGCCATAACAAACAGGGACACTCATGGATCTGCACCCCCTATAAACTGGAGTACTCCGCCAAAGATGACAAATTCCGCCTTATTACTGCACACATGCCGAATGTACAGATGATCAATCTTGCACGCATAGATTCCTGCGAACTTCTCGACTCTTTCGAGCCAGGTTCCTTTGATATTCCGCAGGCAGAAAAATGCACTATCATCGCCGAGCTTACAGATGAGCGCAATGCTCTTGCGCGCACCATGCTGCATTTCTCGGATCTGGAAAAAGAAACAGTCAAAATAAACGACAGCAAATATAAAGTTTTTCTCACTTATGACCGCGATGACGAAACAGAGATCCTTATACGCATTCTTTCGTTCGGCCCGCTGATCAAAATCCTTTCACCGCAGTCATTCATAGACCTGATTAAAGAACGCCTTAAACTCCAGGAAAATTTTTGCCGCTGACAGAGGTCGCAACTTTTTTTCCATGATATTTTCTCTGTTCTGTCTTAATATATGCAATATGAAAGATGCAAACAGCAATCTGATCAACAAGATCGATTAGTCCCGTCAGCGGACACTCACCTTGAAAGTGAGTACGACCGGGTGAAAATCCCGGATCAATTTGTAACGGCATCTTGTAGAAAGGCACTAACAGCAGCTAGTGATCAACGAATCGCCGCGGCCTCACGCCGTGACATCGTCTTTGTCACGTGCCTTGTTATTACTGCATCAGAAGGAGAAAAGGAATGCTGAATTATTTAAAAGAAGAATCGAATATAACGCGCACAGAAAACGGCGCCGCAGCATACAGAACGACATATTCGTCCTGCCTTGACCTTTTCTCGCATATCGGCGCCCTGCGCTCTGCCGATGATGAAGCTGTAATTTCGGCTTTCATCAAAGCATATTCTGAAAACCCGGATATGGCCATGAAAGTCCTTTTCTTCGCGCGGGATATAAGGGAAGGTCTCGGCGAACGCCGCGTTTTCCGCATCATTCTCAGATGGCTGGCACATTCCTGCCCTGCCTCGGTAAATAAAAACGTCGGGCTGATTGCTGAATTCGGCAGGTTCGACGACCTCCTCTGTCTGCTCGGCACTCCGTGCGAAATGCCGCAGTCGCCCTCATCAGCCGACAGCTGGATGAAGACGTCCGCGCAGCAGCATGCGGAACAGATATTTCCCTGCTGGCAAAATGGCTGCCTTCTGTAAATGCGTCGAGCCGTGCAACGGTGAAAACAGCCGCCTATCTCGCCAGACACCTGCATATGACCAGTGCAGAATACAGAAAAACTCTGTCCATTCTGCGCAGCCATATAAGAATCATCGAAAATAATCTGCGTACACGCGATTACTCTTTCGATTACTCAAAAACAGCCTTCGAAAGCGCTGTACAAATACCGCAGGGCATTTCTGCGCAATGACCGTGACAGATATTCCGAATTCCTCAACAAAGCGGCAGCCGGCGAATGCACTGTACACACCGCATCACTGACGCCTTATGATATCATCGCGCCGGTTTTCAGCAAAGATCTGTCGGATGACGAACGTCATATAATGGATGTAACGTGGGATGCACTCGACGATTTCACTGACGGTGAAAATTCGATTGCAGTCGTAGACGGGTCGGGGTCGATGTACTGCGGCGGAAAACCGCTGCCCGCAGCGGTCGCCATGTCGCTCGGAGTATACTTCGCGGAAAGAAATACCGGCTCATTCAGGAATCACTTCATTACCTTTTCGGAAAATCCGCAGCTTGTCGAAATCAGAGGAAATGATATTACTGCAAAAATAGAATACTGCATGGCGTATAATGAAGTGGCAAACACAAACATACAGAAGGTTTTCGAACTTATCCTGGATACCGCCGTGAAGCATAATGTTCCTCCCTGCGAACTGCCGGCAAAAGTTTACATCATTTCCGATATGGAATTCGATTACTGCGCCGACGATGCGGAAATAACCAATTTCGAATATGCAAAACGGATATTCAGTGAGCACGGATACAGCCTTCCGCAGATAGTTTTCTGGTCGGTCAGCAGTCGTCATGCACACCAGCCTATCATTGAAAACGACCAGGGAGCGATCCTTGTTTCCGGTTCAACTGCGCGAATTTTTGCCATGATGCAGGCCGGGTCACTGAATCCGTACGAATTCATGTTGTCGGTTTTGGCAGGTGAGCGGTACGCCGGAATATGTGCATAAACAGTCTTCACAGGAGGTAACATTCGGGAAATGATAACTGTTGCAGGAAAATATAATACAGCCGAATGCTATTGCAGCAGTCTCGAGAGCAAAGCGCGCAGTCAGATACAAAATGTATGCGACCGCAGAGAATTTGCCGGCTGTAAAATATGCATCATGCCGGACGTACATGCCGGAATGGGATGCACTATCGGAACCACAATGACAGTATCGGACAAAGTCGTTCCGGCAATGGCCGGAGTCGACATCGGCTGCGGGATGGAAACCGTGCGCATAAAAGAACGCCGTATCGATTTTAACATGCTCGATAAACTTATCCGCCGGGAAATACCAGGCGGCCGGCACATCCGCAGGACTCCGCACAGTTTTGCTCCCGGGATCGATTTCACCAAACTGTTCTGCGCGGATCACGTAGATCTTGAACGAGCTTCTTTAAGTATCGGCACACTGGGAGGCGGCAATCATTTTATTGAAGTCGATGTTGCTGGAGACGGAACGCTCTATATCATCGTACACTCCGGGAGCAGACATTTGGGGAATCAGGCGGCGCTGTATTACCAGAACGCAGGTTATGAAAAGCTCTGCGAAGCATCCGCTTCATGCGGCTCTGAAGACCAGATCCCGAAAGATCTGGCATATGTGGAAGGCAAAATGTTTGATGAATATATAAATGATATGGCCTTTATCCAGAACTATGCCCTGATGAACCGAAAAGCCATGATCGATATAATTATCAGCGGCATGGGACTCACCGCACTCGAATCGTTTTCTACTATCCATAACTACATTGACATAAACACCATGATACTGCGGAAAGGCGCCGTGTCAGCCCTTAAGGGGCAAAAGCTTCTCATCCCTGTCAACATGCGCGACGGGAGCCTGATCTGCATGGGAAAAGGAAATCCGGACTGGAATTACTCCGCTCCCCACGGCGCAGGCAGATTAATGAACCGGCGAGCAGCCTTTGAACAGTTGTCCATGGCCGAATATACCTTTTCGATGAAAGATGTTTTCTCGACCTGCATTTCCCGGAACACCCTTGATGAAGCACCAATGGCATACAAAAGCATCGATGAAATCATCGAATTTATCGGCCCTACGGCTGAGATCACCGAACGTATAAAACCTGTATTTAATTTCAAGGCGCCGTAATGCGCCATACGGATCATTAATTCAGGCAGGCAAAACATCCCTACTCGAAGATATCTTTATTCTTCAGCATGCTGCGCAGGAGATTTTTCGACTCTTCGATTACTTGTTTTGTCGGACGTTCCTTTGATATGCCTGTGCGGATAAACCCCCACACACCTGAACATATCATGTTCGTGATCATGTCAGGATCATATCGGGGGAGAAGCATTTTGATATATTCCACTGCCTGATCTTCAGCTCTGCGCATAACATTCCAGTAGTATGCGAAAGCCATATACGAATTGTTCTCTATTGGCAGTTTCGCCAGAAAATCCCGGTACTGCTCCTGCATTTCAAAAACTGCGGACAACATATTGCAGCAGCTCTCGACCGGATCTCCTGTTTCGTTCCCGCTCTTTTGCAGACTCCTGAAAATCACAGCCGCTGTGTCGAACATTTCGCCGAATATTTCAGCCGTCAATGCATATTTGTCGTCGTAATATGCGTAAAAAGTGATCCGTGTCACCCCCGAACGTTTGCACAGGTCCGTCACTGTAATGTGCTCGAAGGACTCTTCGCCCAGCAGTTCGATAAGACCGTTATGTATCTTCCCTTTCGTCTTTTTTATACGCAGATCTTCCATTTTTCAACCCTCTCTTTTAACAAATCGCTCAACTTGATAAAGTATTGCCCTTGAAACCGTACATTTATAATTCTATAATTAATATAACACTTGTATTACACTAGTCAAGGAGATGTTTACATAATGAATATAGTCTTTATCACTCCCGCATCCTTCATCAGCCGCCAGCCTATTTACAGACTCAACGGCAGATTCTACGGACAGTACAATTCTATTACCGGCCCTTTGATTTTAGGCAGGATACTGCGGCATGACGGGCATCGTGTTGAAGTATATGAAGAACTGAACGGAGCCGTGGATTATAAAAAACTCCTGGCCAAAACAGATGTTTTTTGTATGTATACAATGACATCCAATGCGCCGAGAGCATACGAACTGGCTGATATGATACATCAGAAGAGTCATGCCCGCGTCATTATAGGCGGCATGCATGCGTCAGCCTGCCCTGAGGAAGCGCTCGCACACGCCGATCAGGTCATCACAGGAGAAGGCGAAAAAGTAATTGCCGATGTTATTGACGGCAGAATAACAGATAAAATCGTACAGGGCATCCCTGTTGTAAATCTGGACAGCGTACCGTTTCCGGATTATTCCATTCTCAGGACGCCGTGCGAAAGCGCCAATATAATGACCACCCGCGGGTGTCCATTCAAATGCACATTCTGCACGACGTCCAGAATGTTTGCGCCTTATCGTCAGAGAAGCGTAGACAGCGTACTTGAAGAGATCAGGATGTATAAACAGATGGGATTCAAATACATGAATTTCGAGGACGATAATTTCACCGCCGACAAAGAGCGCGCGAAAGAAATCTGCCGGAGAATGATAGACGAGCACCTGCAGTTCAAAGAGACATTCTTTTTCGGGCGCACAGATATGGCAGAAGACGAAGAACTGCTTGATCTGCTTCAGCGAGCGCACCTCACCAGAGTACTTCTCGGCATAGAATCACTGAACCAGAAAGCACTTGATTCTATTGAAAAACATCAAAGCATCGATGATATCAGACGTGCCGGCGCCGCCTGCAAAAAACACGGTATACGCCTCATTGCCAGCATCGTGCTGGGGCTTGATGATGATGATAAAGAAGACATCCGCCGCTCAGTTGATTTTGCCAGATCAATAGACGCATATCAGCTGCAGCCTGCAATCCTGACACCATACCCGAAAACACCGGTATACGACGAATTTGTCAAACAGAATAGAATTATAACCGACGACTGGAGCCGTTTCGATATGATGAATGTGACATTTCAGCCGAAGAACATGTCTCCGTGGGAACTGCAGGAAGAATTCTTTCATGCGGTCAAAACATTCTATACTATCCCATCCGCATTGAAAATCGGCAGCATCTACGGTGCTGAATACGGCGCCAGAAGACTGGGTCTCTGCATGACATCTTACTTTGGATCATTTATATCGGAAGTTGCCGCGAATCACGTGAAGCAAAGTCCGTCTTACAAGCTCAAACACTTCTCCCGGAACAGCAATATATCCGAGCGGGCAAGACACAACACATCGCTCAGGCGTTCGAATCGCCGCTCAGCATCATCGATCGCGGCTATTCGCAGGCTGACAGGCGGATGCGTGAAGGCAAGCTTTACAAGCAGCGGATGCGGATTCAGATCGCTGAAATTATCCTTTGACAGTTTTCTCAGGGCATCTTTCATTGCATCTCCGAAGCCTGCAGATACCGCAGCCATATCCGCACGATACTCACATTTTCTGGAATATGCGCACAGCGGAATATTGGACCAGAACCACCAGAGGCTCAGCCAGAACCGCAGAAAGCAGAATCATTATCATTGCTGCATTAGTATAATCAAAACCGAGTGAAGCCAGCAGCGACGGCACAAAAATCATCCATAACAGAAGCAGTAATACCGGTATGTATGCAAACATCTGTATTACCGTAAACCGCAGTGTATCATGGCTGCGGTAATGCGCAAGTTCATGCATGAAGACCGCGGCGATTTCGTCAATGCTGTAATTATCAACAAGATTATCGAACAGCACTATTTCTTTTGACCTTCCGAGGCCTGAACAATAGGCGTTAACTTTTGATGTTCTCCGCGAAGCATCCATAACAAAGATATTCTTGACCGTATAACCGCTTTCACTGAAAATATCATCTATCTTTTCACGCAGTTCACCTTCCGGAAGCGGTGTGAATTTGTTGAAAATTTTCCGCAGATGCTTCCCGAATACCGCGAACAAAACAAGTACAACACCGATAAGTATATACACCCACACCACCGTACGGCCTGTCGAATCACCGATCATGAATATTAATGCCGCAGCAAGTCCAGAAGCAAAGATCAGCGAAAGAATGAGACTTTTGATTTTGTCAGCAGCAAAAATCCTGCTGCTCATTTTGTTGAATCCATACTCCTCTTCGATTTTCATATTCGCCTCATAGGAAAACGGGATATCGATAAGATCCGCAACAACGATGACGACTGCCAGCATCAGTATCTGATTCAGATACCTGCCGCCCGGGATAACAGACGAAAGCCGCGCAAACACATTAAATGCAAAGCAGATAAAAAGTACCGCAAAAAAAAGAGCGCTGTGCGCCGATGAAAGCGTCCTCCGTTTCTGCATATATTCTAGCCAGCGCGAATATGTATCGCTGTCATATATGTCTTTTACATTCTCAGGCAGAGGCAGTCCGATACGGCTCTTGGCGAGATGTGACGTGAAACAGCCGAAACAGAACTCTGCAGTCAGAAGAATTAATATGATTATCCTGAACATAACTTCCTCCCTGATAAAATATACCTTTTTCTGCTCTTTTTAAGCAATTTTTCACACTCCGGTATGCTATAATCTTTCTATCGAAAGGGGAAAACAATGTTTCAGGATATAGGAAAACACATATATGACAACCACTTCATACCGCGCCCCGCCTCAGCCGGAAGACATTCTCTTCATATGCAGCGGCCAGCGCTTTTTGTTCAGGGAATCCGGCGGCCAGATGGAACTTCCGCAGTTCGGCGACGCAGTTAAAATGTGGTCAGTTGATTTCGACCGTCTGACATATCTGTTCACAATAGATGATATCGCGATATTCATGCTCGATCAGGATGCAGATGAAAGATCCGGTTATACATACCACGGATTCATGGAGATCCGCGGGCATCAGCCCGGCTGGCTTACTTTTGCCGCCGCAACAGCTTCACATCTGGCGCATTGGTATCAATTCAACAGATTCTGCGGAAAATGCGGCGCAGAATTTGAACCATCTGATATCGAAAGAGCACTGGTATGCGCAAAGTGCGGCAATACTATTTACCCGTCGATCTCTCCGGTTGTGATAACTGCAGTCACCAACGGCGAAAAAATACTGTTGACGCAGTACAATCCAGAGCACAGTCCATATAAAAACTATGCTCTTATCGCAGGCTTTGCTGAAATAGGAGAAGCTCTTGAAGATACAGTCAGACGTGAAGTAATGGAAGAGGTCGGTCTCTCCGTCACAAATATACATTACTACAAAAGTCAGCCCTGGCCGTACTCTTTCTCACTGCTGTCCGGATTTTTTTGCCGATGTAAAAGGCGGAAGTGAAATAACGCTCGAAGAAGACGAACTTTCGAAAGCCGTATGGTTCACGCGCGAAAATATCCCGCAGGGGCCTGACGGCAGGTCCAGCCTGACATGGGACATGGTCGAAGCATTCAGGAACCGCGAATTTGAATAAGGATAAGATATTATTTTATCCCGTATGCTGATTTAAGCAGCGCAGCGCCTGTACGCGTCCTGTAGATGCGTTCAAGCGTGTTGCGTATATTTGCCTGCGAGTACCCGCTCTCGCCGGCGTTCACCAGATAATCTGCTTCCAGAAGTATCTGATGATCTGTACCGTCTATATCGGTAAAAGTATGATGATGACCTACAAGATACACGACTCGTTCAATTACATTCTCCGCAAGTCCGATATTCCTCAGAAATTCTTCTGCCAGGACTGCTCCTTCCCTTTCCTGATACTTGCCGTTAGTATACCCGTACTTCTCACGGCAGAGCGGACAGGCGATGTCGTGCACCACTGCAGCGATTTCCAGAATCTCCAGTGATTTCTGATCCATGCCTTCACATTCACCGATCACTTTGGCAAAAGAATGCACCTTCATAAAATGGCTGATATCATGCAAATTGCCCTCGGAATATTCGATCATTCTAATTATTATTTCTGAAACAGTCATATGATTTTCCTCCGTTTCTATTATTCTAATCTCGCTGAGATCTGTTTTCAAGAACAGGACCTGCAAAGTTTTTTCTCCTCAGAAACAACAGATGATTGATACGCCGCAAGATGGGTAATATCCACTATCAGACATAGTCCTGTATTTCCGGGCTTCCGGAACGGAGGAAGAAAAATGAACAAATATGATACAATCATCATCGGCTTCGGCAAGGGCGGAAAGACCACTTGCCGGCTCGCTCGCATCAGCAGGAGAGAAAGTTGCACTCATTGAACGCTCGAAGAAAGATATGGCGGCACCTGCATCAACGTGGCCTGCATCCCTTCAAAATCACTGGAAAACAGTGCCAGACATTCGGCAATGATCGGCGGTGATTTTGCGGATAAAACAGTAAGATATACTAAAGCAATCGAGGACAAACGCGTACTCACAGCAAAACTCAGACAAGCAAATTACGACAAGGCTGTCGCTGCAGGAGTGGATGTGATCGACGGCGCAGCGGAATTTACAGGCCCGCACAGCGTAAAAGTCACAGGGTCTGACAGCATATCGGAACTGGAAGGAGACAAGATCATCGTGAACACCGGCTCCACATCATTCATCCCTCCGGTAGAAGGCCTCGCAGGCAGCAGATATTCCTTTATCAGTGAAACAATGATGGAACTTGAAGAACTGCCGAAACGTCTCCTCATTATAGGCGGCGGATATATAGGACTGGAATTTTCTTCATACTACAACAATTTCGGCTCTGAAGTAACAATCATCCAGGACGGGGACGCCTTCATCCCGCGTGAAGACCGGGAAATATCAGATGCGGTTTATGACGATCTTTTGTCACGCGGAATTAAAATCGTGAAAAATGCCAAAATCCAAAAAGTGGAAGACACTGCTGAGTATGCAGTCATCTATGCGGACACCAATGATGGCCCTGTAGAATTCCGGGCGGAAGCAATACTCATAGCCACAGGCCGCAGGCCTGAACTCGCCGGACTGCATCCTGAAAAAGCAGGCATCGAACTGACAGACAGAGGCGCGGTCAAAGTTGATGAAAACCTCCGTACGTCAGTCCCTCATATATATGCTATGGGTGATGTGGCTGGCGGACTGCAGTTCACATATATTTCGCTTGATGACAGCAGGATCGTGAAATCGACACTGCAGGGCGGCACGAGAACAACAGCAAACCGCGGCGCTGTTCCTTACAGTGTATTCCTTGACCCGCCGCTTTCAAGAGTCGGACTGTCAGAACAGGAAGCAATCGACCGCGGATACGAAATTAAGAAAGCAGTAATGCCTGCCAGAGCCATCCCGAAGGCTCTGGTAATGAGCAGGCCTGCCGGTCTTCTGAAGGTCATTATCGACAGCAAAACAGATCTCATCCTCGGCGCGCACTTCTATTGTGCAGAATCGCAGGAAATGATCAATACCATCAAGATGGCCATGGATGCCGGCATAAAATACCAGGTCCTGCGTGACAGCATCTATACTCATCCGACAATGAGCGAAGGCATGAACGATCTGTTCTCACTGGTCAGATAAATATATATTTAAAAGGAGGCTCCGAATGATTTTCGGAACCTCCATATTTTTTTACCATGTGTTATGTTTCAGCTGTTCAGTAAAATCGGCCATCGCTTCCGATATTTTCAGCTGCTGAGGACAGACCTCTTCACAGCTTCTGCAGCCGATACATTGACTCGGCTGTTTCTCCGGCGGCATTCCGCCAAGCGCCATCGGCGCAATAAAGCCGCCCCCTGTAAAATTATGTTCATTATACAGCGCCAGAAGCTCCGGTATATCCAGATTCTGCGGGCAATGCGATGTGCAGTAATGACATGCTGTGCACGGCAGTGTCTTCTCGTTGAGCAATTCCTCCTGCTATCCCGAGAATGACTTTTTTCTCTTCCTCGTTCAGAGGTTTATTCTCCTCGAATGTTGCAATGTTTTCCTTCAGCTGATTTAAGCTTGATGCTCCCGAAAGTGTCATCGTCACACCCGGGACCGACTCGATGAATCTGAAAGCCCACGCTTTAGCCTCTTCATCAGGTCTCAGCGTTCTTAACTCCGCCGCTTCAGCTTCGGTCAGATTTGCCAGTCGGCCTCCGCGCAGCGGCTCCATAACCCATATCGGCAGACCATATTCCGTCAGTAGCTTCACCTTGTCCTTTGCATCCTGGAATTCCCAGTCCACATAATTCAGCTGTATCTGACAAAATTCCATCTCGCTGCCGTTCGCCTCCAGGAACTTTCTGATCACCTCGCAGTTCCCGTGAGCGGAAAAGCCCAGATGCCTTATGCGTCCCGCTTTCTTCTGTGCTGTGAGATATTCCAGGATCCCGTTCTTTTCATCAAGATACGGATTCAGATTGTTCTCATAAACATTATGGAAAAGATAGAAATCGAAATAATCGACTCCGCACTTACCGATCTGCTCTTCAAAAATTTCTTTTACGCTGCCCATATTCGAAACATCATATCCCGGGAACTTAGTCGCCAGATAATAACTGTCCCGCGGATATTTGCCGAGAAGCCGGCCCATCACTCTTTCTGAATTTCCGCCGTGATATCCGTATGCGGTATCGAAATAGTTTATGCCGTTTTTTATGGCATAATCGACCATTTCCTCAGTGTCTTCTTCATTGACGGCTGCGTCATTCCCGTCGATCACCGGCAGACGCATAGCGCCGAATCCAAGCGCTGACAATTTTATTCCCTTAAAATCATTATAATACATTTGTATTCTCCTCCTGTTTTATAAACAGTATATGACTTAAAGTCAGCTTTAAGTCAAGGATGCCGCAAAAATATTTTCCATATTTCAGCGTTATTTAAGATTATCGTACTATCATAACACTATCGAAAGATATTTAAATAGATAAACACCCACCCAATTCACAACTTCAGCGGAAGGGGCTGCCTCTCCGGAAAACATTGTTTCCCGAAGAGGCAGCCCCTTCCGTCACTATTCATCTATTCATTACATCCTATTCAGATGTCACATAGCCTCTTTCTTTAATGCGCGACTGGGCATCTTTGCTCATCACGTAATCAAGGTATGCCTGCGCATCTTCGCTGACTTCTTTTCCGGTCACATACTGGAACGGTCTCTGGATCGGATATGTCCCGTCCCTTACTGTATTTTCAGAAGGCAGGATACCGTTCACTCTTATCGTTCTGACTGTCGATCCGGCAGATTCAAATGCAGCATATCCGATGCTGTATTCTTTTTCGGACACAGTCCTGACCACTTTATAAGTCGACGTGCAGACCACCGCATCATCCGCTGTCATATCTTCACTGTCACTCATGACACCTGTTTTTTCCACAAACGCTTCACGCGTACCGGATCCGGGTTCTCTGCTTACCACTGTTATTGCAGCATCGTCACCGCCGACTTCTTTCCAGTTAGTGATTTTCCCGGTATAAATATCTCTAAGCTGCTTAAGCGACAGGTCATTAACTTTCACATCATTATTGACTATTACTGCCACACCGTCTATCGCAATGGTATATACCTTGCCGACATGTTCGCTTTCACCGTTTTCCAGTTCGCGTGAAATAGCGCCTATATCCGCAGTACCGCTTTCCACTGCCTCGATAGCCTTGGTTGAATCACTGCTGTCGACGGTGATCTCAATGCTGCGGTTATTCTCCATAAATCCTTTGGCCAGTTCTCTGCTCAGCGGCTGCACAGATGTCGATCCGGTTATCTTAACTTCATTGCCGGCGCCGGCACACCCCGACGCCCCGCGGCAACAAGAGCACAAAATATTACTGCGGTCAATACTTTCAAATACTTCTTCGCATTACTCCTCATCTTCATCATCCTTCCTTTGATGATAAAGTAACATTATTTTGTTATCTTGTCATTAAGCGAATGTTATATTTGTGTTAATTCTTTCCCTTCCAGCATAAAAACTGTTTCTTCGCAGATATTTGTCGCATAATCCGCGATGCGCTCCAGATGTTCAGCCACAAAAGCGAACTGTACCGCACACTCGGCTTTCTCAGGGTCATGAGCGGCTACTTCAAGCTGTTCCTCCAGAATAAACTTATATAGTTCATCTATCTCGTCATCTTTCTTCCAGACGCGCCTGGCCAGTCTGAGATCCCTGTCCACAAACGAACGTATCGAGTCCGACACCATCTGAGTCGACATGCCTGCCATTCGCGGAAGGTCTATGAGCTCTTTATAGTATTCCTTATTGTTTAACCGGATCGCAAACTTCGCGATGTCTACGCAATGGTCGCCGATCCTTTCGATATCGCGTATCATTTTCATTATTGAAATCGCATATCTGAGATCACTTGCCAGAGGCGCCTGTGTTGCGAGAAATTTGAAGCAGTCGCTGTTGATTTCGTCTTCAAGGTCATCTATATCTTCATCGCCGTCGATTATATCGCGTGCAAGCTGCATGTCCTTTTCTTTTATTGCCTTGACTGCATTTAGTATCTGCGTCTCGACCAGTTCCGACATTGAAAGCACTTTGTTGTCGATTGCCTGCAGATCATCGTCCATTCTGGGACGAAAAGTAATATTTTGTTCCATCAGCCGAACCTCCCTGATATGTATTCCTCTGTTTTGGTATTATCCGGATTGGAAAATATCTTGTCCGTCGGATTTACCTCCAGCAGTTCTCCGAGCAGGAAGAACGCCGTCTGGTCTGACACACGTCCCGCCTGCTGCATGTTATGCGTTACTATTACGATAGTATATTTCTTCGATAATTCATGCAGAAGCCCTTCGATCTTCGCAGTTGCCACAGGATCCAGCGCAGATGTCGGTTCATCCATGAGAATTACTTCCGGTTCTACGGCCAGGCATCTTGCTATGCATAATCTCTGCTGCTGCCCTCCGGACATACCGAGTGCCGAATCATTGAGCCGGTCCTTCGTTTCTTCCCAGAGAGCCACTTCTTTTAAAGTTCTTTCTACGATTTCATCAAGTTGATGCCTGTCCGTCACTCCGTGGACACGCGGTCCGTATACAATATTTTCGTATATCGATTTAGGAAAAGGATTCGGGCTCTGAAATACCATGCCGACTTTTTTCCGCAGTTTTATTACATCGCATTCCCTGCGGTATATATCCTCACCGTCGAAAAGTATCTGCCCTTCTACCCTCGCCCCATCTACAGTATCCTGCATGCGGTCAAGCGTTCTCAGGAATGTGGATTTGCCGCATCCCGAAGGTCCTATCAGCGCCGTCACCTTATGTTCCGGTATGTCGAGATTAATATTTTTCAGCGCATGGAAATCGCCGTAATACAGATCGAGTCCGCGCACTGTGAATTTATTTTCCATTCGTCATCTTCCTTCCTATCCTTGTCGCCGATGTGTTGATCAGCAGTACGATTATTATCAGAAGCGCTGCTGTAGCGTAGGTTTTCTCATCTGAAATACCTTCTGACGCCAGCATATACAAATGCAGCGCCATCGTCCTTGTCGAGCTGAATACCGATGTAGGGATATTCAGCGATCCTCCGATAGTAAACATCAGCGCTGCCGTTTCTCCTATAGCACGGCCGAGCCCGAGGATCACTCCGGTCAGTATTCCGCCCCAGCAGCAAGGGAGCACAACCTTTTTGATCGTATACCACTTCGTCGCCCCCAGGGAAAGACTTCCCTCACGGTAGCTCATCGGAACAGTTTTCAGAGCTTCTTCCGTAGTCCTGATTATTGTAGGCAATATCATTAGCGTCAATGTAAGCGCGCCTGCCAGTACCGACCATCCCATATTCATATAGACCACGAAGAAAGCAAAACCGAAAAGACCGAATATTATCGACGGTATTCCGGCAAGCACTTCTGTGAAGAAACGGATGATCTTTATGACCCGTCCGCCTTTCGAGTACTCATTGAAATACACTGCGCCTGCAACTCCTATAGGTGTCGCAATCACTACTGCCATAGCCGTGACGACTACGGTGCCAATTATTACCGAGAAAATGCCGCCTTCTGCGCCGAGCATCTCCGGCTCCTGCGAAAGAAATGTCCAGGTTATATGCGGCACTCCCTTTACCAGGACAAATCCCAGAATCAGGAAAAGTACTGCCAGCGTTATTCCGGCCACCACCCATATCATGCCAAAATATGCTCTGCTTCTGGTTTGTTTTTTCGCGCTTTCAGAACGTTCAGTTCCGAACTTTTGTGTTTCAAGTTCCATCACGCTGCGGCACCTCCGAATCTCTTCATTACGACCTGCGCAAATCCGTTAAGGATCACTATTATTACGAACAGGACGATTCCTATCGCGAACAGCGCCTGCTGATGATCAGGTGCGGCATAGCTCATTTCCATTGCTATGGTTCCCGTCATTGTGGCAGCAGGAGAGAAAATACCGTGCGGTATGACCGCAACATTCCCTGTGATGAGCAGTACGGCCATCGTTTCACCGATGGCCCTGCCCATACCAAGGATAATGGATGAGAAGATACCCGACTTCGCCGCAGGCAGGATCACTTTTGTGATCGTTTCCCGCCTGTCGGCGCCAAGTGCGTACGATGCTTCTCTATATGCATTCGGCACAGACTCTATCGAGTTTACCGATATGCTCACTATTGTCGGCAATATCATTATTGCCAGAATTATGGCTCCGGCCAGCACCGACAGCCCCGTGGCGCCCGCATCAGGTGCAACAGCACCTGCCAGGCCCCTTACCATGGGTACTATTACTGCCAGGCCGAAAAAGCCGTAAACTACAGATGGTATACCTGCGAGAAGTTCTATCGCAGACCGGAAAAACCCGGCCTGCCTTTTTGTTACTACTTCTGACAGAAAGACTGCACATCCGAGTCCTGTCGGTATACCTATAATAAGTGCTCCCAGGGTAACTGCCATAGATCCCGCAATAAGTGGAAGTATGCCGTAGCTGCCGTTTGTAGGAGACCACGTTGTCCCGAATATGAATCGGAAAAGTCCGACTCTCTGTATCGCAGGCATTCCCTGCGCAAAGATAAATATGGTTATAAGTGCGACCGCCGCAACCGATACGGCGGCACATATGAATATGAGTTTTTCAATTGCTTTCTCTCTGGTATTCATGTTCAAGTCCTCTTTTTACTGTTCTGTTTTATTGACAGGTATGAAGCCGTTTTTCTTGACCTGTTTCTGTCCCGCATCGCTCAGAACATACTTGATGAATGCCTTTGTCGCGTCATTTGCTTTATCGGTAACAGCATACAGGAACGGTCTTTGAATCTTGTATGTTCCGTCCAGCACTGTGCTTTCCGATGGTGAAACGCCTTCGACTTTGACTGTTTTAACGTCGCTGCTCACTGATGCAAGCGATACATAACCGATACTGTCCGGCGTGGATTTAACCGTCTTGTTCACTGCACCTGTCGATGACTGCACTATTGCTTTTTTTGTTGTCTTGTCTTTGTCATTGGCCAGAACGCCCGTCTTGGTCGTAAATGCTTCTCTTGTACCTGAACCTTCTTCTCTGCTTACTACTGCGATCTTTGCATTATCTCCGCCGACCTTGCTCCAGTTTGTGATTTTACCTGTATATATCTTCTGCAGCTGCGCAAGTGTAAGATCATCCACGTTGACGTCGCTGTTCACTATGACTGCAACTCCGTCCTTAGCTATTGTGTACGTTTTGGATACACTTCCCTTTTCGCTGTCATCAAGATCTCTGGAAAGAGCTCCTATCGTTGCGATATTGCTCTTGAGCGATTTGACAGCCTGCCCTGAGCCTCCGCCCTGAACTTCTATGTCGACCCCGCTGTGATCTTTCATATATGTTTTTGCCAATGCCTCGCTCAGCGGCTGCACCGATGTCGATCCGGCGATCACTACATCTGCGTTTCCCCCCGATGAGCCGGAGCTTGACGATGCACTGCCGCTTCCGCATCCTGCGAATCCTACCGCGGCCACTGTCATGATCATTACTGCAGCCAGACCTCTGACTGCCTTCTTTCTGATTTCCGGTTTCATTTTCATCCCTCATTTCTTTTTCTTTCTATTTCCTTTTACATTTCGATATCAGCATAACTTCCGTATGTTATGCGGATATTAAATGCAGTGTTAAATTGTCGTAAAATTTGTAAAATAACATTTAACAAGGAATTAACACAATCTTAACTTTGTATGCTTTCCTGCTGTCAGCGTTCCGATAGGATAATGTTGGATAATGGATGTAATTAATAGAAGATAAAGGAGATACACGAATGGAAAATGAAATCATCAAGATGATTATTTCTCTTTGCGGCGGCCTCGCTGTCTTCATCTACGGTATGAACCTGATGAGTGACGGGCTCCAGAAAGCCGCCGGCGACAAAATGAAAAATTTTCTTGCAATGCTGACGAGAAATCCTTTTCTCGGCATGCTGGCTGGTCTTTGCACAACAGCGGTGCTCCAGTCGAGTTCAGCCACTACAGTTATGGTCATAGGTTTTGTCAGTGCGGGACTTATGAAATTATCGCAGGGCATAAGTGTAGTAATAGGTGCCAATATCGGCACTACTGTCACGGCCCAGCTTATCGCGTTCAACATCGGCGATTATGCCTGGGGGATCGTATTCGTCGGTTTCGTGATGTTTTTCTTTCTGAAGAAACATGAAAAGGTCGCCGATATCGGGCAGATCATTTTTGCATTCGGCCTTCTGTTTGTGGGGATAAATACAATGTCGGCAACTATGGCGCCGCTCGCCCAGTCTCAGGTTTTCCTGGAAATGATGATGCGCGTCAAAGATCTGCCTTTGATCGGAGTCGGTCTCGGCGCCATGATGACTGTAGTCGTGCAGAGTTCATCAGCTACGATCGCAGTGCTGCAGAAGCTTGCATCTACGGCCGGACCGGACGGTGTGCACAGCATCATCGGGCTTGCGGGAAGTATCCCGATCCTGTTCGGCGACAATATCGGAACGACCATTACTGCCATACTTGCATCGATCGGGCAGAACATCAATGCCAAACGTACGGCGCTGGCACATGTCATATTCAACCTTTCAGGAACATTCCTTTTTATATGGTTTATTCCGCAGATCGTGAAAATCATACAATTCATCTCGCCTAAAGGCGCAGAAGTCGATGTGATTTCAAGGCAGATAGCAAATACACACACGCTGTTCAATATTTCGACTATGCTGATCTGGCTTCCGCTCACATTCGTGCTGGTAAAAATCGTTACAAAGCTCATTCCGGGCAAAGAGGATGAAACTCCGCGTGAAGCAGTTATGTATCTCGATTACAACATTGTTGACAGACCGGTATTTGCGATCCATCTCGCCAACAAGGAGATCAACCGGCTTGCTTCTTTCACACGCGAAATGATCGTGAAAGACAAAGAGGCATTCCTCGGCAATGATGAAGATAAAGCGAAGGAAAGTCTTGAAATCGAGGAATCTGTCAATGAACTCCATGCGAAGATCACGGATTATCTTTCCAGGATCCTTGCGACCGAAAGTGCTACAGATGCGCAGAACGACAGAATATCAGTGCTTATGCATGTGTCATCTGTCATTGAACACATGGGAGATTATCTGGCAACTATCGCCGGACTGGCAATGGACAAGGCGAAGCACGGATATGAGTTTTCCGACGTCGCAAGCGCGGAAATATTCGAGCTTTTCGATCAGATAAGCCGCATGATGAGAGATACCATGAATGCGCTCGAAACCAACGACTCAAAGATGGCGTCGGATGTGTTCACCGCCAGCATAGAAATAGACAAGACAGAAAGACGTCTGCGCAAGAAACATATGCAGCGGCTTTATGATAAAAAATGCTCCCCGGAATTTACTGTATCCTATACGGATGTCATTCACAACATCGTCAGGATCGGCGACTGCTGCAGCAATATTGCCGAGAGTGTGACAGAAAACAAATATATCGACTATGAAGAAGTTGGCGTAACTGCGTAAAGCATGATAGAATGACATAACAGAAGGTGCATTATAATGAAAAAGATACTTATAATTGAAGATGAGCCGAATATCAGGGAGCTGGTCAAATATAATCTTGAAGCAAACGGCTACGAAGCCGCGGAAGCCGAGGATGGCAATATCGGCATGACAAAAGTCTATACTGAAAAGCCCGACCTGATACTGCTTGATATTATGCTTCCCAAGAAAGACGGCTATGAAATTTGCCGTGAACTCCGGAGCGAAGGCAACAATGTACCGATAATTATGCTTACCGCCAAGGCGGAGGAGGTGGATAAAGTCCTCGGCCTGGAGTTCGGCGCCGATGATTATATCGCCAAACCGTTTGGCGTGCGAGAACTGATCGCCCGGATAAAAGCTGTTCTTAGACGTTATGAAATCAGTGAAACTGAATCCGGCGATACGGATGAAGTATTCAGTTCGGGAGGACTGACTATTAATTACGACCGTCACGAAATAACGCTCGACGGCAGACAGATCGATCTCACATATAAGGAATTTGAACTGCTCGGCTTCCTCGCAAAAAACCGCGGACATGTATTTACCCGCGACGAGCTTCTCGACAAAGTCTGGGGTATCGACTATGCAGGAGAAACCCGGACAGTCGATGTGCACGTAAGATATCTCCGCAAGAAACTCGGCGACGACGACGAGAAGTTTATTGAAACAATACGCGGAAAGGGGTATAGACTGAGATGAATGCCAAGATCATGATCACGATCATCCTTACTGCTCTTTTGAACCTCCTGTGCGCGGTTTTCATCACAAATACCGTTGCCAGAGGCATCGCCGCAGTTTTGGTTTCGGTCGTCGGCATAGGACTTATTATCATCTTTCTTGCTAAACCTATTTATGACATGAAAATGCGCCTGCGCAACGTACAGCAGGAAAATGACGAACTCGAACGCATGCGATCCGAATTCGTCAGCAATGTCACCCATGAACTCAAAACACCGCTCACATCTATATCCGGCTTTGTCGAAACTCTGCAGAACGGTGCTATCGAAGATCCGGAAATACGCACAAAGTTCATTGACATAATAGCAATTGAAACTGACCGGCTCAAACGTCTTATTGACGACGTGCTGGTCCTTTCTAATATCGAAAATGAAATCGATGTACCATCCGAGCAGATCGATGTCGGCGCCAGTATCGACACCGTTATGGAAATGATGCTGCCGATCGCTGAAAGCAAAGGCATAGAACTCATAAATGAAGTAGAATCCGATCTCACTGTAAGCGGTGACTCGGACAGATTCCGCCAGCTATTTATGAACCTCGTCGAAAATGCCATCAAATACTCCGATGAAGGAGGCCGCGTCTGGATAACAGGCTACATGAGTGAAGGCCACCTGCAGATGGCCGTAAGCGATGAAGGAATCGGCATTGAGCCCGAAAACATCGACAAAATATTCATGCGCTTCTACCCGCGTGGACAAATCCCGCTCCAACAAGTCGGCGGCACAGGCCTCGGACTTTCCATAGTAAAACATATTGCTTCGCTGTTCGGCGCCGCAATAACCGTAGACAGCAAAGTCGGAAAAGGAAGCACATTCTACGTGACATTCCCGGAACAGAAGAAATAAGATATGCGAATGTGATGTGATTTTTCGTTTTTATTGATTTGACGCCACATTTTTCCGATTTTTGAAGAAGTGAGTAAAACGTGGTGCAGATCTGATGTTTCTCGGAATTTGCCACCACGTTTTCAACGTTTGAAAGGTGTCAAGTTCCAAACAATTATCAGGAAAGTCCGTCTGAGCGGCTGCTCAACCGCTGTAGCTCAGAGAATTGTGGTGCAATATTTTGCTTTTCCTGAAAAAACACCACGATATGACCATAACTCATTTTTTACTGCTTGACGCCATTATGTAATTACCATATAATGGTATTATTGTTAGATATTAGTCTGGTTGCGGAGAATGTTTTGTATCATGTTTCAGCAATTGAATATAATAAGCCAAATACAGGCGCAATTAAACGAACATCTTATTTTTTTAGCAAAAATCGAAGCCGGTTTTCGTGATCTGCCTGACGGCAGACTGGAACGCCACCGTGCACATGGGAATAATTATTACCGCATTGTGCATAATGAAAAAACTCATTGTGATAATGATTCCTCACATGCCGGCGATCCCCGCACAACCGTCATGATCCCAAGTTCCTGGAGTCATCGCGACAGCCTTATAAGAGCACACACATTGAAAGCCATTTTCGCTAAAGCGAAGCCTATTATTGAAACGAACATTAAGGCTATGAGATATTTCTAAAGCATTTCAGTGTTTATGATCCTGTTGCCGTACGAAATAGTCTGAGTGCGACATATGACGCCGAGTGCGATTTACGGGACGCTTTTCCGGCGAACGATATCTACCCTTTTGCGTGGGCTGCTGAATCATATGATACAAACCCGCACCACACCGAGCAGCTAATTGTTCCGACCGTACGCGGCACTATGGTGCGCTCGAAAAGCGAAGCGTGCATCGATGACGCGCTGACAGAATCGGGAGCATTATTCCGATATGAATGCGCGTTGATACGGTTGACGGAAAAATCGGCAAATACCGCAGACAGCATATGTCTATCCTGATTTTATCATACTGAGAAAGTATGACAGGAGACTACTGATATGGGAGCATTTCGGGCTGATACATGATACAGGTTATGTTGTGTCAATGATTGAAAAAATACTGAATTACGGACGGATGGGCTACTGTCCGGGCCGCGATATGATAATCACCTATGAAACACCCGAAAAGCCGTTCACCTCTGCGCAGGCGAAAAAGGCAATAAATGAATACAGATTGTAACGACAGAAATGATCTGTAAAGAAAGCTCCGGAAGAAAAATCCGGAGCTTTTATACATATATTAATTTGATATATTACTTCAGTGATCCCAGGACTGCCTGAGGCATATCCTCGAGTTTCACGACATCACGGAATCTGATTTCTTTGTTCTCCAGATCTTTGAGGCCTGCAGGCACACGCACTCCTGTCTCCTCGAACACCCTGCGGACAGATTCAAATCCATTACTGCCTTTTTCGATGCCGATCGATTCTGCGACACTGTCTGCGAACTTGTAGGCGCTGGCCGTCGAAGCAATCAGTGCCTCAGTTTTGTCGCCCGTTTCGGCAACATAATTTTCATACACCTTGTATGCTACAGCTGTGTGAGTATCAATAAGATAACCATACTTTTTATACATCTCGCCGATAGCCGCATCTGTCATATCCACATCCGCAAAACCGCCATATAAATTCGACATTCCCTCTCTGATCTTATCGCTCACTTCATATCTCTTATTGCTGTCAAGACTCTCCATAAGCGCTCTGATCTCATCGCCGTTTCCGCCTGACAAATGATACAGCAGTCTCTCGAGATTGCTGGAAATCAGGATGTCCATCGAAGGCGAATTAGTAAGGAAGAATTCGCGGTTCGTGTCGTAAACACCTGTATTAATGAAGTCTGTCAGGACCTTGTTTTTATTTGATGCACAGATAAACTTATTTACCGGAATGCCCATCTGCCCCGCATAATATGCCGCGAGAATATTGCCGAAGTTTCCTGTCGGAACAACAATGTTGATCTTATCGCCGGCCTGGATGTGTCCTCTCTCAACGAGCTTGCAGTATCCGTAAACATAATATGCAACCTGCGGCACGAGTCTGCCGATATTGATTGAATTGGCCGATGAAAGCCTTACGCCGGTCTTTGCCAGATCCTCAGCCATTTTATCGTCCGAGAATATTTTCTTTACACCAGTCTGCGCATCGTCGAAGTTGCCTTCGATAGCAAATACATGCGTATTCGCGCCCTCCTGTGTGACCATCTGACGTTCCTGCACCTGGCTCACACCCTGGTTCGGGAAGAATACGATGATCTCAGTTCCCGGCACATCGGCAAATCCCTCAAGCGCGGCCTTGCCAGTGTCGCCTGAAGTTGCAGTAAGGATGCATACTTTGTTTTGTTCGTTCTCTTTTTTCATCGCGGTCGTGAGGAGGTACGGTAATATCGAAAGTGCCATATCCTTAAACGCCGCGGTCTTTCCATGATAAAGCTCCAGGAAGTTCGCCCCGCCGGCATTTTTTACCGGTACAATTTCCTTTTCCTCGAACTTGCTGTCATATGCGCCGTCGACACACGCCTGGATTTCTTCATCGGTGTAGTCATCGAAAAATGTTTTTATGATCTGAAATGCAACATCCTGATACGGTTTCCCGACCAGTTCTTCGATAGCGACAGGCAGTTTCGGAACCGACTCAGGTACATAAGTCCCCTGTCTTCCGCAATTCCCTTGATTATCGCTCCCGCGGATGTTTTAAACTCTTTACTTCCCCTTGTGCTTTTATAATTTATCATATGTAATCCCTCCATAAGCTACGCACTTGATTCTAACAAAAAAAAAGCTTTATTACAATAGAACAAAGAAATAAAGTCTTTACAAATACATCTTCAGCCGTTATAATGTAATTCGCGTCGGATTCATATCTGGCTGAATATATGCCCCGTTAGTCAAGCGGTTAAGACGTCGCCCTCTCACGGCGAAAACATGGGTTCGATTCCCGTACGGGGTACCAAAGAAAAATAGCCATTTTCATTGAAATATCAATGCATGTGGCTGTTATTTTTTACGCTTGGATAATATGCGCCGAGTACAAATAAGACTAAATAAGTCTCAAAAGTCAGGCAACAGTCAGGCAACTTTTTCGATAAAAATGCTCCCGAAACGTGAGATGATCCGGGAGCAAATGAGCCGATGTCAAGTGACGAACATCGGGCTTACCCTTATTTAATAAGCCAATCATCTTCAAGAATATCACTCTGACTTGCAAGCCACATTTGGAACGATCCGTCTGCACATCTCATCTGCAGATATGGCCTTACTTTAAACAGACTCCCTTCCGGGATACCTATTGCATCAGCCGTATTCTTGTTACATGGTATACCATTAGGATATCCTGTTCTGTAGACTACATACATAAAGCTCTTCACCTGTCAGCGCTTCCTTCTTAGACATCATGCCGTAAAGCTCTGTGAGTCCTTCAATGAGATCATCCCGGTTCACGTTGCTGGTATAATCTTTCAGCAGTTCATCTGAGAGCTGTCTGATTTTCTTCGGATCAGGAACCATACCTTTTGTGAGTTTGAACTCTCCCTTGAGCCGCGTGATCTTCGCCTGCAGCTTATCATTTTCAGCGAGCTGCTTCTTTGCTGCCTTCCTTGCTTCCTGCTCTGGAGTGCTTACATGCGTGAGCCAAGAGTCTTTAGCTGAATATCTAATGTCTTCATTCTTTTTCTTCTGAGCTTCAGCAATAGCATCACCTATTGTTTTGCCCTTTATTTCTCCTGAAGAAGTAACTATTTTGCCGGATTTTTTCTCCACTTCATATTTGACATTTTCCCAAAATGTTCTATATTATCAGTGAAGTCTTGTTCGTAAAGGCTGTTAGGCAATTGGAGCCTTTCACCCCTGACGAACAAATGACTTCTTTTTTTATCTGCATAGAGTATCCGATTTTCTCTTATCGCGTCTTGAATTGCGCCATATATATATTTCTTGTCATATCTGCCAATATCTCTAAGTTTCCTGAAGATTACTCCGTCATATCCATTTTCGCGCGCAAACTCAGCCCATTCGCGTGTGCTTTTATGCTCCGAATTAATATCAGTATAATATTTTACCGCCTTTGCAGGATTATTTTCGTTATAGACATCATATGCTTCTTCGCCTACAGATTCATCAACAAGTATACTAATATAATCATCATCAGAACTTTCAATTTCGTATTCGACATCTTCTCCGAGCAGATCAGATAAATCACTATAATCAAGCGTTTCATACGTATCACCATTCAAAAATACTAAATCATAATCATTCGCGCCATGATATACAATATGCCCTATTGTTTTCTTGCCATTATTATCTGTAACTCTACTCCAAAAACTGGCCATTGGCATCAACAATAAGAGGATTCTTTAAATTGAGATATCCTTCATATATACCTGTAACACCATCATTCCCAGCACCTGCTAAATTACGATTATTGATAAGCTGGTTCCCCAGCTCTGGAAGTTCGCTGATGCTTTCTACACTATCATATCCATTATCCATTTCCTGAAATGTTCTGAGCTGATATTTCCATATCTTCAGGCCCATTCGGATATTCATTCAATGGATATTTTTTAAGATAATCATTCCATGAAGCAAATCATCCATTCCGCCATCAGGAAGATTGACGATGATTTCATAATCTACTTTATTTGCAGGGTCATCCATATATTTAATGACTGCTGCAGAAGTATCGAGCTTCGGAATATCGAGTTTTGCTGTACCACTTGTATATGATCCGGCAACACTTCTGCTTCCACTAAAGAAGAACGACAGCTCATCATCTGAGAACTCATTATTGAAGACTGTCCACCCGCCGTAATCTGTACCGTGATAAACCACTTTCAGCCGGCCCTGCTCATCTCTTGCCTTAGACTCCGCAAAATATTTTATCTGATCCGGGGTGAGAGCATTACCTTCACTATCTTCTTTTGCGGAATACCTTACAGCTTCTCCCGGAGTCACTTCCCATAATGCTTTTTCTCCATTTACTTTTGGCTCTTTTGCTATAATCAGTTTACCTTTACGCTCTACATTCCCAAAATACCGTTTAATTTCAGGTACATAGTCAGCAGTCTTTCTATTGTTCTGATATCCTGCTGATGTTTCTCTTCCTTCTCCTGTCCCGCTACCTTCATATACCATAAAATAAGCAACGCCATCATCCTTGATTACTTTTGCTGCTTCGAGTATTACATTTGCTCTTGCTCCGGGTTCATTAATGACATTAAGAACATTTGCTACCGTAGCGGTGTCTGCTTTATTTCCATTAAGCAAGTATGTAAGAGTTTTTCCGTTTACTTTAGCACTTCTGTTATATGGATCAAATACAAGGTTCTTTGTGCCAACAGACTTCAGAAATCTGTTGCTTCATCAAACTTTCCTCCACCTATGTCAATATTGATCCCCTTGAATTTTACATTCTTGTTTTTGAAGAGTGCAGGTACTTGCTTTATTGATGTTGCTGCAGAACTTATAGCTTGACTTTCAGGATCTGTATTTGATTTTCTATTATATTTGACGATCCCATTTAGCTTGACTTTTGATAGAAAATTTTGTATATTATTATTAAGATCAGCATTAGTAATATTGCTTGGGAATTGCACCCTCGTAAGATTGCTAAAGAGCTGATCTTATTTTTATCGAAATATAATATCCGATTTTCTTTTATTCCATCATTAATTATTTTTTCAATGTTTCTATGCCCGTATGCAGTGATAACTTTATTTGCATCTATGTATTTCTTATTTTGAATAGTTTTATCTTCTAATGCATCTATTACAACAACGAAATTGCCATTTATATCCTTGTCATCTGTAATTAAGATTATGCTGTTCTCTCTTTCTTTGTTTTCACTCGATGATGCAGCAATAGCAATTACTAGAGTCTCCGATTTTTTTAATGCACTAATTAATCCATCGGGCCCGAGTTCATGAAATTCTACGTTTTATCGTATCTGTTTTCAAATATAGCTTGTCTTTAGAGGCCATCGCTGCATATGCTTTTCGATATGGCATGAATACCCCATATGGATTTATCCCAATAACTTCTGTTAGAAATGGTGAAGTTTCTCCTATTTCAAGAAGACTATTATCTGGAAAGTTTCCATGTAGTATCTTTTCCAATTCATTAGCAAGACCGTCTCTGATACTGTTTCTAATTTCAGTATTGGCCGGAGCATACTGTGCATCATCCGTTCCTGCCTTCGCATTGTCTGCAGCAGCTCTCATAAGTCTTTCAACTCTTGTCTTGAACTCTGCTTCGAGCCCGGATGCTTCGAGATATGCAGGATGAGTAATGCCGTAGAACTGTCTCATGGTCATCACAAACTGATGCAGGAACTCTTTCACTGCATCAATGAACTTCTTCGCAACAGATTCATTATATCCGAGCAGTTCAGCGAGTGCTGTATCATCTGTAAGCAGTGAAGGCATCCACTCAGCCATGAGCTCATCCATAGCTTTTTCATTTCCGGTTACGGATTTATCATTTTCGTACTGCTTCATCGTATTGCGTGTTACCGCCTTCAACTCCTACCTGCATGATCGCAAAGTTATCGCTGTCGATGATCTTATTGATTGCATCATCGAAGTCTTTTTCATATTTCTCACGTTCACGCTTGTACTGCTCTCTTACCGCAGCATCTTTTGAGAACACTCTCTTGACATCAATCTTCATATTCGGAAGGATCACTGTTTCCTTGTCAGCCAGTGACAGTTTCTTCTTGATATTATCAGAAGATTGTGATACATTATTATTAGCAGAAGTGCCAGGTCTTCCCTGTCCTTTATCTAAGGATATATCACTAAAAGCATCTTCTGTTTTTTTATTAAAAATAAATAACGTCCCGTTTGGAGTCAGTATTCTAAGCATCTTAAATCTGTATCCCTTTGTGATTTTAAGAGCAATACCTATGTTGCCGCGAGTACCATTTAATATAACAGGCGCTCCGATAATTAACGTGTAATAATCCCGCCCTGCACGTTTCACACGGTCTTCAATTATAATGCCCCTCTTTAACACTAAAGGAGAAGCAATAATAGAAGCGTACTCTTCATCAGTTTTTAAATAGCCAATAGACGAACTTATTAAGTCTTTATTGATTTCTATTTTCCCGAAATTGTTTCTATCGATGAACTTACCATATTTCTTTAAATATTTTTCTATAATAGAATACTGCGTGCTTTTAGATTTTGTAGACAAATCTGTAGGAACTGAAATATCTGCGACTGGTTCCATAGTATTTAACTCATCGAGATGATCTAATATGGCTTGCTTTATGTGTACGCTTTCCTCATCTTTTGCAGCATATCTTATTACAGATATACTTCCTGCAGTACTTTCCTTAGCTGCTTCCGATACCTGCAGCCACATGCTGTTGAAAGTATCTCTCATCCCGGACACTTCAAGATAAGCCGCAGTCTTTGCTCCGAACGTATTTTTGAGATAACCGAGGAACCTGTCGAGCAGCTCTTTGAGAGCATTCACTATCTTCTCAGCAAGACTCTGATCATAGTTGGCGAACTGCAGCAATGCCTTGTCATCAGAAAGCAGATTGACGGACCACTCAGCCATCAGTTCATCGACCGCTTCACTTTCATTGATGTCGATGTCCTGCTTTGCATACTGACTTATCTTCTTCGAAACAGCGTGATTGAAGCTCTCGGAATGGTTTGATTTCCATGTACTGATGACATGCTGCTTCATAGCCTTGTATTCAGCGGGAGCGAGATTCTCAAATACATGAGTGAGCTCATGCAGAAGCGAACCTTCAACAATATGCTTTGTGTCGGCCTGCTTCGCCGAAACAATGATAGCATTCTGCTTCGGATCATACATGCCGTTCACGGCTGCATCACCGTTGAACACCGTATCACTGAAGCGTACATTCACACCATAATTGTCAGTGATGATCCCGGCAATAGCCTTTGCCGAATCAGATAATGCACTGACATCATCATCAATGATGATTTTCGCTTCAGACTTTTTCTGGTTTGCCTCTGATCTCTTTTTCGCTTCTGCTTCGGCAGCAGCCTTTTCCTTAATACTCTGACGCGCTTCCGTTCTTCCTTCCTGCCATGCAGCAAGCTCATCAGCTCTGCTGAGGATACCGGAAAGCGCACTCTTTCATTGAAGCTGCCGTTCGGATTCGCGCGTCCTCTCGTATAGTAGAGATCGAACGCTCTCAGTACCTGCCTTGCTTCTGCATTCGTATAGTCTGTGCCGAACTTTGGAAGTACTTTTCTCTTGATAGCAGTATTTTTCTTCTCTTCCGAATCGTTATTCTTGACGACTTCATCGTAATAAGTTATATTATTAATAGAACCATAGTGGGCTACCGCTGACGGGAATTGCACCCTGAGTGCTTGTACCAACTATTGGTTCTTTTTTATTTGGATCGATATATAAAATCGGTGAAGTATCTAACAAATATTGTATATTACCCCCTGATCTTGTATATGCACTTGTAATCATTTCAATATCTATTTCAGCATTGTTACGATTATTTACTACTAACTTTACTGAAGCCATTACTGTATTGCCATTAGTGCCCTTCAACTCCCCGAATAATATCACACTGTCTTTCTTTGTTAATGATTGTATTATTACAACAGGATTATCAATTAGTTCAGGAATCTGTCTTATTATATCAGTATTAATTTCAGGATGGTCTTCCATTATTTTGGCTATGCCGAGTCACAACGAAGGCTGATTGGCAAGCAGCGCGAACGTGAAACAATCCGCCCAGCACTCGCGTGCCCTGAAAAGGGTATTAGTTGCTGTTGGCAGCTTTTTCGCCAGCGGCATTGAGTACAAATAAGTCTTGCAAGTAAGTAAACATCATGAAAACTTTTCAATGAAAAATTTTCTTTATTATCAGTACTGTTTACCGCACTATCTTGCCTTTATTCCACTTTGCGCCCGGCGCTGAAGCCATGAGCGCATCGCTGCTCCTGCCGTATCCGCTTCCGCCCGATGTCGCAAACGGCGTAATGATCTTGCCCGAAAAGTCATAGCTTTCCAGGAAAGTATTGATGATTTTCGGCGCATTGCCCCACCATATCGGGAAACCCAGGAATATCTCGTCATAGTCGGCCATGCCGCCGGCCTTCTTTGCGATCTCCGGCCTGCACGCGCTGTCATTCATCTCCTTCGTGCTGCGGCTTGCTTTATTGGTCCAGTCAAGATCCTGTGAAGTATACGGCTGTACAGGCTGTATTTCAAAAATGTCTGTGCCGTTCTTTTCAGCTATCTTCTCTGCCGCTTTACGCGTCATGCCCGTAGCTGAAAAAAATGCTGTAAGTTTTCTGCTCATTTTTCTTTCTCCCCTTTGAATTATTAATAGTTATTTCAAAACCTGTTTCAATAAGTTATATGTGATGCTGTAAACGGTTATTTCAGGATGTTTTATACCGGCTTCGTCCATGGCCTCGCACTGCTTGTCCGTCGGATATACATAAGGATATATTCCCAGCATAAACGGGAACAATACATACTGTATCTGGGCCATTTTCTCTCCGCTGACATCCGGCAGATGCCGCTCCAGACATTCGCCAAACGCATCTATGCAGCTCCTGAAAACCTTTTTGTATTCCGCCAGTCTTTCCAGCCTGCAGTTCTCCTCTATTTCATAAAGATTCATGGCCGAAATTTTAAGCAGAACGGTCCTTTTTTCGAGCGTATGAGCCAGCTTCGCCGCCAGTTCGTCAGCATCAAGGCGTTCTTCTCTGTCCGCGATCTTCTGTATATCCATTATCCAGTCTTCATACTCGCGCGTGAGCAGTGCGAGAAAGATCTCTTCTCTGGTTTCAAAATAATTATATATTGAAGGTCTGGAACAACTTATTTCCATACCGATATCCTTGATAGTAATATTTTTGAACCCCCTGGTCCGGTACAGTTTTTCACAGGCATCGATGATTTCAGTTTTTCTCTGATCAGTCAGCGCCTCAGAACATCTCGGCATTTTTTTCTTGTATGATGTATTTAAGTCCAAATACATCAATACGCTCCTTTCCATTAAACTTTGATATAATCAATATTAACACTGTGGACTTTTTATTTTTTCTTATGGCTTTGACTATTTTAAGGAGTGTATTGCCACAGTTTTATCTAAATCATTTATAGTTGGATAAGTCTTTGAACTTTTATGTCACGCAAGTTTATGATGATAAAACCAGGTGGATAAACACAGTGATTTTACTTAAAGGAGTTGATCTTATGATCTATGTCGGCATCGATATTGCCAAACTTAACCATTTTGCTTCTGTTATGGATTCTGATGGAGAAGTTCTCGCTGAACCATTTATGTTCACCAACGATTTCTCCGGATTCCAGAAGCTGCTCGACTGCATCAGCAGTTTCCCAAGAGATGAACTTTACATCGGTATGGAATCTACTGCTCACTATGCAGAAAATCTTACCAGCTTTTTATTTACCAGAGATTTTAATGTGTGTATCATTAATCCGATCCAGACATCTGCTCTCAGAAAGTCTAACATCCGTAAAACCAAGACTGATTCTGTTGATACATACCTTATCATCAAAGCATTATCTATGAATCATTTCAGACTTTACACACAGAGAGATTATGATTCACTTCAATTAAAAAACCTCTGCCGCTTCCGCCAAAAACTTATGAAGGCAAGGACAAGGGTCAAAATTCAGCTTGTTACTTATGTGGATCTGCTGTTCCCTGAACTCCAGTATTTCTTTAAATCCGGAATACACGGTAAAGCATGTTACGCCCTTCTTAAAGAAGAACCTAATCCCGACAAGATTGCGTCGATGCATCTCACGCGGTTATCAAACCTGCTAAACAAGACCTCTAAGGGCCACTTTGGTAAGCAACATGCAATTGCTTTAAAAGAGCTTGCTGCACAATCTGTCGGTATTAAAAATGATACTCTATCTTTACAGATTTTGCAATCCATTAATCAAATCGAATTATTTGATTCTCAGCTTAATGAAGTCGAAGGATCTATCAATGAGATCATGGATAAGCTTGACTCGGTCATTAAAACGATCCCTGGCATCGGCAGCCTGAATGGCGCCATGATAATCGGCGAGATCGGCGATATCAGCCGTTTTGAAAAGCCCTGCCAGCTTCTTGCATATGCCGGCCTCGATCCATCTGTTTACCAGTCAGGAAACTTTTCAGCATCCAGGACAAGGATGTCCAAGAGAGGCTCCAGAATACTCCGATACGCTCTCATCAATGCTGCATGGCAGGCAACATTGAACAACAGGACTTTCAGGGATTACTATGATTTAAAGATCTCACAGGGCCGCCGTCATTACAATGCTCTTGGTCATGTTGCAAACAAACTTGTCCGTGTCATTCACAAGATGATGACTGATAATGTTGAATTCGATCTAGACTAGTCCTACCTGTCAACTATATTCAATTTTCAAAAGCACCTAATCGATGCTTTATTTCCTATACACTTTTTTACGTCAAAACTATTTTGTTTTTCTTCGAATTTTCTATTGACTATTCATAGTTGGTCTCCTTATGATTATTTTCCTTTTGTCAGTGAAAGGCACTTGCCGATCACATCGCCGGTACGGAGATATTCATATGTCGGAAATTCAAAGAGAACAGGTTTCATTGTCCGGTAATTGATCTTGCCTTCATCGGTGATGTCGCTCTCCTCGACATACGTGCCTGAGAATTTGACGATAAAACTCTCGAATCCTTCCGTCTTATAAATATCTTCCACTTCACATTCTATAGACAGCGGCGAATCCTTTATCATCGGTGTTCCGCCTTCACCCGTTTCATAATCAAAAACTTCGGACTTGTCAGTTTTGCTCCCGCTTACAGATCCCACGTAATCAGCTTGCGATAGTATCGCTTCAGATACCATATTGATTGAAAGTCTGTTTGTCTTCTTTATTACTCCATTAATAAAATGTGCAGAGGACAGACTCACGAGCAGTCTGTCATGTCCTATAATACCAACATGCGCTACCAGTGTCCATGTCGGTTTTTCACCGTTCATCGCTCCTATCACCGTAAGAGGTGTCGGATAAAGCGCAAGCTGCGCGCCTAAATTCTTTTTCATTTATATTCCCCTTTCTATTCTGACACCATGTCAGCAATTTAATTATAGCGCTGTTCTGACACTGTGTCAACGTTGATTTTCCATTTGAATCAGAAGGTCCTGTGAAGTTTGTGATGATCCTGTCATGTCTGTTCGAAGGCTTTCTGAACTCTTCTGTTTCTTCATTGACATGACATTATTGTCACGTAAGATAGCTCTCAAAGAGAAGGGAGTTATCTTATGGTTATCAATAAACTCAAAAAATCAGCAGTTGTACTGCTGACAGCCGCTGCGGCATTTTCTTTTTCAGTAATGCCGCTGCCGGCAAACGCCGCAGACATCATGACGACAGGACAGGTCCCGTCAGGCATTACCGCCGCCGCGGTCGACTACAACACAGTCAAAGTCACCTGGAATGCGGCGGCGGGAGCTTCTGCCTACAATGTGTACCGCGCAAAGGGGAACGGAAGCTACACACTCAAATCCACAACATCCGGCACGTCATACACAGCCGACCATCTCGCGACCGGATCAACTTACCATTTCATAATAACGACAGGAAAACTGATAAGTTCATCATCCTCGGCGCAGACTCAGTCTCTGAACTCAGTCTCATCCGTCACAGAAGTGTCCGCCAAACCGAAACTCGCTCAGACATCTGTATCAGCATCGGCAAAATCATATCAGACAATCAAAGTATCATGGACCACAGTCGCAGGTGCAAATAAATACAAGGTTTACCGCAAGAAAGGATCCGGCAGCTTTAAGAAAATCAAAACAACTTCGGCAAAATCATACACCAGCAAAGGTCTGAAATCATCGACGACATATACATATAAAGTCAAGGCCGTCCGCTCTACAAGCACATATTCCTACGCGAAATCCGGGGCCAATACTGCTTCGGCCAAAACAAAATCATTTGATGCCGACAGCAGGATCCTCAGCACCGCCAAAAGCAAACGCGGCTGTAAATATGTCTGGGGTGCTCAGGGCCCGGGCAGTTTCGACTGCAGCGGTTACGTTTACTGGGTCTACAAAAATGCTTCCGCGACCACAAAAACATTCGGCAGAAAAACAGCCCAGGGATATTACTCGAGCATGAAGCAGTACAGTGTCGGCAGCAGCCTCAGCAATGCTTCGAAAGGCGATATCCTCCTCATCGGTTCGAGCAGATCCAGCATCGTGCACGCCGCCATATATTACGGCAGCCACACCATGATACACGCCAGCAGCTCGGCAGGCAAAGTGACCGTCTCGCCGACAAGCTATTACCACATAGTCGCGATATTGCATTTACCGCGCAAATAAAAAAGAGCGGCATGGCCCGGAGGTCATGCCGTTTTAATTCTCACCGTAATTTTTACTCGAAAAAATCTGCGCATTTTTTCAGTTCATCGATTATCCTTATGTGCTGCGGACAGGCATTTTCGCACTGACCGCATTCGATGCAGTCCGACGCTTTTCCTTTGCCTCTGGTCGCAAATCCGTAATTCATCTTCGCGCCTGCCTCATTTCCGTACATGAGTTCAAAGTTCATGGCGTTGAAAATGTCGGGGATATTTATTTTCTGCGGACATTCCTTCGTGCAGTAATGACAGGAAGTGCACGGTATGCGCGGAAGGCTTTCGATGATCCCGCGGGCCTTCGCGACAGCCGCCTGCTCCTCTTCATTCAGCGGTCTGAAATTCTCCATAAACGAAATGTTGTCCTTCATCTGATCAATATCCGACATTCCCGAAAGCACTGTCAGCACACCATCGAGCGACGCCGCAAATCTGATTGCCCAGGAAGCCGGAGATGCCTTCGGATCTATTCCCCGCAAACACTTCCTTTGCTTCATCCGGTATATTGACCAGCATTCCGCCCTTGACAGGCTCCATAATAGTCACTGGGAGTCCGTGCGCTCTCACGAGTTCATAATTCTTCCTCGCCTGAACGACTTCGCTTTCCCAGTCGGCATAATTTATCTGCAGCTGGACAAATTCCATCTCGGGATGATCCTCGAGGATCTTTTCCAGAGTATCCGCTTTATCGTGGAACGAGAATCCGAGATGTCTGATCCTGCCGCTTTCCTTCAGGCCTTTAAAAAAATCCCACATACCGAAGTCGTCAAAGACTTTTGTCCTGTCGTTGCCGAGATTGTGCGCCAGGTAATAATCTATGTATTCAAGTCCTGTGTTTTCCAGTGAAGTCTCAAACATTGCCTTCGCATCATCTGCGTTTTTCGCTCCGATCCAGGCAGCATTCTTTGTCGCGAAAACAAACTTATCCCGCGGATATCTTTCAACGAGCGCCTTTCTTATCGTCTGCTCCGAATCTCCGTACGCCCTTGCTGTATCAAAATAATTGAACCCTGCGCCGAGAAACAGATCCACCATATCCGCCGTCTGCTCCAGATCGCTCTTTCCGTCTTTCTGCGGCAGTCTCATAAGACCGAAACCCAATTTCTTTTTAATTTCTTCTCCTGTCATTGCTCCGTCCTTTCTTTTCCTCTATTCGCTTATCATAACACTTAAAGTCAGCTTTAAGTCAAGCTGTAATAAACGTGTGCCGCGCCCATCGAAATCAAAAATGGCACCGGCTCCTTTTGTGCGGGAGCAGATGCCTTTTTCTTTATTCGTGTTTATTCGTCCATTTTACAGTTTCGCCGACTGTGCAGCTGTAATACACAGGCCACTCGCGGAATAACGGCATCATATACATTATCCTTTCGAAAATATCATGCGGCATCGATTCCCATCTTCCGAATGTCATGACAGTTTTTTCTCCGTCAGATTCATACTTGCCTCTGATCGAACCGCAGCTCTCCATGTCGATTTTTATTTTTCCTTCGCTGTTCTCTTTGCCGACAGCAGGCGAAAAAGATATGCCTGCCGCATCAGTTGTGATCTGCGCCATCCTTCCGTCAGCGTTCCATTTATATGTTATGCCGTCTTTTATATACGTTCTGTTTTCATCCGCTTCGACCTCGCTGCCCGTGAAACATTCCGGAGCGAAAAGATAATATCTGCAGTCCAGAGAATATCTGGCCAGCGTCCGCGCTCTGCCGTTTTTTCTCACGCTCACAGGCGGCTTGTCAGGAGACATCCTGCGGTCTCCTATCCTGATGTCGTAGCGGCAGTTGTCCGCATCCATCAGCTCGCACTGGAGCAGCATGAACAGCGGCATCCCCGAAGGATCGCCTACTTTGCCTCCGGTAGGCGCAAGTATATCCATGTCCAGATCAGCTTCCCTTTTTCTGATGTTCTCATCGGCATCCGCGTAGATCTTCCGGCCTGCTGAATCCATAAACTCAAAATGGATATGGCCGCCTCTGGAACTGCTTTCTATGACCGCCCCGTTGATATGCGTGCGTATGCGCTCATGCAGACCATTGCCGTAAGATCTGAAATCGTCGCCTTCGCTTCCTATGTGATCGTATACATCCACATATCCGTCACTTCTGTAGGCGATGATACGCGGATCTTCACGCGTGCCGATCAGCTGAAGCTCGAACCTTCTGTACACTTCATCCGGATCATTGTCAAAATTGATCAGAGCCAGTTTCCGCACCGGCAGAGACTTCAATATGAACGGTAAAAACATTTTCCCCATAACTGTTCCCCTGAATATTATCTTGCTGCGGCAAGATTAACTGTTACTATTTTTTTCACATGGAAGTAATACCATACCAGGAATACCCCTGTGATGACCCATGTGACAGGATATGAAACGCACAAAGAAATGTACGCCATCATTGAACCGTATGTGTCGGATACCGCATGGAAACCGAATACGATCCACACTATCCTGACCAGACAGACCCCTATCATAGTCGCGATCATCGGCACCAGCGGACGGTTCATTCCTCTCACACAGCCTGTCGCGACATTCATGATGCCGCAGGTCCAGTATGTCGGCATGAATATCATCATTCTGTATATTCCGCGGCTCACAGCTTCCGCTGATGTAGGCAGATATACCCCCAGGACAGGTCTGGCAAAAATAAGAAATGTGAATCCCATTACACATCCTACCAGCGTCGACAGCCATACTGCCGAGGCAAATATTTTATTGAACCTTTCGTCTCTTCCTGCTCCGTAATTCTGACCGGTGAATGTCGTTGCACCCTGGTTGAACGCATCCATCGATACCCATACGAATCCTTCTATATTTGACGCCGCGGCATTGCCTGCGACATAAAGAGTCCCCAGCGAATTTACCGAAGACTGTATCATTACATTGGAAACAGCAAACACCACAGACTGCAGTCCCGTCGGCAGCCCCATGCGGAATATCGTCCTGGCCTTGCTGCGATATATTTTCAGATCCTTCAATATGATCCTGCACGGGCCTTCGATATGCCTCAGCCTGTTTATTATGAGGATCGCGGATATAAGCTGTGATGCAACCGTGCCGATGGCAACTCCGGCAACCCCCAGATGAAATTCTATTACCAGGAAAAGATTCAGCGCCACATTCACGCATCCGGCGAAGAACAGATAATACATCGGCCTCTTGGTATCTCCCGTAGTAATGAGCACTGCTCTCCCGAATGTGTATATCATGAAACACGGTGTGCCGAAGAAATATATCCTGAGATACAGCGTCGACTGACCGATAACATCCGCCGGCGTCGCCATCCAGGTGAGGAAAAGATGCGCGCCCATTATACCCACGGCCGACACCATCAGTCCGAACAATATTCCCATCATTACTGTTGTATGTGCATCTCCTGCCCACGTCGACATAGCGTTTAGCCCCGATATCAGTCGAGATGACTACCGTCGCTCCTATCGAAAGGCCGAGGAAGAAATTTATCAGCAGATTGATGAGAAATGTCGTCGATCCCACTGCCGCAACAGCATCGGCGCCGACAAACTGCCCCACTACAATAATGTCCGCAGCATTGAATAAAAGCTGCAGCACACTGGTAAGTACGATAGGCATGCAGAATTTGAACATTTTGCTTGCTATCGGTCCCTGTGTCATATCCAATTGTTTGCTTTTTTTGTCAGCAGCCAACCAAATCCCTCTCTCTGTACCTCTCTTACAACATTGCTAATTATACCACCTGTGTCAAGCGTCTTTTCACAATCATAACCACCGGCTCAGCCGGTGGTTTGTTTTAGGCCCTAGAAGGGCCCATTACCTGCAGCGTCTCAAGACGCGCTGAAATAATCCGCCAACCGCACCATCTTTTCTACCAGCCCTAAAGGGCTACTTTTTCTTTTCTCCGGTGAACGGATCTATATATCTTTCATTGTCAACTGGTCATCAGCAATGTCTTCCTGAAGTTGTGTACGTATGTACTCCTCGATTTTCTTTGCATTTTTCCCTGCTGTATCAACATAGTAACCTCGACACCAGAAGTGTCTGTTTCCGTATTTGTATTTCAGATTCGCATGTCTGTCGAAAATCATCAGCGAACTCTTTCCTTTGAGATATCCTACGATTTGGGAAACACTGTATTTTGGTGGTATTTCAACAAGCATGTGAACATGATCCGGACAGCATTCCGCTTCGATGATATTAATTTCTTTCCTTGCACACAGCAGTCTTAATGTTTTTCCAATGTCTTCCCTGATTTGTCCATATATCACACGTCTTCTGTACTTTGGTGCGAACACTATGTGATACTTACAATTCCAGGATGTGTGTGCTAAACTATTCTTGTCTTTCATAGACATCCTCCTTTGCAATTGATAGCTTGGTTGGCGAACCATTGCTATCATAGCATAGGAGGTTTTATTTGCCTAAAACTCAAGTGGATTAATCCACCTGCATAGCAGGTGGTCAGACTGTAGACAAAGTCCAAGCGAGCAATGAGTTCGCCTGGGCTTTTTCTTTGCCTGCGGCTATGGATAAATCGTTGGAATTTCAACACTTGCGCCATGCTCTGTGGTATAATATATACAGTGAAAGGCCAAAGGCGGATATATGATCACGAAAGACAGCAGCAAGCGAACGGTAATCAGATGCAGATAGTATCTCTTGAGGAACTTGTGCCATCAGGATCATCTGCTGCGAAAAGTAGATAAATATATAGATTTTGATTTCATCTATGATCTTGTCGAAGACAGGTATTCTCCAGATCAGGGCAGACCGAGCATAGATCCTGTCATGCTGATCAAGATCCCTTTCATACAATACATGTTCGGGATCAAAAGCATGAGACAGACGATAAAAGAGATCGAAGTGAACGTTGCCTACCGCTGGTTCCTCGGACTTGATTTCTATGACAGCGTTCCGCATTTCAGCACTTTCGGAAAGAACTACAAAAGAAGATTCGAAGACACCGATCTGTTCGAGCAGATCTTTCAGAACATACTGATGCAGTGCATGGATGCGAAACTTGTAGATACCGATACGGTCTTCATAGACGCCACACATATCAAAGCATGTGCGAACAGAAAGAAAATGAAGAAAGTCCTGGTGGCAAAAAAGAATGCCAGATTCTATGATGAAACTCTCCGCAAAGAAATAGATGCCGACAGAGAGGCCCACGGGAAAAAGCCGCTCAGGGACAAAGATAAAGATGATGATGAAGATGACAAAGGCAGCGGCGGGCCCGGCGCAGATAAGGAAGAAGTCTCACCTGACACAAAGGAGCAGAAACAGAGCACAACGGATCCCGACAGCGGATGGTTCCACAAAGGCGAGCATAAAGAAGTGTTTGCATATTCGATAGAAACGGCCTGTGACAGGCATGGATGGATACTGGGCTATACGGCACATCCCGGGAACGAGCACGACAGCAGAACATTTCCTTTCATATATGAAAAGATGCAGAAGTTCGATCCCAAAACACTGGTCATGGATGCGGGATACAAGACACCGGCAATAGCAAAGCTGCTGATAGATAACGGACAGACACCGGTCTTCCCGTACAAGCGTCCGATGACAAAGAAAGGCTTCTTTAAGAAAAACGAATATGCATATGATGAATATTATGACTGCTGCATATGCCCCGGGGATCAGATAATCAACTACAGCACGACAAACAGAGAAGGCTACAGAGAATACAAGAGCAATGGCCATGTGTGCGCGGACTGCCCGATGCTGGATAGGTGTACCGGCAGCATGAACCATGTGAAAGTACTGACCAGGCACATCTGGGAAGACTACATGGAAATATGCGAGGATATCCGGCATACGAAAACAATGAAAGATATCTATGATATGCGTAAAGAGACTATCGAAAGGATATTCGGAACAGCCAAGGAACATCATGGTATGAGATATGCGGTAAGCAGAGGGCATGATCAAATAATGATGAAGGTCGGGCTTACTTTTGCCTGCATGAACATCAAGAAACTGGTAAACATATTGAGTAAAGCGGATGACAAGTATGGGCCTTCGGGAGACCGTCAGGGAAGATCTGCACTTTTGCTTGAAAAATTGAAGTATCATCTTACGAGAAAAGCCCAGACGAACTCATCGTTCGCTTGGGCTTTGTCTACAGTCTGTCCACCTGCATAGCAGGTGGTTTTTTATTCCTCACCTATTCGGCTCGGAATCACCGCTAAAGCTACAAAAAGACCGCTTCCGAATTCGTTTTCGGAAGCGGCCGCATCTGCTTATTGGGAATTAAAGAAAAGTCTCCGGTTCCGCTCTTCTTGCATAGCCGAGTTCGAGTTCTTCTTTATGATAAAGATACTTCGGATCATCGAAATACTTTGCGCCCGCCGGGCATTTCTTCACACATGCGCAGCATTTCATGCATATCCCGGAAATCACCGATACATCTTCCATATCTATTGATCCCATGGGGCATACCTGCACACATGTCATGCATCCGGTACATTTCTCCATATCTGTCTTTGGTTTCACTTTGAGAATATTGATCGGATTTCCGGCTCTGTCCCGCGGAGTATAATACGGTCTCACCGGATCTGCTCCTTTTACGGTGACCGGCGCTCCCGGTTTTTCCAGGCCGGCTGTTTTTTCTGCTGCTCGGTCCGCAAATTTCAGAGCTTCCACAATATCATTTTCATCGGGCCTGCCCGCTCCGAGAATAGCCGAGAATGAATGCTCGCCGATGAAAGCTGCTCCTGCAATTGTATGGAATCCGTCTTTTTCCAGAATGTTCCTCAGTTCTATCAGAGCATCGTCATAATTTCTGTTTCCGTACAGCACGACCGGAACAGCGAGTGCGCCGCAGCCTCTCACTGTGTCAAGGTACTTCAGGAGAACGTTCGGAACTCTTCCGGCTATTACCGGCGTGCCGAATATCACGAGGTCATTTTCCCCGAATACAGGATCGTCTCCGTGTGAACCGAATCCGCCGTCTCTCGCACCAGGCAGAGTGAAGTCAAAAGACCCGCATTCCGCGCCGAGCCTGTCTGCAGCCTCACGCGCTATAACGGTCACTGTTTTTTCTGTGGTATATGTCGCGCTGAAATACATCGCGGTCACCCTGTTGATCTTCATTACAGCACCTTGCTCAGAAAGTTCTTTGTCCTTTCATTTTTCGGGCTGCCGAATATTTCCTCCGGCGTTCCCTGCTCGCAGACAATGCCTTCGTCTATGAACAGGATCCTGTCGGCCACTTCACGCGCAAAGCCCATCTCGTGTGTTACTATCGCCATTGTCATACCCTGTTCGGCCAGTTCGCGCATTACTTCGAGAACTTCGCCTACCATCTCAGGGTCGAGCGCCGATGTCGGTTCGTCAAAAAGCATTACTTCAGGTTCCATCGCCAGTGCTCTCGCTATTGCGACACGCTGTGCCTGTCCGCCCGAAAGCGATGCAGGGTAGACATCTGATTTGTCGTCCAGTCCGACTCTCTGCAGAAGCTCGTGCGCGAGCTTCTCGGCATCGGCTTTGGAAACGCCCTTTGTTTTCATAGGAGCAAGCGTGACATTTTCCAGGGTCGTCATATTCTGAAACAGATTGAAACTCTGGAAAACCATACCGAGTTTCTGTCTTATCTTATTGATATCCGAGTCTTTCGAATTGATCTGCTGCCCGTCGAGCAGGACCTTTCCGGTCGTCGGCTCTTCCAGCAGATTGAGGCAGCGCAGGAATGTGCTCTTGCCCGATCCCGACGGTCCGATGATGCATACGACTTCTCCGTCCTTGATCGTTTCTGTAATTCCCTTGAGGACCTGCAGATCCCCGAATGATTTAGTTAATTCAATTACTTCTATCACTGACTGCCATCCTCCTTTCCATATAAAGCACGAGTCTTGAAAGAGGTATCGTGAGCGAGAGATAGACTATCGCCACGCCGAGATACGCAGGCCATGCTTCAAATGTCTGTGAAGCCCACAGCATGCCGACACGGGTGACTTCTACTATCGCTATTACCGACAGCACAGCCGTCTCTTTGATCAGTGTGATAAACTCGTTGCCGAGCGCCGGCAGAATGATCCTGAACGCCTGCGGGATAACGATGTATCTCTTCGTCATTGCATTCGTCATGCCAAGCGAACGCGCCGCCTCGATCTGGCCGTTGTCGACCGCCTGCAGTCCGGCTCTTATTATCTCAGCGACATATGCCGCACTGTTCAGTCCGCACGCCAGCATGCCGCAGAGCGGTTCAATGCCTCTCCATGTGAAAAATATACCGTTCGCCTGCAGAAGGCCCGGCAGTCCTCCGTAGAGAATGAGTGCCTGGACCAGAAGCGGCGTGCCTCTGATGATCTCGACATATACGGAAGCTATCACTCTCAGGATTTTGTGCTTTGACAGCTTTCCGAGCGCAACGAGAAGACCGAGACCGACGCCGATGATAACAGCCACCGCCGTTATCTCGAGGGTCATCAGAAGTCCGGTATATGCGACTCCTATTCCTTTCAAATAAATCATTTTGTACCTTCCATGTTATAGAATATTTTATCTCAAAAACCTTTATTGCCCCGGGCGATAACGCACGGGGCTAAAGGAATTGATTTCGTTTATCAGTCTGTTCCGAGCTTCCATTCTTTCATGATCTTGTCGAATGTGCCGTCGTCCTTGATGTTCTTGAGTCCTTTGTTGATCTTATCGCAGAGTTCAGTATTGTCTTTCTTGACTGCGAAGGCAAAATGCTCAGCATCCAGAGTATCTCCTACGATCTTGATCGTGTTAGGCTTCTTGGCAATGTAGTTTTCTGTAACAGGCTTGTCGTTTACAAGCGCGTCGATAGTGCCGTTCGTCAGATCCGTAACAGCTTCGTTGAGTCCGTTGTATATTTTAGCCTGCTTGATCTTGCCCTTCTTGGCGAGAGCCTGTATCATGTCGGAACTTGTCGTTCCCGTCTGAGCGCCGATGATCATATCTTTTGTGAAATCGTCCTTGCCCTTGATCGTGTTGTTGTCTTCCTTGACCGCAACTACGAGACCGCTGTCATAATATGTATCTGAGAAAGGACTTCTTTTTCTCTGTCCTTTGTATCAGCCATACCTGAGGCGATAATATCTATGTTGCCCGATTTAACTGCCGGAATAAGTCCGTCAAATGACATGTTCTTCCACTCGAGCTTGAAGCCCTGATCCTTGGCGATCGCTTCCATCATATCGTAATCCGCTCCTGCCAGCTGCTTGGAATCTTTTTCATCCGTCGTATCAAACGGCGGGAATGTAGGCTCCATAGCAACTACATATGTAGGCCATGTCGAGCTGTTGCCCTGCGCTCCGCTTCCGCATGCCGACAGCGATAATACCGTCGCAACCGCCAGTGCCGCTACCAGCAATATTTTCAACTGCTTTTTCATTCTTCTCTCCTCCTAAATAACATTATTCATAATCATTTTAATTTTGAATAGGCTTTTATAATAATACAGCAGAGTTAATATAAATGCAATACTATTGTCTATTTCAGACAATATCTACTTTTAGTACAATAAATAGTGTGGTATAAATAATCCGGAGGAAAATGATTTGGGAAAATACAGCATAAAAGATATAAATAAATTTCTGATCACAGACGACGATGCCGGCCTGACATATCTCGGCGGAAACCAGGAATGGTACGGAAAATTTTTCAGGCGGCTCGCCGGATGCGGTCCGACTGCGGCTGCCAATATTTTCAAATATCTCGGAGCTGATAAACTGCCTGCGGGTTCAGTGCGGGAGACCGATACGCTGAGGCAGTATAAAACTCTGATGAATGAAATGTGGGAACATGTCACACCGACCTCACGCGGAGTTTACTGCACCGAAATATTTTACGACGGATGTCTGAGTTTTGCCGGGGCAGAGGCATTAATATCACTTACAGTTCTCTTGATATTGCGGATATTGCTGATGTGGATAAAGGGAAGGCCCGGCGCCCTGCATTATGCGATGTTATAGATTTCGTGAAAAGCGGACTGGAACGCGATCTTCCGGTGGCGTTTCTGAGTCTCGACAGCGGAAGTGAACGATCGATCGACAGGTGGCACTGGATCACAGTAATATCTATTGATATCCGCGGCGCCGGAAATGCGTCGGTCGATTTTCTCGATGCAGGCGTTATCAAACACGCCGATCTTGCAAACTGGTACCGCACAACAAAAGAAGGCGGAGGTTTCGTGATAATATCTCCGGCCTGTGATACAATATAATCCTGAAGGGAAACAATGTTATGACTCATACTATAGATATGATCGACTTTATTCTGACGGCTGCTGCCGTATGGATAGTCTTCTGTGTTATCAGATACATGCTCCTGAAAAAAAACGGGAGCACTGATATGAAAAAGCTGCTGCATCTGACAACAGCTTATTTCTATTTTGTTATTCTGATTTCCATTATGCTTCTCCCGGTCGTTCTTTCGGCTCCTTACCGGGGAATGTTTTTCACCGTCGTTTATCATGACGATATCGGCATCGGAATTTTCGGGCAGCGCTTTTATATATAAATTAGGCGATCTGCTCCTTTTTATCCCACTCCCTGTCTGTCTTTATATCTGCGGCATGAAACGCATGTCGGAGGTCAGATATGCCCTGGCGGCAGGCATCATCTTTTCACTCGGAATAGAAATACTGCAGCTTGCGGAAGGTCTGGCCGGAATTGCCTACAGGTACACTGGCCTCACGGATGTCCTCCTCGGCACAGCAGGAGCGCTGGCAGGCTGGAACATGATCCGCACGCACAGAAAGAGGTGATCTTATGTCATTTTTAAAAGAGATAAGCATAAAAACATCAGAACATACGCAGATGATCGACATTACTGCGCAGGTCGCCGCGGCAGTCAGAGAAAGCGGAGTACGGGACGGAGTGTGTATTGTATTCTCCAACCATACGACTGCTGCTGTCACGATCAACGAAAACGCCGACCCTGATGTTCAGAGTGATTTCATCAGGGAGATCAATAAAATAGTCCCGTGGGATGACGGTTACCGCCACCGGGAAGGCAACTCCGCAGCACATCTCAAAGCGAGCATGACCGGCGCATCGGAAACGGTCATCATATCCGGCGGGAGACTTTATCTCGGCACATGGCAGGGAATTTATTTTCTCGAATATGACGGGCCGAGGAACCGGCATGTCTCCGTCAAAATCATTGCAGGATGACATTGAATATTACAGCATCTTCTCCGCTTCACGGCGGAGAATTTCTTTTTCATTCGGTATTTTTTCATCTATGACCCCGGAAAACAGTGCCTTCAGTATTCTCCCCACCTCCGGTCCCTGGGGAACGCCCAGTTCAAGAATGTCCCTGCCGTCAATGGCCATATCCCGCATCGAAAAACATTTCTGCTGTTCCAGGATATCCGCTGTGATCCCGCGGAATTTTTCGATATTTGCAATACGCTCTTCAGCGCAGGACGGCGCCTGGCTCGATACATCGGCAATTTCCAGTTCTGTCAGCATATCGAGTTTTTCCGCACCGAATTTATTGAGCATATGTTTTGCATGTTTTTCTGTCTGTTGAAATACTATCCCGTGGTACCAGATCAGTTC
>Ga0268359_12023_pt1 | contig 49599 bp, 53 predicted proteins | sample BioMet11_FD_194416 | JGI IMG/M metagenome (GOLD analysis project Ga0268359, IMG submission 194416) | Sewage microbial communities from Oakland, California, United States - Biofuel 11 (PacBio Assembly) | ecosystem: Engineered > Wastewater > Sewage > Unclassified | place: USA: California | collected...
CTCTCCGCCCTGGAATTTATCAACACGGATAGCCTGCCCGATGCCGCCGCGCACCCTGCAATGGAGGACCAATCCATGAGCAAAAAACAACCCGCGCCAGACAACCAGAACAGCCTGTTCGGTTTTGCAGCGCAGCCGGGGTTGAGCGTCAACGGCCCCGAACCGCAAGGCGCAACCCGCAGCAAGGCTGGCGCTCAGGCAGGGGAGACCTTTGACGCGGCGGGCTGCTGACGCATACCCCCGTGCCGCCGCCCAAAAATTTTGTGGTCTTTGACGTGGAAACCCGGCGCTCCGCCGCCGAGGTGGGCGGCTGGAACAGGGCCGACCGCATGGGCGTGAGCGTTGCCGTGGTCTACGACAGCAAGGCCGACGACTACTTTGCCTACCAGCAGGAGGAGTTGCCCGCCCTGTTCGAGCGCCTGCGCGGGGCAGACCTTGTGGTCGGCTTTAACAGCCTGCGCTTTGACTATGCCGTGCTCTCGGCCTTTGCGAACTTTGACCTGCACCGCCTGCCCAGCCTCGACCTTTTGCAGCGCGTGTCCGAACGCCTTAACTACAGGCTTTCGCTGGACAACCTCGGGCAAGCTACCCTTAACGAACCCAAAAGCGCCGACGGCCTGCAGGCACTCGAGTGGTGGCAACAGGGCCGCATTGACGACATCGCCACATACTGCCGCAAGGATGTGGACATCACCCGCCGTCTCTATCTGCACGGGCTGGAGCACGGTTTTTTGCTGTTCAGCAACAAGGCGGGCTCACGCGTGCGCGTTGCTGTGGACTTTAAACGGCGCTGAGGCGGAAACCGCAAGACAGCCCCGAGTACTGCAAAACGCCCGCAAATGCGGGCGTTTTTACAGGCAACTTCTGCTGCGGGGCAGGCTTACTTGAGCTTTTTCAGCGTCTTTTCCATGCCGTCGGGCAGGGGGTAGACGTGGTCCTCGGCGGGGAAGGCCCCGGCGCGCACTTCACGCGAGTAAGCCTCAACAGCAGCGCGCAGGCTGGCCCCCACATCGCCAAAACGTTTGACAAAACGCGGCAGGTGGCTTTGGGTCATGCCCGTCATGTCCTGCCACACCAGCACCTGACCGTCGCAGCCAGCGCCCGCGCCAATGCCTATGACCGGGATGGCAAGGGCCTGCGTGACGCGCTCGGCCAGAGCGGCGGGCACGCATTCGAGCACCAGGGCAAAGGCCCCGGCGTCCTGCAGGACGCGGGCGTCGTCCAGCAGCTTTTGGGCCGCAGCCATGCTTTTGCCCTGCACCTTAAAGCCGCCAAAGGCGTTTACCGATTGCGGCGTAAGCCCCAGGTGCCCCATCACGGGGATGGACGCCCGCGTCAGCGCACGCACCTCGGCGACAAATTCCGCCCCGCCTTCAAGCTTGACCGCCTGCGCCCGGCCTTCGGTCATCAGGCGGGCGGCGTTGCGCACTGTTTCTTCCACCGACACATGGTAGCTCATATAGGGCATGTCGCAGACCACAAGGGCCTTTTGCGCTCCACGCGCCCACAGCCGCGCAATGTCGAACCATGTCGTCCATGGTTACGGAAAGCGTATCGGGGTAGCCCAGCATCACCATACCCAGCGAATCGCCCACCAGCAGGGCGTCCACACCGGCCATATCCATAACCCGCGCAGTGCTGTAATCATAAGCCGTCAGCATGACAAGCTTGTCCTGCCCTTTGGCTTCGCGGAAGGTAACTGCGGTGTTCTTCATGCTTGCTGCTCCTTGTGGTTGGCATCGTGGCCAGGCCCATAATGAGGTGGGTCAGCTTGGCCGCCGTAAAATCGGCATGGTGCAGGCCCTTGATGGGGGCCAGCTCCACCACGTCCAGCCCCACCACGCGGCGACCGGCCACGCAGCGCTCAAGTATATACTGGGCCTCGCGCCAGTTGATGCCGCCTGGCGAAGGCGTGCCGGTGGCGGGCATGATGGACGAATCAAATCCGTCCACATCAAAGGTTATGTAAATATTTTTGGGAAAGCCCTCGGGCAGGGGCTGGTCGGGCAGCCCCACGCGGGCGATAAAATAGGCGTCGTAGTGCGTCACGTTAAACTGCTTGCGGATTGCGGCCTCCTCCCGGCAAAAGTCGCGCACGGCAAACTGCGTGAGCGGCAGACCAAGATCGGCCACGGCGCGGTACATGACGCTGGCGTGCGAGTACGGGCTGCCTTCATACTGGGGGCGCAGGTCGGCGTGGGCGTCAAACTGCACGACGCCAAAGGGTTCGCCTGTTTTTTCGGCCTGCCGGGCCAAGGCCCGCAGGGCGCCCAGGGTTACCGTATGCTCGCCGCCCAGCACCACGGGCACGGCCTCGCAGGCAATGGCGTGGGCCACGGCGGTCTCGATGCGGTCAAGGGTGTCCGTCACCGGGCCGGAGCAGTCCACCGGCGCGGCGGTAAAAAAACCCGCTTCGCCAGGCGCAAAGCCGCTTTCCCATGCCTCCAGCTGATGCGAGGCGGCAAGCAGGGCCTGTGGGCCTTGAGCTGTGCCGCCGCCGTACGAAACGCTCTGCTCCAGCGGAACAGGGATAATATGAAAGCCAGCCGCATCGGGCGCTGATGGTGAATATTCCGAAGCCAGAAACTTGTCTTGCATGTGATCCTGCCGTGATTTGACATAAAAAAACGGCCCGCTTGGGGAGGCAGGCCGTTTCGGTTGGAGGAGGCTGTCAGCAAAAGAAAGGAAGGTACTTTCCATGCTGCAATGGGCGTGCCAAAAAAGCAGAAACTCTAGATTCTTTCAATATGCTGCTTTTTATGGATAAAATTTTATCTCCGCCGCTATCGCCCGTTAAAAATGTTTAACCATCCTTGCCTGTGCCCTGTCTTGAGTGCGCAAAACTGTACAAAAAATTTTCTTGCTCTGCCTACTGCACAGAGTCGTTGCCCGGAGCGGCAGCGCCCCCCTGCGCGGAAAGTGCGAGCTTTTCAGCCAGCTCCCGCGCGGCGGCCGAGCTGCGCCATTCGTCAAAGAGCTTTTGCCAGCCGCCAAAATCCACAAAATTGCGGTCAAGCTGCTCTTCGTGCATCTGCACCCAGGCGTTGAACATCTGCATCTGTACCTGAAAGGTCGTGCTTTCAAAAATCATGGCGGCGGAGTCGCGCGCGATAACCTGACCGTCCACATGGGCCAGCACAAAATTGCACACGGCGCGGCGCGAGGTCTCAAAGCTCACTTCCTGGCCGTTCATTTCTTCCGCCATGGGCAGCAGGCGGGGGGAACATCTCGCTGATGCGTTCCATGGCCTTGGTCGGCACGGCGACAAACAATGCGGGCTGTCCGTCCCTGCCCGTGGGGGCGTCGGGCTTTTCGGAGATAAAGTAAAACCGCAGCCAGTTCTCGAACATTACCGCTTCCAGAACCTTGGCAACGCCGTTTTGAAATTGTTCTTGAGCTTCGGGCATGGAGACTCCTAGTGTTTTACGGCCACAACCCGCAGCCGCCGATAATCAGCAATCCACTGACCGCCGTCCCACAGCGACGCCCGCAAGGCATCGGCCACGGCGGAAAAAACATTTTCCTGCGCCGCAGGCGGCAGACAGTCCAGATCCTGGGCAAAAAACTGGCTCATCCAGCGGGCAAGGCCTTCCTTGCCGCCCTTGAGCGGCGTGGGCCTGTCGTATTCCTCGGCCAACCGCACAGCAAACCCGTGCCGTGCGAGCCGCGCCGCGTACTCGTCCGCCGAAGGAAAGTAAAAACGCTCGCTGTTCAGATACGCCGGGCCCAGGCCCTCGCTGCCCAGCGCCGTCTGAAAGACCTCGGCAAAGGCCGCTCGCAGACGCCCGATATTGCCGCGCGCGCCAAATTCGCAAACGAGCATGCCGCCGGGGCGAAGCACGCGGGCCATGGTTGCGGTCAGGCGCTCCTGGTCTTCAATCCAGTGCAGGGCGGCATTGGAAAACAGGGCGTCCACGCAGCCGTTCCACGGCATTTCGCAGGCATCCATTACCAGAAATTCCACCTGCGGCAAGCGCAGCCGGGCCTGAGCTATCATGTCCGGCGAGGCGTCAATGCCCACCACCCGCGCGGCTTTGGCCGTCAACGGGCCCGTGAGCGCCCCAGTGCCGCAACCGAGGTCGACGACAAAAGCCAGCCTGTCCGGCAGCAGGCCGAGCAGGCTTTCGCCGTATGCCGCCACAAAGTCGTGGCTTTTGTCATACAGTTGGGCATCCCAATCCATGATCCGGCATCTCCCTTGCGCAGCGACAAAAGCGCAAGCGCAACTGTTGTAAACGTCAGACAACAGCGCGTCAATGCAGTCGGCCCTTTTGCCGCGGGGCACCCGTCCGGGCAACCGGCCTTTACGGCTGCGCCTCCGCCCCGCTGGATTCCCTGAGCTTTTTCAGCTCGCGGTCGCCCACATACCCAAGCAACGCCGAGGCAACGCCAGTCACCGCGCTTACAATACCCAAGGGCAATGCCGTGCCGCCCCCCGCCAGGCCCACAAGGGGCGAAGTGAGCGCGCCAAAAATAAACACCGAAACCCCCAGTATGCCAGAAGCCGTGCCCGCGCCCACGTTTTGCGCGCTGATGCCAAGGGTAAAGCTGGTGGGCAGGGTCATGCCCTGCAGGGCAATCATAAAAAACAGGCCTATGAGCAGGGGCACGGGCGAGGCGGGCGTAACCACGGTTACGGCCAGTACACCGAGGCAGGCCACTGCGCGCAGGGTATTGCCGATGCGCAGCAGGCGGGCCTCGCCAAGGCGGCGGGCGTTGCGCGCCGTACCAAAGGCAAAAAACATGAGGCTGAGGGCATTGCAGCCAAAAATGATGCTGTAGGTCTTGGGCGAAAGCCCGTACATGCCCTGCAACACAAAGGGCGAGGCCGCCACGTAGCCAAAAAAGCCGCCCATGGTAAAACCCTGCACGCCCACATAGCACATAAAAGGCTTTTGGCGCAGCAGTGCGCCCATGGCCGTCCACGAGGCGCGCAGGCCGCCGTCGCGGCGCATGCCCTGCGGCAGGGTTTCGGGCAGGCCAAGCGCGCTGAGCAGGATCAGCAGCACGCCAAAGCCGGTTAAAAGTAAAAAATGGCGGGCCACCCTGCCATTGAAGCCAGCCAGCCGCCCAGCAGAGGCCCAGTGATGGGCGCAATGCCGTTGACGACCATGAGCAGGCTCATGAAGTTGGTCAGCTCCGCCCCGCGAAACAGGTCGCAGGCCATGGCGCGGGCCAGCACAATGCCGCCCGCCCCGCCAAGCCCCTGGGCAAAACGCAGGGCAATAAAACTGTTGCCCGACCGGGCGGCGGCGCAACAGACCGAGGCCAGCGTAAAAAACATCAGGGCCACAAACAGTGGCTTGCGCCGCCCGGTCGAATCTGAAAGCGGCCCCACAAAAAGCTGCCCAAGGGCCATGCCCAGCAGGCAGGCCGTGATGGTCAGCTGGGTGGTTGCGGTAGAGATGGAAAGGTCTGCCGCCAGCACGGGCAGGCTCGGCAGGTACGTATCGGTGCACAGGGGGCCAAAGGCGGCCATCAGACCCAGCAAAAGGGCCAGAAACAGCCGGCGCCGGCGCGGCAACCGTGCTCCCGCCCCCGCAATATAGTCGTTTTCCGTAATGTGCATGAGTGTCCTTTTTACGTGTTCTACAGTGATATTCATGGCCGCAGAGGACAAAGTCAAGGGCGGGATGGGTGCACGCGGCCTCTGGTATGCGCTGTCGCCTTATGCTACCGTGCCCCTATGATTGATTACGCTCAAGCCCTTAATGAAGCCCAGTACGAGGCGGCCACCTGCGGCGACGGCCCCGTGCTTGTGGTGGCAGGCGCAGGCAGCGGCAAAACCCGCACCATCGTCTACCGTCTGGCATGGCTGGCGGAGCACGGCGTGGATCCGGACGCCATGCTGCTGCTCACCTTTACGCGCAAGGCCGCGCAGGAAATGCTGCACCGTGCGGGTCTGCTGCTCAATCAAGGGCTCGCGGGCGTGCAGGGCGGCACGTTTCACGCCTTTGCCTTTGGGGCGCTCAGGCGCTGGAAGCCCGCTTGGCTCGGCGACCGCCCCTTTACCGTTATGGACGCGGCCGACATCACCGATGCGGTCAAGCGCTGCAAGGAACAGCTCAAGCTGGGCAAGGGCGACAGGTCGTTTCCCAAAACCCAGAGCATAGTTGGTCTGCTGAGCAAGGCCCGCAACAAGGAGCTGCCGCTGGACGAAGTGCTGCGGCGCGAGGCCTTTCATCTGCTGCCCCACGCCGAGGGGCTGGCGCGCCTGGGCGACGCGTATGCCGCATACCGGCAGGAAAAAGGCCTGCTGGACTACGACGACCTGCTGTTTGAGCTCGAAACCCTGCTGCGGCGCAACGAGCTGGCCGCCGCCTCGCTGAGGCAGCGCTTCAGCCATATTCTGGTGGACGAGTATCAGGATACAAACCTGGTGCAGGCCCGCATTGTGCGCCTGCTGGCAGGGCAGGAGGACGGCCCGCCCGGCAACGTCATGGCCGTGGGCGACGAGGCGCAGTCCATCTACGCCTTTCGCGGGGCCAACGTGCGCAACATTCTGGATTTTCCCACGCTGTTTCCCGGTGCGCGCGTGGTGCGGCTTGAAGAAAATTACCGCTCCACCAAACCCGTGCTCGATGTGGCCAACAACCTGCTGGCCCACGCGGCGGAGTCGTTCCGCAAAAACCTGTTTACCCGCAAGGTGGGCGGCGACCCGGTACGTCTGGTCACCCCCCTCAGCGACATGAGCCAGGCAAAGCTGGTAGTGCGCCGGGTGGAAGAGCTGCTGGCAACCCACCTGCCGCACGAAATCGCGGTGCTGTTCCGCGCCGGATTCCATTCGTACAACCTTGAAATGGCGCTCAACCAGGCGGGCATTGCCTTTCGCAAGTACGGCGGGCTGCGCTACACCGAGGCCGCCCACGTCAAGGACGTCATTGCCTACGCCCGCCTGCTGCTCAACCCGCTCGACCTGCCGGCCTTTGCCCGCGTGGCGGCCCAGCACAGCGGCATCGGCCCCAAGACGGTGGACAAACTCTACGCCGTGGCCCGCAGCGGCGACCCCAAGTCCACAGAAAAAGCCTTTGCCAAGCATCCGGGTTTGCTGGAAGACATGCGCTTTGTGGACGATTTGCGCGCCCGGCCCATGCCGCCCGCAGCCACGCTGTCGTCCGTGCTTGAGCACTACCGCCCGCGCCTTGAGGCCCTCTACCCCGAGGACTGGCCACGCCGTCAGCAGGGACTGGAAGAAATCATCCAGATGGCTTCGGGCTACAGCGAGCTTGATCTTTTTGTGGCCGACCTTGCCCTTGAAGCGCCCGAAGAGGACGACGCGGACAGCAACGAAGGCAAGATAACGCTCTCCACCGTTCACTCGGCCAAGGGGCTGGAGTGGAACGCCGTTCTGGTCATCGACCTGGTGGAAGACCGCTTTCCTTCGCGCCACGCGCTGGCGCGGCCCGAAGATTTTGAAGAAGAACGCCGCCTCATGTACGTAGCCTGCACCCGCGCGCGCCAAAACCTGGACCTCTACGCCCCGGCCTCGCTGTACAACAGGGCCGAACGCGGCAGCCAGCATGTGAGCCAGAGCCCCTTTGTGCGCGAGCTTGCGCCGGGCATGGTTGAGGAGTGGGTTGAAGGATTTGGCGGCGCGCTCTCGCGCCGCAGCGCGGGCGGCGTGGGCTTTGGCCGCAAAACCTCCCTGCCCGGAGCAGACCCCGCCATGCCCGCCGGGGCCTTTACCGGCGGTTTGCTGCCTCGCCCGCAGCGCATCCCAAGCCCTGAGGCCTATGACGACTGCCAGCTGCCCCCGGAGGATGCGCCAGACGCAAACGCCGAGCCAGCCGGTCTGCGGCAGGCCCCACAGGGCAGCCCGCCCCCCCGGACGGCAACGCCCTCAAGCGGCGAGCTGTGTTATTGCCGCCACCGCATCTTCGGGCGCGGCAAGATCATACGCCACCTGCCGCCGGACAAGGTGCAGGTGAACTTTCCCGGTTTTGGCCTCAAGGTCATACTGAGCGAATACCTGATTCTGGAGAGCTGACATGCCCACGCCCCCCGCACACAACGCCGCGCAACACGCCCTTTCCGAAGACAGCATACTGGCTTGTCTGGGCAGGCACTTTCCGCAGACCGGCCCCTCGCTGCTGCTGGGGCGCGGCGACGACTGCGCCGTCCTCAGGGGGACGCGCCCGCTGGCTGTGAGCAGCGACCTGTTTCTCGAAGACATCCACTTTCGCCGCGCGTATTTTACGCCAGAAGAAACAGGCTACAAGGCCCTGGCCGTCAACGTGAGCGACCTTGCCGCCTGCGGGGCGCGGCCTGTGGGCTTTACCCTGTGTCTCGGCCTGCCGCGCTGGGTGGACGCCGCGTGGCTGGAGGCCTTTTTTTCCGGCATGGCATCCCTGGCCTCGGAGCACCACATGGTGCTGGCCGGGGGGGACCTTTCCGGCTGCGAGCGGCTGCACATATCCATAACCGTCTGGGGCGAACCGGCTGACCCCGGCAACTTTTTGACCCGTGGCGGCAGCATGCCAGGCGACGTGCTGTTTGTCGTGGGACGGCTGGGCCTGGCCCGCGTGGGACTCAACGTACTTGAAGCCCATGGCCGGGCGGCCCTTGCGGACTGGCCCTGCGCCTGCGCGGCGCACCTGCACCCCGAGCCGCAAGTGGACGCCGGGCTCATGCTGGCCAGGGCCGGGTTCAACGCGCGGCCCCCGGCGCTCATGGACGTTTCAGACGGCATCATGCGCGACCTGCCCCGCCTGCTGGGCCTTACAGGCGAGCTGAGCGCGGGCGGGCAGTCGGGCCGGGGAACTCTGGGGGCGGAAATTTTGCTGGCACGCGGCCAGCTGCACCCCGAGGTGGTGGGCTACGCCGATGCGACGGGCAAAAATCCTGTTCACGAGGCGCTGCTGGGCGGCGAGGATTACGCCCTGCTGGGCTCCTGCGCGCCCGACATGCTGCCCCCCCTGCACGCAGCCATACCCAGGCTTACGAGCATCGGCGTCGTCACGGCGGGCGGCGGCATCGTCTGCAACAACGAGCCCCTGGACAAGCTGGCCGCCATGCGCGGGTTTGACCACTTTGACCGCAACCAGCAGGATGCCTGACGTGCGCGCCCATATCGGCATGGTCACCTGGAACAGGACTTGCCCTTACAAGGCATTGCCTTGCCAGCCTCTTGCAAAACACGCCGCCGGGCTATGGCCTGACCGTGGTGGACAACGGCAGCACCGACGGCACGCGGGAATATCTGCAGGGGCTGGTCGGCGAGCACCCGCACATGCGCCTGCATCTGCTGCGCCGCAACATGGGCGTGGCCGTCGCCTCCAACCTTGCCTGGGACGATAGCTGACGGGGCCGATTTCTACGTCAAGCTGGACAATGACGTGGAGGTGCTTGACCCGCAGTGGCTTGGCCGCCTCATGCGCATGCTGGCCGACAACCCCCGGCTGGGCATGGCTGGCTACAGGCTGTGCCCCAAGCACGAAGGCGCGCCCCTCATGCTCGCGGACGGCTCCACCGCGCTCGAAGTAGCCTGCTGCAACGGGGGCCTGCGCGTGCATACCCCGCGCCGTGCACGAGCGGCTGGGCTTTTGGAACGAGGGTTTTGGCCGCTACGGCTACGAGGACCTCGAATACAGCTGGCGCGCCCGCAAGGCTGGCTACATCTTGGCCTACGCGCCCCAACAGGACGCACTGCGCCACCTGGGGGCGGAGCCGGAATTTGTCGACCCCCAGCAGGAACAAGGCAAGTACGCAAGCCACACCGCCGATCTTTCTGGCACCAAGGCCTATCTGATGTATCTTTTGCTCTACGAGCAGGGGATCATCCCCCTTAACGTGGGGCGCAAGTACCTGCCCGCCATGGGCGCAGACGGTCTTGCCTTTACGCTCAACCCCGCCCACAAGGCCCTGCAACGGCTTATGGTGCGTCTGGTCAACAGTGTGGAAACCACCCAGCAGGGAGAGCTGTCGCAGCTTGACCTGCGTGCATGGCAAAACAGAGGAAACCCCGCATGAGCAGCAAGTTGCAGCGGCCCCAGGCCGCCCCGTCCGCAGAGGCGCAGCTTTCCATCCCTGCCTCCATGGTCGAAGAATTTCGCTCCGTATGCCGTGACGCCTGGAAGCAGGGCCTGCTCTCCGGCTGCAACGGCAACGCCAGCCGCAGGCTGGGCAGCCATGCGCCCGGCGCCGTGTGCATAACCCGCAGCGGCACGGCCAAGGGTAGGATAACACAGGCCGACTGCTGCCTTATGGACATCGGCACGGGCGCAACCCTGCTTGGCGGGCCAGCTTCCTCAGAGTCAGGCATGCATCTGGCCATTTACCGCGCCCGGCCCGACTGCGACGCCATACTGCACACCCACCCCCGTCGCCTGCTGGCCTTGAGCCTGCGCATGGCAGGCAGGCAGGAAGATTTTTTGCGGCTGCCGCTTTTTGAAGCCGAGGTCTGGCGGGCAAAACTGGGCTTTTCCCCGGCGCTGCCCCCCGGCTCCACCGACCTCGCCGAGGCTGTAGCCATGGCCGCCGCGAGCAAGGATGCCGTGTGGATGGCCGGTCACGGCCTGTGCTGCCTGGGCCGCACCCTGGCCGACGCCCTGTGCCTGGCCGAAGAGCTGGAGCACCTGGCTGCCCTGCAGATTCTTGCTACGGTTTAAAAATACTTTTTTTCACTGCGCCCAAGAGCCCGTATTTTGCGGGCTTTTTTATTTTGTGTCGTGTTACGACTTGCCATATCCCTTGCGCATAGGTAACATGTTTTATCTTTTAGTAACACAAGGAGCCCCCCATGAAACCTCTGCGTCTACATCTCTGCACGGCTCTGGCCCTCGCGGGCCTCGTGCTTTCCACCGCCGCGCAGGCTCACGAATTCATTCTCAAACCAGACACAGCCACCCCGGCGGCCGGACAAAAAACCCGCCTGCAGGCTCAGGCCTCGCACGTGTTTATGGTCAGCGAAGAAGCTGAAAACCCCTCAAACGTGCGTCTGTACCTGCTGCAAAACGGCAAAAATACCGACATCGCGCTGGCGGAAGACAAGGCCCTTACGGCCCTGGTCGGCGACTTTACCCTCCCCGAGAACGGCCCCGCGCTGCTTGTAGGCCATCGCCTGCCCCAGATATGGTGCGAAACCACCCAGGGCGAAATGGAAGGCAGCCGCGCTGCCCTTGAGGCCAAGGGCATGAAGGTAAAGTCGTCGGGCAAGTACGAAAAATTTGCCAAGACCCTGCTCAACCCCAGCCATAGCGACACCCTGTACAGCAAGGCCCTTGGTCAGGACCTGGAAATAGTGCTGCTGACCAACCCTGCGGACGCCAAGCCCGGCAGCCCCATTGGCGCGCAGGTGCTGCTGCGCGGCAAGCCTGTGCCCAACGCGGTTGTGGGCCTGACCCACGACGGCTTCAGCAAGGATCAGGATACCTACAAGTTCACGGCGCAGACCGATGCGCAGGGCAAGGCCAGCTTTACCGTAGACGCTCCCGCCCTGTGGATGCTGCGCAGCACCGTGGTGGAAAAGACCCCCGGCGCTGATGCGGACGAGCATCACCTGCGGGCCACCTATGTTTTTCCTGTAAAATAACAGCCCAACCCGCAGGCCTCAGGGCCGGGGAAGGTCTGGCACCCGGCCTGAGGCCGTTTGCGACGCTGCAACACAGTGAGCAAGGATTGTTTCATGCGCATTATTCATCCGCGCGGCATGGCGGCCATTGTTCTTGGGGCCCTGCTGCTTGTGGCGGGCACTGCCGCCCAGGGCCATGCCCATGCCCTGTATGCGGCGCACAGCTGGCACGAAGGCGTGGTGCTGGTGCAGTTTGCCTATGCTGGCGGCGAGCAGCCAACCTATGCCAAGGTGGAGGTATACAGCCCCGCCGACGCCAGGGTGGAGTTTCAGAATGGCCGCACCGACGCGCAGGGGCGCTTTGCCTTCATGCCCGACGCTCCGGGCCTCTGGCGCATCATCATGGCCGATAATATGGGGCACAGGGTCGAGCACCCTATGGAGGTCAACGCCGCCCTGCAGGCCGCAACTACGGCTGGCGGGGCCCCTCCGACCGAGGTTGGCCCGGGCGATTTTGCCATGCCGCTGCGCATCCTGCTGGGTCTGAGCCTGATTGCCAATATGACGCTGGCGGCAGCCGTGCTGCGCCGCAAAAAAAAATCAGCCCGCCTGATCCCCTCCAAACAGCTCTGACTGCAAAAAGCCGGGCACTCCCCTCAGGGAGCGCCCGGCTTTACAATAGACTTTACGTGTGATGCCGCGCTATTTCGGCTCGATAACTTCCACGCCGCCCATGTAGGGAACCAGCGCCTTGGGCAGCACAAGGCTGCCGTCCTTTTGCTGGCAGTTTTCGAGGATGGCGGCCATGGTGCGGCCCGTGGGCAGCCCGGAGCCGTTGAGCGTATGCAGAAACGCTGCCTTGCCGCCCTTGGGCTTAAAGCGGATGTCGGCCCTGCGGGCCTGAAAATCGGTGCAGTTGGAACAGGACGAAATTTCGCGGTAGGTTTTTTGCGTGGGCAGCCATACTTCCACGTCGTACGTCTTGGCTGAGCTGAAGCCCATGTCGCCGGTGCAGAGGGTGATGACGCGGTACGGCAGTTCAAGCATCTCAAGCAGATTGCAGGCGTGGCCGCGCATGATCTCCAGCTGGTTGAAGCTGTCGTCGGGGTGGGCAAAACGCACCATCTCCACCTTGGTAAACTGGTGCATGCGGATAAGCCCGCGCGTATCCTTGCCCGCGCTGCCCGCCTCGGAGCGGAAGCAGGGCGTGGCCGCGCAATAGGCGCGGGGCAGGTCGGCCTCGTCCAGCACTTCGCCCGCGTGCAGGTTGGTCAGCGGCACTTCGGCAGTGGGTATGAGATAGTAGTCCCACTCGCGCAGCTTGAACAGGTCTTCCTCAAACTTGGGCAACTGGCCCGTGCCGGTCATGCTGGCGCGGTTGACCATGTAAGGCGGGCAAACTTCAATATAATCCTCGGCCATGGTGTGCTGGTCGAGAAAAAAGTTCACCAGCGCGCGTTCGAGCCGTGCTCCCCACTTGAGCGAAACCACAAACCGGCTGCCCGTGAGGCGGGCGGCGCGCTCAAAATCAAGTCCGCCAAGGGCCACGCCCAGCTCGCCGTGCTCGCGCGGGGCAAAGTCAAATTCGCGGGGCTTGCCCCAGCGGCGCACCTCGACATTTTCCGTTTCGTCCTTGCCCGCAGGCACAGAAGCATCAGGCAGGTTGGGCACGCGCATGAGCCACGTTTCCACATCGGTCTTGGCCTGGGCGGTTTCCACGTCCAGCTCCTTGATGCGATCAGCAACGCCGCTCATCTCGGCCAGCAGGGCCGTGGCGTCCTCACCCGCGCGCTTTTTGGCGGCCACTTCCGCCGAGGCCGCATTGCGACGGCTTTTGAGGGTTTCCACCTCGGTCAGCAGGGCGCGGCGGCGGGCGTCCAGCGCCAAAAATTCATTTACGTTCAGGTCTGAATGCCGGTCGGTCAAAGCCCTGGTCAGCACTTCAGGCTGTTTTTGCACCAATTTGAGGTCGATCATAGCCGCTCCTGAAAAAAACGCGCACTGCGCGGGATTATAACAATAGAGCTCCGTGGAAGGAGCGCAACAGACAGGCTGTAGCACGCTGGGCCACAGCCTGCAAGGCGGCTTCAGCACGCGTGCGCCTGCACTGATACGCATAAGGCCGCCCGCGATCCTTGCAAAAAGCAGATTTTGCGTATAAACGGTTAAGCGTAATCTGGAGATTTTCTATACAAGTTACGAGAGGCCGTCATGAAACATCTACGCATTGTTCTTTGTGTTTCCCTGCTGGCGTTGCTTGCAGCCTGCGGGCCGAGCAACAATGTTCGGCTTTTGCCGCCCCCACCGCTGGACGCTTCCGTGCTTCCTTCTCCCAACGCTCCCCGTGTGACCGTTGTGACGTTTGAAGACAAGCGTATGGATCAGAGCGTTATCGGAACGCGCCGCGACAACAGCGCCTTTGTGACCACCGACAATGTGTCGCAGTGGATCAGCAAGGCACTGGCCGACGAGCTGGCCCGCAACGGCATGCAGGTTTCGTACTCCATCAGCGTGAACGAAGCACGCAAGGGCAACCCCGATTTTCTGGTGACCGGCCAGATCGACGAGGCCAATATCCGCGAGACCTCGACCACCGACATGGCCACCTCTCTGCGGGCCAACTACGTGCTCGCCAACAGGCAGGCCCGCATCATGCGTGAATCGCTCAACGCCTCCCAGTCGCGCACCGGTCTGCCCTCGGGCAGCGCTGCCGACAACCTGATGCTGGAAACCCTGCGCGACCTGGTCAAGCCCATGGCGCAAAAGATTGTCCAGACCATCGAGGCAAAAAAATAAGCCCATGCGGGCGCTGCGTCCCCTGCTTTTCGGCATAACGCTTGCCGTCATGCTGGAAATTTTTGCCCTGCCGCCGGTCGTCACAACCGGCGGCAGGGCGTACGCCGCCGAAAATTCGCCCAATCAGCCCCCCCTCCCCGCTGCAAACAATGCGGGCTCTGCCTCTCAGGATGCAGCCGCCCCCTCGCCCGAAGGGCAGGATGCAGCCGCGCCTTCCCCCGACGATATGCCCCTTGCCGCAAAACCCGGCTCCCTGCCGCTGGCTTCGCCCGTCAAAAGCAGCGCGCAATGCCCTGTCGCTCCCTTGCCGCCGCATGCGCAAAAGCTGTGCGCCGAGGCAGCTGCCCAGCTTGAAGCCCTGCGCGCCGCAGCTGCGCAACTGCCCAACAGACGCGACATACGCATGGGAGTTACCGAAGCCAGCGAGCGCACGGCTCTGGCTGCGGAGCTGTACACAGCCCTGGTGGAAGGGTCGCCTGCCATGGCGGACGCCGATGGCGGGCCAGCCGCGCAGGGGGTAACCGTTACGCTGCTGGCGAGACCCGATGCCGCCGAAACCTTGCTGCGTCTGCTGCGCAACCCCGATGTGCTGCTGACGCGGCGACTGCTCCTGACCGATCTTGCCAACGCGCTGGCCTCGGCCCGCCAGGTCGCCGATGAACTTGCGGCGGCTGACGCCATGACAGGCGGCCAGATCCGCGCCAACATTGAGCCCGGTTCGGGCGGTACGTGGTATGTGGCCAAGGCTACGCCGCCGGGGCAGATAAAACAAAACCCTCCCATGCCGGTCATGCCGGATGCGCGGCAGGAAGCCGCACGCAGGGCGGCCCTGCACAATGCCGATGTCCTTGCGGCTGAGCTGACCGCCTGCCTGGCTGCCATGGATGTACTGCGCCTTGAGCCGGAGGGCTGGCTGACCGGGGCCGCCGCCCTGCCCCTGCTGGAAAAATCCGCCGCAGACCTGCCCGGCAGCGCCGCCCTGCGCCTCTTGCTGGCGGAGTCGCAGCTGCAGTCCGGCATGCCGCAGCGCAGCATCGCCTCTGCCGCCGCTGCGCTTGATCTCGCACCAGGCCTTACACGGGCCAGATACATCCGCGCGCTGGCCCACTGGCGGCTGCAGCAGCTGGCGCTGGCCGAGGACGACCTGAGCGCGGCCCTTGAGGCCACGCCCGAAGCCTTTTTGCACACCGCCGACAGGGTCCGGCTGCTGCGCGCACGCGGGGCCTTGCGTATGTTGCGCAACAATACCCAGGGCACATGCGCGGACCTCACGGCCGCCTGCGCCCTTGGCGATTGCGAAGGACTCGCTGCGGCGCGAGAGCAGCAGCTTTGCCTCACGCCTTCTGTACACGAGGCCGCGCCTGCAGCGCAGCCCGCCGCCGCAGAGCAGCCCCAACCGTCCCATAAGGCGGCCACACCTTGAGCCGCCAGCCCCTGCTCAAGGTTTACGGGCACATTTACCCGGCGGACGAGGCACTGTATGCCGCGCTGGCAAACGCCTGCGCCGACGCACTGCCGGACAATGACGATATTCCCGTGCTGGAACGCGACGGCGACATGGCCCGCATTTCCTTTGAAGGGACCTACTTTCCCCTTGACGAAGTGCTGCTGGCGCTGACGACCCATATACAGCCCGCACACAAGGGCAAGCTGGATGTGCTTGATATGGAAGCCTGGCGGCTGACCCGCCACATTTTTACGCAGGGGCGCATAGAGAGCCACAGCGCTCCCCTCAACAACGTTCTTGATTATTCCGGCCATTGATTGACGGCATTTCTCCGCCTGATTTTTTTGCACCTCGCCGGTTGCCGCCCGCTCAGGGATGTGACCTCATCACATCCGCCTTCTTTCCGCCGCTTTCAGCTATCATCTGGTTTCTTTATTTTCTGGTCTAAAAAAATAATTCCACTTTCATTAGCCATTGTTGCAAACTACCGACAAATTACCTCTTCGATATAGATGTAATCACTACGGCCATGCGTGAAATAGCTGGAAAAACCTTTCTCGTTGGTGTACTGTATATAAAATCGACTTTTTTTTGCGCAATACAGCCCGTTGCCTGCTGCCAAAAGCGTTTCAGGGCTGTTGCGAGGGGGGTAAAGCTTGTCGGTCCAGAAGAACAGCAGCACTGTGCACTGGCGCATTGGCCTTGATCTCACATATCTCGTTGTCGACCCAGCAAAAGAACAGCTTTTGGGAATCCCCGAGGGATCCCTGTCCGGCAGTCCGCTAACGCACTGCATGCACCCGGAAGATGCGGCCATGTTGTGTCAGGCCCTTGACCATGCATCCATCAGCAACGGCCTTGCGGGGTGCACGGTGCGCTATGTGTGCCCAGGGAGCACGCATACCATCACCACCCTGAACATTACAGCCCGTCCGGGATGCCCACGGCAACATTACAGCTTTTGCCGGCAGTGAACGCTGCATCGGCGTTGTGGACATCCATTCCGGCATGCCCCCGGCCTTTGAAGCTATCTTTGCGCGCGCATTTGTGGCCTTCTGCCTCATAGACAGGGAGGGACGACTGCGCACGGTCAACAGCCAGTACGCCAGGCTGACCGGCAGGCCCACCAACGAGCTGGTGTGCTGCCATGTTGGCGAAATGGGCGTCCCCTCCATGGAATTGGTGAACAGCGCCTTTACGCTGTTTGATGCGGGCGAGAAGTTTCCCGAGCGGGAGATTATCCATGGCGGCAAGGACTACGCCATATCCGTCTTTGGCCTGCCCAACGCCTGCGGCGACATCACCTCCATTTGCGTGTTCATGCGCGACATCAGCATGCGCAAAGGCCTGGAGCGCCGCCTTGAAGCGGCCAACCGCACGCTGGAAGAAATGAACGCCAAGGATTACCTGACCGGCGTGTTCAACCGCCGCCACTTTGACGAAACCCTGCACAAAGAGATGGCGCGGCTGGCACGTGAGGGCGGTGTTATGTGCGTGGGCATGGTCGATGTGGACAACTTCAAATTGTACAACGACGCCTACGGGCACCTGGCGGGGGACGAATGTCTGGCCCGCGTGGCCAAGGCCATGGGCGCGGCGCTGCTCAGACCGGCGGACGAAATATTTCGCTATGGCGGCGAGGAGTTCGCCATTGTCATGCCGCAGACCAGCAAGGAAAACGCCCTGAACGTGGCGGAAAGGGTACGCGAAGCCGTGGCGGGCCTGCGCATTCCGCACTGCCAAACAGCCTACGGTTTTGTGACCGTGAGCATCGGAGTGGCGGGCATCGACGCAACCTCGGCCCGCTTTGCCCATCAGGCCTGCGAAAAACTGATCCGGGTCGCCGACAAAGCCCTGTACCGGGCCAAGGACGGTGGACGCAACAAGGTTGACAGCGACATGTGCAGCGTGGACGGGATAAGCTGAGACAAAGCTGGCCGCAACAAACCGGGTAGCTCCACCCCCGGCAGGGCTCCCGCCTTGAAGATGCGCCCCTGACAACGCAAAAGGCCCCACCGGATGCTCCGACGGGGCCAGATTTTTGTAATGGGGAGCCTGTATTATTCGCGCTCAAAAAGCGATTTCTGGATCAGCGCATCCGAGGGGTCGTCCGCGCCGCGCAGCGAATCATAGGCTTTTTGCAGGGCTTCTGGCCAATCCTTGTCGCTCACGTCGCTGATAAACAGCAGGGTCAGGTCGCCCTCGGACGACACGTCCACGTGGGTCATCACCCTGCCGGACATGGCCTGAAAGGCCCAGCCGCCGCCGTCGTCAGCCTTGACGGGAGCTGTACCCTTGAGCCTGGACGACTGTTTTTCGGCAAATTGTTTGGGCGTCAGACCGCCAGCCTCGGCCTTGGTGAAAATGCCGATGGCAAAAAATGAATCCTGCCCACAGCTTACCGTTGCGATGCCGTCTTTTTCCGTAGCTGTGCACTTGCCCGGCAGGTCTATGCTGTAATGGTTGAATTTTTTTTCCGCCGCCACCGCCACACCGCACAGGCCCGACAACAGCACGCAGGCCATCAAGGAACCCAACAGCGCATATCTCATTGACAATGACTCCTTCAAACAACCGCGCAGAGCGCATGAATTTTCGGGGTGCATATTTGCACAAGCAAGGACGGCTGTCTATAACAGCCGTCCAAAATTATCACAATGCACTGACATAACTATACATTATACCATCACGCCCTGCCCGGCCGCGGCCTGCGGCGCAAAGGCCCGGCGCTGCAACCCTCTAAAACTGATAAAGAAACACAGGCTCATTGGCCGCAAGGCCCCCCAGCGCGCCCAGGTCAACACCCAGCATGGTCTTGAGTCCGCGCGGCAGCCACCCGCCCTCCTTGGGGCGCGACAACAGCTTGCGTTCCGCAGGCACGCCGCACTGGGCCGAGAGCCAGGCCAGTGCCGAATCCTGCCCGCCCAGTTCGTCCACCAGTCCCAGCTGCACAGCCTCGCGCCCGGTAAAAATCTTGCCGCTGGCCAGGGCAGCCGCGCGGGCGTGCTCCATATGACGGCCATTGGCCACGATGTCCACAAACTGCTGGTGCATATCGTCGAGCACTTTTTTAAAATACTCGCGCTGCTCGGGGCTGAGGGGCCGCATGTACGACCCCGCGTCCTTGTACGGCGCTGTGGTTATTGTCTCCTGCCCCACGCCGATCTTGCCCAAAAGCCCCTGCAGCTGCGGAATATCCATACGCACGCCAATGGAGCCTGTGACCGTCGAGGCGTTGGCAAATATCCGCGACCCGGCCCATGCTGACCATAAGTCCGCCTGACGCGGCCAGCGAACCCATGCTGACGGCCACGGGCTTTTTGCTGGCCAGTGCGCTCAGGGCATTATACAGCTCCTGCGAGGCCGCCGCGCCGCCGCCGGGGGAGTCAACGCGCAGCAGCACGCCCGCCACCGAGGGGTCGCGCTCGACCTTGCGTATCCACTCCAGCGTTGGTTCGGGATCCATGATGGGGCCAGAGACGGAGACCAGGGCCATGCGCTGGCCGCCCATAAGCCCGTTGCCGCCAATTACGGCCCCCAGCACGCCGACGCCCGCCAGCAACAACTACGACAAACCCCCAAAAAATAATGGGATGCCGCTTGCGGAAGGGACGACGCAGCAGTTCCTTCCACACATTTGCGGGCACCTGCGCCAGAGGGCAGGCGCACGGCTGCGGCGCGGCAACGGCTGCCGCGGGGACCGCCTCGGGGACGGAGGGCGCCTGCGGGGGGATATCGCCGATGCCGGACATGGACAGGGGAGACTCGCCATTTAACGAAAAATCTTGATTGCTCATAGATGCTCTTTGCAGTGATTACGGTTGTGCCGGGCATTGCCCGGTCAGCGAAAAAACGGGCGGAAGTCGCCGCTTATATCTGCGGCCATGGCGGTGTATCTCTGGGCCACGCCGTCGGGAAAAACGCTCTGACTGACGCCGATTCTGGCCGTTGCCGGGCCGCTTTGCGGCCTTGGCGGCGGGGCCTGCCCAGTAAGGATATGCCCGCAAAAGGCGTTGATATATTCATTACGGCGTGATTGCCCTGCCGCACCAGGGGCACAAGCAGGGCGCGCCGCTTCATCCGCAGAGGAATGCGCAAGGCATTCGGCCATTTTTACCAGGATGCGTAGGCGGGTGTCGGCATCGCCGCACAGATCAAAGGCGTCCTTAAACCTGCACAGGCAATGTCATACTCTTCCAAAAAGAAATAGTACACAGCCCGGCAAAGGCTCTGCTCCAGCGGTGGGGCGGCAAAGGCCGCATCGTCGTAGGCGTCGTACCAGCGCACAAGGTGCGGAAGTCGTATTCCAGCGGTCCGCACAGCAGCTCCTTGCCCCGGTTGTCGCTGTACATGCTCAATGAAGTTCGTCATGGCGCGCGTTGTACTGCGAGATGTTCGCACCCACCTGCCGTAAAAAGTTGTCGTGCCAGTCGCTGCGGCTTGTGCCGTCCTCATTGGCGAAAAACCAGCTTTTTCAGCCGGGCAAATGTTGCTCTCCTGGCTTGCGGTGCGGAAAGTGGTGTATCTGCAGCGCGTCCTGCACGACAGGCAGGGCTTCGCCATGGGTCACCACATCATGGGCGCCGCCGATGGACCAAAGGTGCGGACGCCCCCTGTCGTAGCGCAACAGCGGCACTTTGCCGCCCCATGTTTTGGAGCACAGGGGCATAAAATCGGCAGGATGCCGCCCCGGCGCTAGGTAGGGCTGATGGGTGGGCAGGTGGTTAAAAAGATAGCCCTGCACGCCGCGAATGGCCGGGTCGAGCCCCTCCAGAAAGTCAAGTATCCGCAGCCCGCCGTCCAGGGCGGGAAACTCGTCGGCGTCGGCAAAAAGCCACCAGGCGCTCTCGGGGTTGTGCTGCTCGTTCCAGCGGCGCACCACCTCATTGAGGTAGGTGACCTTGAGGTCTTCGTTAAAATACTTGCTGTCAAACGCTGCCGCCAGCACGGCCCCGGCGGCCTCCGCAGCCGCCACCGTGCCGTCTGAGCTGGCGTTGTCGACAATAAACACGTCGGTGCAGCCCTGGGCAAAGGCGTGTCTGACCGTGGCGGCAATAACATCCTCCTCGTTCCAGACGCACAGAACGGCATTGAGAAGCATGCATTCCCCCTTTCAGGTCAGGCCGTGATGGATGAGGCCGCGCCCGTCACAGACCAGGCGCGGCCATCAGACTCAGCGCTCCATGGCTTCGGGCCAGAGTTCGGCCGCCATCTCGCGCAATTTGAATTTTTGAATCTTGCCGCTGGCCGTAAGAGGAAAGCCCGTAACCGCAGTAATATATTTGGGAATTTTGAACCACGAAACCTTGCCGCGACAATAATCGCGTACGTCTTCGGGCAAAATTTCCACACCGGGCCGGGGGATGATAAACGCGCCCACTTCCTCGCCGTATTTGCGGCTGGGCACGGCCACCACCTGCACGTCCAGAATGCCCGGCATACCCAGCAAAAATTCCTCTACCTCGCGCGGGTAGACGTTTTCGCCGCCACGGATAATCATGTCCTTGATGCGGCCCGTGACGCGCAGGTAGCCGTTTTCGTCCATGACGCCAAGGTCGCCAGAATGCAGCCAGCCTTCGGGGCTGATAGTCTTGGCCGTGTCCTCGGGCATGTTGTAGTAGCCCTTCATCACGTTGTAGCCCCGACAAAGGATCTCGCCCACCTCGCCGCGCGGCAGCTCCTCGCAGGTTTCGGGGTCGCCCACGCGCACCTCAATGCCGGGCATGGCGCAGCCTACGGTTTCACAGCGCAACGGCAGCGGATCGTGGATGTCAGACTGGGTCATAACCGGCGAGGCTTCGGTAAGACCGTAGCAGATGGTTATTTCGGTCATGTTCATGTCTTCCACCACGCGGCGCATAAGCGGCTCGGGGCAGACCGAACCCGCCATGATGCCCGTGCGCATGTGCGAGAGGTCAAACCGCTTGAACAGCGGATGCTCCAGCTCGGCCAGAAACATGGTGGGCACGCCGTACACGGCCGTGCAGCGCTCGCTGTCCAGCGCGGCCAGCACCTTGAGGGCGTTGAACGACTCAAGGATAACCATGGTTGCGCCGTGGTTTACCGCAGCGGAAACACCCAGCACGCAGCCAAAGCAATGGAACAGCGGCACCGGCAGGCACACGCGGTCGTCGGGGCCGAAATTCTGATGGCGGCCGATCCAGTACCCGTTCAGGCCCACGCCCACATGGGTCAGCATGACCCCGCGCGGAAAACCCGTTGTGCCCGAGGTGTACTGCATGTTGATGACGTCCCACGGGTCAAGCTGGGCCTGACGGGCCGCGTACTCCGCGTCGTCCACCATGACGGAAAGCGCAAGAATTTCGGGCACGGAATACATGCCCCGGTGTTTTTCGGCGCCCAAAAAGCACACCCGCTTGAGGTGCGGCAGGCTTTTGCACATCAGATGGTCGCGCGACTGTATGCGCAGCTCGGGGGCAATGCGATACAGGGTGTCGAGATAGTCGTGGTCGCGCACGCTGTCGATAAGAAAAATATTTTCGCACTCAGAATGCGTAAGCAGGTAGCGCAACTCGTGCTCGCGGTAGTTGGTGTTTACCGTAATGAGCACCGCGCCGATTTTGGCTGTGGCAAACTGCAGGGCCACCCAGTACGGCACGTTGGTGGCCCATACGGCGACCTTTTCGCCTTTTTGCACGCCCAAGGCCATCAGCCCCTTGGCAAAGTCGTCCACCAGCGCGCCAAACTCTTTCCAGGTCTGGCGGTAGTTGCGGTCTGGGTAAACAAGGGCCTCATTGTCGGGGATACGCGCCACCGTGTTGTCGAGCACCTGCCCCAACGTCCATTCGCGCAGTTCAAACTGCGCCTGGCGCTCACGAACTTTTTCTTCCATGCATCCTCCCAAAGACGTGCTGCGACGGCTGCGCCGCGGATAGGCTGTTTTGCGGCCTGAAGGGCATTACGCGCGCCTTAAGGATTGTATGTTACGGCCAGAAATTCCACGGGTTCGTCGCCCGCCGCCCCCACATAGTGGGGCACAATGGAATTGTAGTAGATGGTCTCGCCCGGTTTGAGCACGCGTGTTTCGCGCCCATAGACCACAAGCAGCTCGCCCTTGAGCACGCAGATAAATTCCTCGCCCTGATGCGAGGTGGTTTTGCGTTCGCCGCTGTCGGGGTAAATGCGGATGTGGAACGGCTCCATGTTGCGGTCGTGCTTGCCCTTGGCCAGCGCATGGTAAGTGTAGCTGGGGCGGGGCACGCGGCCTGTGTGCAGCGCTTCATCGGCCTCGGCCTCGTCGCTGATGCGGCTCATCACGGGATCGCGCGAATACTGGTCGTCCAAAAACGTGCCCAGGCGCACGCCGAGGGCGCGGGCCACCTTTTGCAGGGGGCCGATACAGGGGTAAATCGCGTCTGATTCCAGCTTTTCAAGATAGTCTTCCGCAAGGCCCGTATTTTGGGAAAGAGTATGCAGATCCACTTCACGCTCTTCGCGAAATCCACGGATGCGGGAACCGATGGTACGCACGGGGGGCATAGACGCTCCTGATTACCGGATATGCCGGGTTGGACGCCGCACTGGCGGGATGACCTTGGCGACAGGCAGGTTTCAAAATACCGAAAACCCCTTACCCTCGCAAGCATACATGCGCCGCGAGGCAACGGGGCCGCTCCCTGCTGACACCTTTTGCTCTTTGCTGTATATAAATGGCATGAGTAACAAACTGACGGTCAGAAGAGCCTTTGTGGCCTCCGGGCAGGTGCAGGGCGTGGGTTTTCGCCCCTTTGTCTACCGGCTTGCCGCAGAGGGCGGGCTCACGGGCACGGTGGGCAATACATCAGAAGGCGTGCGCATGGAGCTGCAGGGCACGGAGGACGAGGTGCGGCGCTTTGGTAGCCGCCTGCGCGCCGAGCTGCCCCCGCTGGCCCGTCTGACTGGCGTGGCGGAGCACGACCTGCAACCGGTTGAAGGCGAACGGGATTTTCGCATTGTTTCCAGCTCTGGCGAGGCCGGGCACAGCGTGCTTGTAAGCCCCGACATGAGCGTCTGCGCCGACTGTCTGGCCGACATGCACGACCCCGCCAACCCCCGCTATCAGTACGCCTTTACCAACTGCACCAACTGCGGGCCGCGCTACACCATTACGCGGTCCATCCCTTACGACCGCGCCGTCACGTCCATGAGCTGCTTTCCCCTTTGCCCGCAGTGCGCCGCTGAGTACGCCAACCCGGCGGACAGGCGCTTCCATGCCCAGCCCGTGGCCTGCCCGGCCTGCGGTCCACGCCTGTGGTTTGTGGACGCGAAGGCCGCCCGCGAGGGATGCACCGCCCCCACAGCCGAAAACATTAACGATGCACTTGGAAGGGCCGCGCAAACCCTGCTCCAGGGGGGTATTCTGGCGCTCAAGGGGCTGGGAGGCTTTCAGCTGGCCTGCGACGCCCGTAACGCCCAGAGTCTGCGGGAGCTGCGCCTGCGCAAAACACGTCCGCACAAGCCCCTGGCCCTCATGGTGGGCGACCTGTCCACGGCTCGCGCCCTCTGCGCCCTCACGCCAGAGCACGAGGCCCTGCTGCAAAGCCCGGAAAAGCCCGTGGTGCTCTGCCCGCGCCGGGAGCAGAACCAGCCGCCAAAGGGCGCGCCCGCCGATACCGCATGGCTGCCGCCAGAGGTCGCGCCCGATACGGGCAAGGTGGGCCTCATGCTGCCCTACACGCCGCTGCACGCCGTACTTTTTGACCGGCTGGCCGCGCTCGCGTCCCTGCCCCCGGTGCTGGTCATGACCTCGGCCAATGCGGGCGGCGAGCCCATCTGCCTTGGCAACCGCGAAGCCTTGAACCGTCTGGAGCATCTGGCCGACGCATGGCTGTTGCACGACCGCGATATTCTGGTGCGCGTGGACGACAGCGTGGTAACCCTGCAGCCGCGCCTGCCTGCTGCGGCAGACGTTGCGACAGGTGTTGCGACAGGCGCTGCTTCAAAGCCCACGGGCAGCGCTGCTGACGCAGGCCTGCTTTCTGAACCGCTGTTTTACCGGCGGGCGCGCGGCTATGTGCCGCGCCCGGTTTTTTTGCCAGAGGCGGCCCAGCACGCCCCCTGCGTGCTGGGAACAGGGGCGGAGCTCAAGGCCACCATCTGCCTGACGCGCGGGCGCGAGGCCTTTGTGGGCCAGCACATCGGCGATCTGGAAAACCCCGCCACGCTGGCTTTTATGAGGAGGTGGCCGCCCACCTTGAAAGCCTGCTGCAAGTACGCCCCGAGGCCCTGGTGTGCGACGCGCATCCCGATTTTCTTTCCACCCGCTATGCCGAGGCCCGCGCCCGACGCGAAGGCCTGCCCCTGTGGCGCTTGCAGCACCACGCCGCCCACGCCGCCGCGGTATTGGCCGAAAACAGCCACTATGGCCCGGCCCTGGCCCTCTGCCTTGACGGCACGGGCCTTGGCGACGACGGCACGGTCTGGGGCGGGGAGCTGCTGCTTATGGAGCTTGATCGGCCGCACTGGCAACGGATGGGCCGCCTTGCCCCCTTTGCCCTGCCGGGCGGCGACGCGGCGGTGCGCCAACCCTGGCGCATTGCGTTGGCCCTGCACGCCATGTGCCGGCAGGCGGAGATTCCCCTTCCCCAGTTGCCCACGCCCTGGCTGCCGGAACAGGCGCAGGCCGCTGCCGCCGTGCAGGAGATGCTGCGGCGCAACATCAACTGCCCGGCCACGTCCAGCTGCGGGCGACTCTTTGACGCCGTGGCCGCCCAACTGGGGCTGTGCCTAAACACAAGTTACGAGGGGCAGGCGGCCATCCGGCTTGAAGATGCCGCCAGCAGGACGGCGGAGCCCATACGGGCGGCGCTGGAAGGCCGGGCGCGCGACAGGGTTGCGGCCCAGCTGGTCTGGCCTGTGGGCATTGCCAGCAGGCAGGGTCTGCTTGAGCTGGACAGCACGGGCCTGTTTGCCCAGACGGCTCAGGCTCAGGCGCAGGGCATGGATACCGGCGAAATCGCCGCGCGTTTCCACCTGAGCCTCGCGCGCGCCCTGGCGGCCATGGCTGGCCGCGCCGCACGCAAGGCTGGCGTGCACTCGGTAGGGTTGACCGGCGGGGTGATGCAAAACGCCACGCTGGCGCGGCTGCTGCCGCTGGCGCTGGCCGAGCAGGGGCTCATTGCCCTCGTTCACCACGAGCTGCCGCCCGGCGACGGGGGGCTTTCGCTCGGGCAGTCGGTATGGGGCCTCAGGATGCTGGCCGCAGGCAAAGACTGACCACCACGGCGCAGTCTTGCGGCTCAGTTTCAGCGGCACATTTGGGGGCACGTTCGGGGACAGGTGCGCACGGGGATGTGCGGCCCAGACGGACGCAAGAGAAAAAATACACGGCAGGGCCGCAGGATTGCCCCGCAGCCCTGCCGCAGAGTTATTTAAAGCTGGCTACGGCCCTGCCCTGCTTAAGCACCACGCGCCCCAGCGGCATGTCCCGCCACCACAACGCGGCTTCGCGCCCGGCAAGGCCCGTCTGGCGGCTCTGACCGCACAGCAGGGCCGTAATGTCGGCCACGTCGTCCAGCACCAGGCTGGCGGCCCCGGCATCGCGCGGCATGAGCACGCGCAGCCTCGGCGCAGCATCCAGAACCCCGCCGCAAAGCCTGCCAAGCAGCGCTCCCTGCCACACGCACCCGGAGGGGATAAGTCTTGTAGCGTGAGGCGGCACAAAGCGCACATGTTCGCCATACAGCACGGCCTGCCCCGGCGGCAGCAAGTCGGGATCGCACGTGGCGCAGGCTAGGCTTTGCGCTGGCAGGACGCTGCCCAGGGGGCGCTCGGACTGCCGCGCCGCAGGGCCGTCGTTACGGTTGCGGCCGCCGCGCATTGCACCGCGTCTGTCAAACGGCTGCTCCAGCCGGGGCTGCGCGTACATGTCGGGCGCTTGCGTCGCGGCGCTTGCCGCCGGTAGTACGGCGCTGCCCTCAAAATTTGCATCCCCGGCGGGTTGACCCGGCTTGCGCAGCAGGGCCACATAAAACCCCTGGGCCTGCGAGCGCGCGCCGTCCACGCGCAGCGTCCCCTCGCCGCCGGGCAACTCCTCCCACACAAAACCGGCAAAGGGCTCAAGATGCACCCGTTCAAGCCCCAGCTCCTGCTCGGCAAAGCGCACCTGCGCTTCGTTTTCGTCCACGTTGGTCGTGCAGGTGGAATACACGAGCCGACCGCCGGGCCCAAGCAACGAGGCCGCATGGCGCAACAGCCGCCGCTGCAGGCCCGTAAGACTGTCAAGTTTATCGCCCTGCCAGAGTTTGAGCACCTGGGGGTGTTTTTCCGCTGTTCCCCAGCCGGAGCACGGGGGGTCAAGCAGGATGTTTTGCCACGAGCCGGGCCGCAGGGGCAGCGCGTCGCCGCTGTAGGAGCACGTGCCCGCCTGAATGAGATTAAGCTGATGCAGATTGGCCCGCAGGGTGCCAAGGCGCGTGGGCGACGGCTCGTTGCCGAGCACAAAACCCGTGGGCCCCACCAGCTGGGCCAGAAAACCCGTTTTGCTGCCGGGGCTGGCGCACATATCCAGCGCGGCGCTGCCCGTGGCCGGGGCAAGGGCAAGGGGCGGCAGCATGGACGAACGGTCCTGAATATAAATGTAGCCGAAAAAAGCCGCCAGTGAACCGCCAAGGGGACGTGGCTCGTCCACCAGACGGCGGCAGAGCGGCGAAAAAGGCTCCGGCTCAAATTCATACCCCTGCGCGCGCAACAGGGCCTCCACGGCGGGGATCTGTTCCGGGGCGCACACCAGACGAAAAGAACGCGAAAGAATCTTGGGCATGCGGCATAGTATGGGCAGCGCGTCCTTCCCGCAAGGAATTTATGCCTATTTATGCCCGCGCACCTGCGCGGAGGGGGCCTTGCGTATTGCGTGGCGCGGCAAGTGTGCGTATAGTGCGCGGGTGCGGGCGTGCCGGGCTGCGGTTTTTTGACCGCGTGAACCGGCTGGTCGCCACAGCGGCCCGGGTGGCCGTACTTTACCGGGTATTTGCGTGAATACTCAAGGAGAATGGAATGAAATTCGCCATGCGACTGACTTTTTCGGTCTGCCTGCTGCTCGTGGCCGTTGCTGCGGGCGCCGTCAGCGCCGCAGCAAAAAGCGCTGTGGTATTGCCGTTTACGGTCAATGCCCCCCAGAGCTACGCCTATCTTTCCAAGGCCGTACCGGCCACCATTCAGGGTCGCCTTGACCGGCCCGGCATGCTCGACGCCCGCGCCGGACAGGCCAAGGCCTCCAGTCAGGCAGAAGCCCAGCAGGCGCTGCGCTCCTCCGGGGCGGACAACGCCATCTGGGGTTCTGTAAACGTCATGGGCAACGAATGCACGGTTGTTGTCAACAGCGTTGACAAGTCCGGTCAAACCTGGAGCAAGTCCGCCCAGGGCCCGGTGAGCGAGCTGACCAACAGCGTGCAGAACCTGACCGCAGCCATGAGCCAGGAAGTTTTTGGCATGTCAGGCGCAGTGCGCACCCCCGGTTCCACCGCCTCCTCCTCGCAGCGCGGCGTCACGGCCAACGGCGACATCGTTACCAACGAAACCGGCCAGCAAAAGGTCTACCTGAACCCGCAGTTCCGCTATCAGGGCGCTGGCGCTGAAGACGGTTCGCGGCTGCGCACCCAGCGCTTGCCCTACAACATGGTCGATATGGCCGTGGGCGACTTTAACGGCGACGGCAAAAACGAAGTCGCCATTCTGAGCGACCACGACCTGCGCATCTACGCCTGGCCCGCCAACGGACAGCTCAAGCTGCTGGCCGAGACGACCATCTCGCGCTCCAACAACAACTTCTCCATGCGCGCCATCGACCTCAACCGCGACCGCTGCATGGCCCTGGTGATCACCACCACGGAAGACACGTCCAACCGCCCCTACTCGTACATTTACAGCTTCAAGGGCAACAAGCTCACGCCCATTGCCGACCGTATTCCCTATTTTGTGAGCGTCATGCGCGTGCCCCCCACCTACGCCCCCACCCTTGTGGGTCAGGGCTGGGACTCGCTCAAGCTCTTTGCCCCCGGCGTGCGTATCATGACCAAGCAGGACGGCAAGTACGCGCTGGGCACCCGCATTGACCTGCCCACGGGCGCTACCGTGTTTAACTGCGTATGGCTGCCCGGCGGCAAAAACGGCAAGGGCGCGCAGCTCGTCATGCTGACCGACGACGAGCGCATCAAGCTCTTCCAGGGCATGAGCAACAACCTTGTGCACACCACCATGGAGCGCTACTCCGGCTCCGCCACCGGCATGGACCACTACAAGGGCATGCCCGGACTCGGCATTGACAAAAACTACCAGTTGCCCAGCAAGTATTACGCCCCCATGCGTCTTATCGCCGCCGACATCGGCAACACCGGCGACTACACGCTGATCGTCAACAAGCCCATTTCTACGGCTGCGCAGTTCTTTGACCGCTACCGCTTCTTCCCACAGGGTGAAATTCACGCCCTGTACTGGGACGGCGTGGGCCTCGGCCTCAAGTGGAAGACCCGCCGCATCCGTGGCTCCGTGGCCGAAGTTGACCTCGGCGACGTGAACAACAACGGCATACTTGACCTTGTTGTGGGCCTCAACACCTCGCCTGATCTTGGCATTGGCAGCCGCCAGTGCATGATCACCGCCTATCCCCTGGACGTTTCGGCCACCAACCCCAACGTGCCTGCGGACCTGAGCGACTTTGAAGTAAGCCCCAACTAGCGGGGTATGCGGCCCCTCGCCTGCGCGGGGGGCCGTTTTTATATGCTGCGGACGCAGCGCTATTTGAGCTGTCGGCCATGCCGCAGATCAGGCAATAGCCAACCATCAAAGCGGCAAAACCCATCCAGGTTTTGCCGCTCTTACAACCTTGGCAATCAAACGGACAACAGTTTTGGAGTAAGCATGCGCATCCTTGTGATCGGCTCTGGCGGCCGCGAACACGACCGCCGCAGCCTGCTCCTGATTTCCGGTCGTGTTGACAGCATCAACACTCTCAAGCGGCAAAACCCATCCAGGTTTTGCCGCTCTTACAACCTTGGCAATCAAACGGACAACAGTTTTTGGAGTAAAGCATGCGCATCCTTGTGATCGGCTCTGGCGGCCGCGAACACGCCCTGGTCTGGAAAATTATGCAAAGCCCTGAAGTGAGCGCCGTGTTTGTGGCGCCCGGCAACGGAGGCACCAGCAGCGAGGGGGCCGTAAACGTGCCCATCGCTGTGGACGACCTGGACGGCCTGCTGGCTTTTGCCCGCAAGGAGCATATCGACCTCGTCATTCCTGGTCCGGAGCTGCCCCTGACTCTTGGGGTGGTCGACCGCATGCGCGAGGCGGGCATTCCAGCTTTGGACCCGACGCCTACGGCGCGCGGCTTGAAGGCAGCAAGGCCTTTGCCAAGGAAATCATGAACCGCGCCAACGTGCCTACCGCCCACTGCGCGGTATTCAGCGATGCGCAGGCGGCGCGCGACCACATCAACAAGGTAGGCGCGCCTCTGGTTATCAAGGCCGACGGCCTTGCGGCGGGCAAGGGCGTGATCATCGCCCAGACCCTGCGAGAAGCGCTGGACGCCATCGACGAAATCATGACCCAGCGCGCCTTTGGCGATGCGGGCAATCTGGTGGTGGTTGAGGAATGCCTGGTGGGCGAAGAGGCCTCCTTTCTCTGCGTGTGCGACGGCGTGCGCGCCGTGCCCCTGCCCTCAGCCCAGGACCACAAGCGCGTCTTTGACAACGACGAAGGCCCCAACACGGGCGGCATGGGCGCATACAGCCCGGCCCCGGTGCTGCCCGACAGCATGCTGGAAGAAATGGCCGACCTCACCGTGCGGCCCATCCTGCGCGAGCTGGCCAAGGACGGCCACCCCTTTGTGGGCGTGCTGTACGCCGGGCTGATGATGACCGCCCAAGGCCCCAAGGTACTGGAGTACAACGTGCGCTTTGGCGACCCCGAATGCCAGCCCCTGCTCATGCGCCTTGACGGCGACCTGCCCGCCATCATGATGGCCGCCGTGCGCGGCAAGCTTGACCCCGCAAGCCTCGGCCAGACCAGCCAGACCGCATTGGGCGTGGTGATAACGGCCAAGGGCTACCCCGGCCCGTACGCCAAAGGTCTGCCTATCGAAGGCATTGAAGACGCCGACAGCGTGCCCGGAGTCAAGGTTTTTCACAGTGGAACCGCCATCAAGGACGGCTCGCTCGTGTCCAACGGCGGGCGCGTGCTGTGCGTCACCGCTCTGGGCAACAGCTTGGCCGAAGCCAAAAAGACCGCCTATGCCGGTGTTGCCAAAGTTCGCATGCAGGACGGGTTTAACCGTACCGACATTGGCGACAAGGGCATCCGCCGTCTTGCAGGTAAATAACGATTTTTTTGTTCAAGCGTATCCGGCGCGCAGCGCCGCATGAGAGGAAGGAAGCACTATGCCGCAAGTGGTCATCCTGATGGGTTCAAAGTCGGATGAGGAAAAGATCAGCCCATGCGTCGACGTTCTTAAAAGTCTGGGCGTGAGCTTTTTTATCACCGTAAGCTCCGCTCACCGCACCCCCGATCGCACCGAAGAACTGGTGCGCCGCCACGAGGCCGAGGGCGCGCGCGTGTTTATCTGCGCCGCTGGCATGGCCGCGCATCTGGCGGGGGCTGTGGCTGCCCGCACCACGCGCCCGGTCATTGGCATTCCCGTTTCCAGCGCCGCGCTGTGCGGCATGGACGCGCTGTTTGCCACGGTGCAGATGCCTCCTGGTTTCCCGGTCGCCACTGTCGCCACCGACAAGGCCGGGGCACGCAACGCAGCATGGCTGGCCGCACAGATTCTGGCCGTATCCGACCCCGCACTCAACGAACGCATCTCCGAGGCCCGCGTCAAGATGCGCGAAGACGTCGAAAAAGCCGGGGACGAAATAAGCCGCAAGTACGCATAAACCCGCAAGTGCGGTGCTCATGAGACAGATTTTTTCTGTATTCTGGTGACCATTTTCTGTAGGCCGTAAAAAACCGGCGTCATGCCGGGCTGCACTGCGGCGGACTGCCGCCCGAATTGCCCCGCGCCTGCGGGGCAATTTTTATGGCTGCGCATCCCCCGGCACGCCGTAGGCAAGGCTTGTAGAGCGCACCTTGTTGCGGCCATCCTGCTTTGCCTGGTACAGGGCTGTATCCGCCGCCAAGATAAGGGCGTCGCAAAGCTGCAGGTTGGACATGCCCTGCGCAGCACCGGGCGCAAAGGCAACCTCCGCGACGCCGATGCTGATCGTCACCATGACGGCAACGCCGCCAAAACGGGTTTCCGCAGCCGCAGCCTCCTGCCGCAGCCGCTCGGCCGCCGCCACGGCTTCCGCCTGCCCCACGCCTGGCAAAAGTATGGAAAACTCCTCTCCGCCATAGCGCCCCAGCATGGCCCCCGCGCCCAGCACCTGCCGGAGCACGCGGGTAATGCCGCACAGCACGTTGTCGCCCGCCATATGACCGTAGCTGTCGTTAACCAGTTTGAAGTGGTCAATATCAAGCAGCATAAAGCTCAGACGGCCGCCTGCCTGCCTGCAGCGCTCAACCTCGTGCTGCAGCGCATCCATAAAATACCAGCGGCTGAACACCTGCGTCAGTGCATCCCGTGAGGCGATGCGCTGCATTTTTTCAAGCATCTCCTTGCCCTCGGTGACGTCGTACAGGGAGATGATCAGGCCGGAATTATGCCCAGAAGCGGCCACCCTGGCGCAGGAAACCTTGTAAAAGCGCATGCCGCCGCTCACCGGCAAGGATATTTCCGCCGCCTCCTTTTCCACCAGCCCGTCGATGTCAAACCTCGTTTCTGCAGGAAATACGGCCCGCACATGCCGCCCTACCGCGTCGTCCGACAAGGCGGGCAGTATGGAAACCGCGCTGTCGTTAAAGTCCACCACCCGCTGCCTGTCGTCGAGCACGATAACGCTGGCGCTCATGGTTTTAAAAACCTTGTCGCGCGCAATGGGCACAAGGTCGAACATGCGCAGGCGCGACATGGCAAACCCACTCAGGGGCAGCGCCGCCGAGAGAAAAAAAGGTTCGATGTCAATGCCGTACGGGGCAAGGCCCAGGGTCTGCAGCAAATTGCCTGTCCAGATGCAAAAGGCCCCGATAAAGATGGTTTTGGCCTGACGCTTGCGGTATCCCGAGGCCTTGCCGTAAGCCACGGCAAACAGGCCAAGACCGGCAAAGGCAAGAAGCATTTTATAAATAAAATCAATATAATACCACCAGCCCTTTTGTGTCGCGGCAACGGGAAAGGGGCCGCTGTCGTCCACGGCAAGGTCTTGTAATGAACGTGGTGGTACCCGTTGGTATAGAGCATGACAACGGTTATTACCGGAATCACGAACAGCAAGGCCAGCAGGGTTTTGCTCTTTATGGCGTGGTTGTTGTAATAAATGGCAAAAACAAACCAGAGCACCGGTATGAACGGCGCGCCGAGATACTCTATTTTTAAGGAGAGATAGATGGTTTCAGGGGTGGTTGACGAAAGCTCGAATATATAACCGACAGAATATATAAAAATTGCCATGAACAAAAACATAAATGCCGCATACCCGTTCGACCGGGCTATCCGCGACGAATAGCTCAGGGCATACAGCATTCCGGCACAGGAGATGCTTAGAAAAAAAATAAGAATTGTTTTTGCAATCACCTGACATACCTTGCCATACGCACGTTGCCTCGTACCCGGCGCGTAAGCCGCCGAGGGCCTTTGGCATTCATTAGGGACGTGCGCGACGCGGGGTTGCGGAGAGCTTGCCGCAATGCCCCGCGGATTCGTATGACCAATAAATTAGCGGTATCCCCCAACGCCTGACAAGCCGCGACGCCGAGGCACCAGTAAAAAACTCCGGGGCTGCCTGGGCAGACACCGGAGTTTCGCAATAAGCAAACCAGTACGCTGGCTATATTTGCCTGTCACATCCAGGCACTGCCACGGTAGGCCGTAGACGTTGAGATCCTTCATGAAGGGGTCGGGGTCAAACTGCTCCATATTCCACACGCCGGGCTTGCGCCACAGTCCCTGAGCCACCATCTTGGTGCCTATCATGGCGGGCACGCCCGTGGTGTACGAAATGGCCTGCGAGCCAACCTCTGCGTAGCATTCTTCGTGATCGCAGATGTTGTACACGTAGACCGTCTTTTCCTTGCCGTCCTTGAGGCCGCGCATGAGGTCGCCGATGCAGGTTTTGCCCTTGGTCAGGGACCGAGGGAGGCCGGGTCGGGCAGCAGCTTGGCAAGAAACTGGATGGGCACGATGTCCTGCCCCTGAAACTTCACGGGGTCGATGCGGGTCATGCCGACGTTGCCGAGCACCTTGAGGTGGTTGAGGTAGTTCTCGGAAAACGTCATCCAGAAACGCGCGCGGCGGATGCCCTTGAGGTTGTTCACCAGCGATTCCAGCTCCTCGTGATACATGAGAAAGCACTTTTTGGAGCCAATGCCGCTGGGGAAGTCAAAGTTCATGGACCAGGAAAGCGGATCAGTTTCGACCCACTCGCCGCGCTCCCAGTAACGCCCGCGCGCCGTTACCTCGCGGATGTTGATTTCGGGGTTGAAGTTGGTGGCAAAGGGCTGGCCGTGGTCGCCCGCATTGCAGTCGATGATGTCGAGCACGTGTACCTCGTCCAGCTGGTGCTTGAGCACCCAGGCCGCGTACACATTGGTGACGCCGGGGTCAAAACCCGACCCGAGCAGGGCCGTAAGCCCGGCCTCGCGAAAGCGCTCGTCGTAGGCCCACTGCCACTTGTATTCAAACTTGGCGGTGTCCAGCGGCTCGTAGTTGGCCGTATCCACATAGTGCACGCCGCATTCGAGGCAGGCGTCCATGATGTGCAGGTCCTGATACGGCAGGGCCACGTTGCACACTACGTCAGGCTTGACCTGACGGATGAGGGCGCAGAGCTCGGGCACGTTGTCCGCGTCCACCTGAGCGGTGGCCACTTCAACGCCAAGACGCGTCTTGACGCTTTGCGCAATGGCATCGCAGCGGGCAATGGTGCGGCTGGCGAGCGTCACCTTTGAAAATCCGCCTTCCTTGAGCACCTGCGCGCACTTGTGCACCACAACGCTGCCTACGCCGCCCGCGCCAATAATCAGAATATGAGACATGTTCCTTCTCCGTGATGGAAGAGGTCCTATACCACTGCACGGCATGGCCGCGCCGCCATTTTCATACGATGCGCCCGCGAGCGCCTGTTGCCTGCGGCGACGTCAGCGATTAACAGCTGAACGCCTCTGCCCGCAACGGTAAACCATACTGCCCGCGCGGGGTGACAAGCCTGTTACGCCGCGCGCGGAACCGGCCTTATGGCCCGTAAAAGTTCCGGCGTCAACAGGTCGCGGCATAAAAACTGTCCGCTCCTGCTCATTCCCCGGCTTTTTGCGTCTCGCCATGGTCTGCGGCGTCGCCGTCCAGCACGCGCACATGCGCGTACCGCCCGCTTTTGCGTGCCTGCGCGGCAAGCTCGCGTCCTTCTGGCCCGGCACTGCGGGCAGGCATGGCGCGGCACCAGCAGACACAGCGAACGCGGCACCCCGCTCCGAGGCCGTCTCGATGCGTCCAAGGGCCTGAGCACTGACCGCACAGCCGCCAGGCTTCTGTCTGCCCCTCGCGCAGCATGTCCGTATCATAAAAGATATGTTTGCGGCGCACCCACCAGCCGTCTTCTTCCGCGCCCTCCGAGGGCCGCGCCGGGGGATGAAAATATACGTCCCTGACCTGCGGGCACAGGCGGGCGATGTATTCACCCACCTGCGGGTGCTGGCGCGTGGATTGCGGCGTCCAGCCCGGCTCGCGGATTTCCGAGGCGTCCATGCCAGCCAGCGCAAGGCAGATGCCCAGATTCACGTAGGGCAGCGCCCCGCGTATGGAATACCCGCCCTCAAGCACCGCTATGTTGGGCTGCAGGGCGGCATTGAGCGCCGCATAGCCCTGGGCCGAAAGCTTCATGTTGGCCAGGGGGTCGGTAAAGTTGGTTGTCCTGCCCGGCGGAGTTGATGATCAGGTCGGGCTTGAAATCTTCCAGAATGGGCAGCACCGCATGCTCAATGGCGTACAGATACCCCTCGTCCGAGGTGCCGGGCGGCAGGGGTATATTGACGGTGCGCCCCAGTGCGCCGGGGCCGCCGCATTCCGGCAGAAAACCCGAACCGGGGTACAGGGTGTGCCCGTCCTGATGCAGCGAAATAAACAGCGTGTGCGGGTCGTTCCAGAAAATATCCTGGCTGCCGTCGCCGTGGTGCACGTCCGTATCCACGATGGCGATGCGCAGGGGGCGGCCATCGGGACTCGGATAGTGGTCGCGGATATACTCCACCATGACGGCTTCGTTATTGATATTGCAAAAGCCCCGGTTGCCGTGCACCACGCGCATGGCGTGGTGGCCCGGAGGCCGCACCAGGGCAAAGGCCCGCTGCTCGCGCCCTTCAAACACCAGCTGGGCGGCGCGGATGGCTCCCCCCGCCGAAGCCAGGTGCGAATCAGTGCTCACCGCCGCTGCCGAAGGCAGGCAGAAGTGCGCGCGCTCAAGCTGGGCATGCGTGGCAAAAGCCGGGCGGTATTCCGTAATGCCGGGGATGTCGAACAAGCCTTCTTCAAGCAGCTGGTCGCGTGTGTAGAGCAGACGCTCTTCCCGTTCCGGATGGGTCTCGGAAATGGCCCAGTCAAAGGCGGGAAAAAACACCACGCCCAGCCTGCGGTCCGCAGCCAGGGGGGCCAGAGCGGTATCAGCCATCATCTTCTGACAGTTCTTCAAATATGTCCGCGCCATAACGGGCGTACGTCACCATGCGGCCCATGTGCGCAAGGCCCATGCCGTAGGTCAGGTTGGTATCCGCCACGGCCATAAACAGAACTCCCTCGGTGTCGTGCATGACAAAAAAAACCGCCCGGGCCTTCCTCTTTGCGAAAGATGGCGCAGTGCAGCAGTGCGGGGTCGCCGATGAGATTGATCAGGGTATAGCCCTTGGGCGGCTGCCCGGGCAGATAGGCCAGATCTTTGCCGCCATCCTTGCGGGGTGCAAAGCGCAGGGCCGAGCCTTCCAGTTCAAGCGTATAGCATTCGTACATAAGTTCTCCTTGGCGGCGCGCATACCGCGCCAAAACCCGCATGGCAGGCGCGGCACTGCGGGGGCCGCATGCCCCTGCCCGCGCCGCAAATATTATTCCAGCCCCCTGCCCCGCTGCCGCAAATGCGACTCGATGGCCGAACGGCATTGCAGAACCACATCTTCCGGCGGCTGCGAGGCGTCGACGATGGCAAAGCGCTCGGGTTCTTCCTCGGCCAGCGCCCGGAACCCCTGACGCACCCGCTCGTGAAAATCGAGGCTTTCGGCGTCAAAACGCCCCTCTGAAACCACCAGCCCCTCCTGCCTGTTACGCTCGCCAGCGCGCATAAGCCCGCAGCGCACGGGCAGATCAAGCAGCAGGGTGAGCTCCGGCTGCAGACCGCCTGTGGCCGCCTGGTTGAGCCTGCTCAGGTACTCAGTATCCAGGCCGCGTCCATAGCCCTGATAGGCCAGTGTGGAATCGGTATATCGATCGCACAGCACCGTCTGCCCCGATTCCAGCGCGGGACGGACAATCTCCGCCACATGCTGCGCCCGGTCAGCAAGAAACAGAAACAGCTCCGCCCGGCTTGAAAGCTCGCGCGTGCGGGCGTCAAGCAGAATGGAACGCAAGCTGCGCCCGAGAGCGCAACCGCCCGGCTCGCGCGTGCACAGGGGGTCGAGCCCGTTTTCCTGCAAAAAACCCGCAAGATAGTTGATGGCCGTGGACTTGCCCGCGCCTTCTATACCTTCAAAAGTGATAAACATTCTTCTTTCACCGCTTTTTTTGCGGGTTGCGGGGGCGGCTTTATCCGGCGTACGCGCGGCCCGGTGCACGGGTCGCCCCAGCGTAGCCTGCCACGGGGTCCAGGCCTCTCCGTCGCCCTCTATCTGGGCAAACAGACCTCGGCACTGGGCCATCTTGGCGTCCAGGTTGTCGGCATAATGCAGGGCCATGGCTTCGGGAGTATGCGGCACGCGCACCGCGCCGAACTCCAGCTCGCCATGGTGGCTCAAAATCAGGTGTTTGAGATGCCGCTGCAGCGGCTCTTCCAGCCCCGATTTAGCCAGAAACGGCTCCAGCATTTCAATGCCCAGCATGAGATGCCCCAGCAGGCGGCCCTCATCAGTATAATCGTTGGCGATGCCGCCAGAAAATTCTCGGATCTTGCCCATGTCGTGGAACAGGGCCCCCGCAAGAAACGTCTGCCTGTCCAGCTCCGGATAATGATCGGCAATGCGGCGGCAAAGCTTGAAGACGCTCAGCGTGTGCTCAAGCAGGCCGCCCACATACGCATGGTGCACGCCCTTGGCTGCGGGGCAGACCCGAAAGGCCGCGCGCAGCTCGTCGTTGTTAAAAAAGCCGTGCACAAACTTGCGCCACGGCGGGTAGACAAATTCCTTCTTGATGAGATCAAGCAGCTCATCAAGCATTTCATCCAGCGGAAAGGGACTGGCAGGCATAAGGGCCGCATGGTCCACCGATGCGCATTCTTCTTCAGTAAGCATGCGCATCTGCTCTACCGTGAGCTGCACCTGATCGCGGTACAGGCCAGCGCGCCCCTCTGCCCACACCAGCGTGCCTGCGGCCAGTTCGCTGAACTCCGCGCTCAGGGGGTGCCATATCTTGGCTTCAAGGCTGCCGCTTGCGTCAGCAAGCGTAAGCCGCCAGTATGGCCCGTTGCGCGACTGCCCTTGCGCCGCCTGGGTAATCACGAAGATGCCGCGCGCCTCCGAGGCGGGGGCAATATCTTTGACGTAACAGCCTTTTTCCATATATCGTTCCAGCGGCGCGCCTTTGCGCCGGGCATATGCTTTTTGCTTCGCGGGCATGGCCCATGCGGCCAGGCTTCCTGAAATGGCAGGGCCGCTCCAAACACCCAAAACACGCGGGCCTTAGGGCGAATTTCCCTTCTTTCCGAGGTATTGTCAAATGGACGTTCTTTTGACCAACGACGACGGCATCCGCGCGCGCGGCCTGCGCGCGCTGTACGTAGCCCTGCTTGAGGCGGGCCATACGGTGCATGTTGTGGCGCCCATGAGCCAGCAGTCTGGCGTGGGCCATTCGCTGACCGTATTCGAGCCCGTACGGGCCATGGAATTTGAAGAACCCGACTTCAAGGGCCTAGGTATCTACGGCACACCCACCGACTGCGTCAAACTGGCCCTTGGGCAACTTTTGCCCAAAAAGCCCGACATGGTCATATCTGGCATCAACGCGGGCCCCAACGTTGGCCCGGACATTCTCTATTCCGGCACGGTGGGCGCAGCCACAGAGGCCGCGCACGAAAACCTGCCGAGCATCGCCGTCTCGCACGACTGCTACAAGGTAAAAAACGGAGACCTGCTGCCGCAGGCCCGACACCTGATCGCCCTGGCCGAACGCATCGACTGGTCACGGCTGGGCCGCCGCAGGGTGATCAACGTCAACTATCCCGCCTGCCCGCTGGACGACGTCAAAGGGCTGCGCGTCTGCCCCCAGACCAGCGCGGTGTGGGTAAACACCTACACGGAGCGCCTCGATCCGCGCGGCGCGCCCTACTGGTGGCTGGAAGGCGAAATTCCCCAGAAATCCATAGAGCCCGATTCGGACAAAGACATGCTCAACCGGGGATACATAACACTGACCCCGCTGCGCTTTGACTTTACCGATGCCGAGGGCTTGCAAGCGCTGGAGGGCATGCGGCTGGGCTAGCCCCGCCGTTGCGGCGCAAACCTGGGGCGATGGCCACAACTCGCCGAAAAAATAGGACAAACGGCAAAGGCCCCTTGACGCTGCCGCCCCTTGTACGCTACAGCCGCGCACGGGCATGTGCGCATGCGCGGCCCGGCCAGTGCAGGGCACAGCCGGGGCAGCGGAAAGTCAGCCTCTTTGTGGGGCTGCAGGCATTCCCCTTTGCGGCAAATTGGTATATGTTCATATTTGTCATTTTTGGATGACAACTGTGTTTTGACCGTCCTCAATGCCAGACCCTCTGGAGGAAACCATGCCTCTTATCAATCCCAAAGAAATGTTCGCTGCCGCCCATGCTGGCGGGTATGCCATTGGCGCTTTCAACGTCAACAACATGGAGATCATACAGGGCATCATGAGCGCGGCCTCCGAGGAAAAATCGCCTGTCATCCTTCAGGTTTCTTCGGGCGCGCGCAAATATGCCGGCCAGATATACATCATGAAGCTGGTGGAAGCGGCCCTGGCGCTCGACCCCTCCATCCCCGTGGTGGTGCACCTCGACCACGGGCCCAGCTTTGAAATGTGCCGCGACTGCATCGACGGCGGCTTTACCTCGGTAATGATAGACGGCTCGCACCTGCCGTTTGAAGAAAACATCGCCCTGACCAAACAGGTCGTGGACTACGCCCACCCGCGCGGAGTGTGGGTTGAAGCCGAACTGGGCAAGCTTGCGGGCATTGAAGAACATGTGCAGTCCGCCGAGCACGTGTACACCGACCCCGACGAAGCTGTGGAATTTGTCAACCGCACCGGCTGCGACTCGCTGGCCGTCGCCATCGGCACAAGCCACGGCGCGTACAAGTTCAAGGGCGAAGCCAAGCTTGATTTTGACCGTCTGGCCCGCATTGGCGACAAGCTGCCGGGCTACCCCCTAGTGCTGCACGGCGCATCCAGCGTGCCGCAGGAATTTGTGAGCCAGTGCAACCAGTTTGGCGGTCAGGTGGGCGGAGCCAAGGGCGTGCCCGAAGACATGCTGCGCAGGGCTGCAGGAATGAGCGTGTGCAAAATCAATGTGGATACGGACATCCGCCTGGCTGTCACCGCCTCCATCCGTCAGTACCTTGCCGAACACCCCGATCAGTTTGACCCGCGCGCCTACCTGACCCCCGCGCGCGACGCCGTCAAAAATATGGTGGCCCACAAGATCCGCAATGTCATGGGATCTTCAAATAAAGCCTAATCCCTACCGCCCCAAGGAGCGCGAATCATGCCCGTGAAAGTTGGAATGAACGGCTTTGGCCGCATCGGCCGCTATCTGCTGCGTCTTATGGCCGACAATCAAGACATCCAGATCGCCGCCATCAACGCCCGCGCGGACAATGCCGCGCTGGCCTATCTTTTCAAGTATGATTCCACCTACGGAACCTTTCAGGGCACGGTTGATCACGATGAAGACGGCATCATCGTCAATGGCCGCCACATCGCCGTTACCCGCTGCAAGGCGGGCGAATGGGAATGGGAACGCCTGGGCGTAACCCTGGCCGTGGAAACCACCGGCACCATCAAGGACAGAGAAGGGCTCGCCCAGCACCTGGCCTGCGGCGCCAAAAAGTCGTTATCTCCGCACCCGGCAAGGATGTGGACGCCATGATCGTTATGGGCGTCAACCACGCTACCTACGACGGCGCGCAGCACAACATCATCTCGGCCGCCTCCTGCACCACCAACTGTCTGGCCCCTGCGGTCAAGGTGCTGCACGAGACCTTTGGCTTTCGCCACGGGCTCATGACCACCATCCACTCCTACACCATGAGCCAGCGCATTCTGGACGGCACCCATAAAGACTGGCGTCGCGGCCGCGCCGCCGCCGTGTCCATGGTGCCCTCGAGCACCGGCGCTGCCAAGGCCGTGGGGCAGGTCATGCCGGAACTGGCAGGCAGGCTCAACGGCATGTCGGTGCGCGTGCCCACCTTTGACTGCTCGCTGGTGGATCTGACCTGCGAAGTGGAAAAAACCTGTGACGCCGCTGCGGTCAACGCAGCCCTGCAGGCTGCCAGCCAGGGCGCCCTGGCCGACAACATGGGCTTTTGCGAAGAACCGCTGGTGTCCATAGACTACAAGGGCAGCACCTACGGCGGCGTGGTTGACGCGCTTTCCACCCAGGTGCTCGACGGCACCATGGTCAAGCTGCTTATCTGGTACGACAATGAATCCGGCTTCACCAACCAGCTGCTGCGGCTGCTGCTCATGGTGGGCAAGGACTGCTAACGGCTCGGCATGCCCCGCGCATGCCAGGCTCTGCCACACGCAGAAGCCGACACTGTCGCTGTAGCGGCGGGCGTTTGAAACGCCCGCCGCTTTTTTTACCCCGAGGTTGCGCAGCCCCGGCCTCCGGTCAAATACTGGGACCTTGCCCGCATCCGTCGGGCAACCCGGCAAAATATGCTCGCGCGGGTCAGTGCGGAAAATTTTTCCTCCTTTCTCCCAGCATGTTTTGGGCGTTACGGCAAAAATATGGCGCTGCAAGCCATTTTTTGGCCATTATGCCCGCACGTCAAAATTGCCTCCGCCCCCTAATACTTTTTGCGCCCGCGCCGATTAAGTTGACAAAAGGCGGTAGCACGCAAGGACGCGTCGGCATTTCGCGCCGCCTGGGACGTACAGCATTCATGGAGGAATGTATGTATATCAATCACAATAGCATGGCCTCTGAAGTGGCCAACAACCTGACCCAGCATTACAGCGACCTGCAAACCTCAACCTCGCGACTCTCCTCGGGTCTGCGCATCAACTCCGCAGCGGACGATGCAGCCGGTCTGGCCATTCGCGAACTTATGCGTACCGATATCGCCGCCCTGCAGCAGGGCGTGCGTAACGCCAACGATGCTATCTCCCTCATTCAGACCGCCGACGGCGCCCTGGGCATCATCGACGAAAAGCTGACCCGTATGAAGGAACTGGCAGAACAGGCCGCCACCGGTACGTACGACTCCACCCAGCGTCTGATGATCGAGTCGGAGTACCAGGCCATGGCTTCGGAAATTACCCGAATCGCCAACGCCACGGACTACAACGGCATCCACCTGCTAAACGGCAACCTGTCCAGCGACACGCACGACGGCAGCAAGATGTCCGCCACCGGCAAGCTGAAGGTTCACTTTGGCACGGCCAACGACTCGGCGGAAGACTATTATTACATCCAGATCGGCACGAGCACCGCCTCGGCTCTGGGCGTGGGCAACCAGGCTACCGGCACGGACGGCATCACCGTTTCCACGCAGGAAGCGGCGCAAAAGGCACTGGTGGCCATCAACAATGCCGTGGTTTCCAAGGACAAGATTCGGGCAAGCCTGGGCGCGCTGCAAAACCGGCTGGAGAACACCATCTCCAACCTGAGCACCCAGACCGAAAACCTGCAGGCGGCGGAATCGCGCATTTCGGACGTGGACGTTGCCACGGAAATGACGAAGTTCGTCCGCAATCAGATTCTCACCCAGTCTGCCGTGGCCATGCTTTCGCAGGCCAACAGCATGCCCAGGATGGCCATGACGCTGATCTCTGGCTAGCGGTAAAACCAGGTGGTGGAGGGCAACAGCCCGTAACTGGCCGCGAGACTGGGGAGAGTTTTAAGGCCGCAACCAACCAGATTTACAAAAAGCCGAACCGCTCGCGGTTCGGCTTTTTTTGTTTGACGCATACCTGCAAAAAAGGCAGGGAGCGCACCAACGCTCCCTGCCCCTCAAACCCTGCAGCCAGCACAATGCTTACGCGGTGCTGGCCGCAAGCATCATTCCCGCACGATATCTATCTTTTTGGACATTGACCCGGCCAGAGCCTTACGGGGAACTGTCACGCTGAGCACGCCGTTTTTATATGCGGCTGTTATGGCCTCTGCGTCCGCGTCGTCCGGCAAGGTCAGCATACGCTTAAACGAGCCAAACACCCTCTCGCGGATGTATTGATCGTTATTTTTCTCTTCTGTTTCACGCTGTTTTTCGCCGGAGATCACAAGCACCTTGTCCTGAACGGCCACGTTGACCTTGTCCGCTTCCACACCCGGCAATTCTATGCGCAGCATATAGGCCGCGTCATCACTTGTCATATCCAGCCGGGGCATCAAGGGTTGCTCGCGGCCATCGCTGTTTGCGGGCAGCAAGCCGCCAGTATCGCCCCACGGCGAGACCATCCCGTTGAACAAGCCCTGAAAAATTCTGTCAATTTCATCACGCAAGGGCATACCCGAAGGGCTGTTTACACAAAATGCGGCATCGCGAGGCGCAAACCAGCGACCGGGCAGCATACGAAGATTATTGCTCATAGCAAACCTCCTGTGTAAATCTTTATATCCTACTAGGTAATCATAACTTTATTGCTGTCAATACCCTGTGCATAACCCATATGGGCAGCTGATTGCCATTAGCCTGACAGTATCTTGACGCCCCCTGATAAAATTTTCTGGCATGAATCCTGCTGTAAACGCAGTGCAGGTTTTCAGGCAAATATTGCCTCTCTGAAGCCACGAATCAGATTGGCAAAAGCGCCTGTCGTTTTAGGGCTACAGTCTGGGTCGGCATAGCTGACCGCAGGCCGGTTTTGATAAACTTTTTCCCCGCATTTGCGGGATGAACGGCGGCAGTCCGCATGGAAGCGGGCGCGCGTAGTGCGCCGCCGGGCAGACAGAACATTCATGGAGGAATGTCATGTATATCAATCACAACTCAATGGCTTCTAATGTTGCCAACAACCTGACCCAGCATTACAGCGACCTGAAGACTTCGACTCAACGTCTGTCCACAGGCCTGCGCGTCAACTCCGCGGCGGACGATGCCGCCGGCCTCGCCATCCGCGAATTGATGCGTACCGACATCACTGCTCTGCAGCAGGGTGTGCGTAATGCCAACGACGCCATTTCCCTCATCCAGACAGCTGACGGCGCCCTCGGCGTCATCGACGAAAAGCTGACCCGTATGAAGGAACTGGCCGAACAGGCTGCCACCGGCACGTACGATTCCACCCAGCGTCTGATGATCGAGTCGGAGTACCAGGCCATGGCTTCGGAAATTACCCGAATCGCCAATGCCACGGACTTCAACGGAATCCACCTGCTGGACGGCAATCTGTCCAGTGACACCCACGACGGCAGCAAGATGACCGCCACGGGCAAGATGAAGGTTCCACTTTGGCTCTGCCAACGACTCGGCGGAAGACTATTACTACATCCAGATCGGCACGAGCACTGCCTCGGCTCTGGGCGTAGGCAATCAGGCTGACAACACCGACGGCAAGACCATCTCGACCCAGGAGGCGGCGCAGAAGGCTCTCGTTGCCATTACCAATGCTGTGGTTTCCAAGGACAAGATCCGGGCGCACCTGGGTGCCTTGCAAAACAGGCTGGAAAACACCGTTTCCAACCTTACAACCCAGGCTGAAAACTTGCAGGCGGCAGAATCCCGCATTTCCGACGTGGACGTGGCCACGGAAATGACGAAGTTCGTCCGCAACCAAATCCTCACCCAGTCGTCTGTGGCCATGCTCTCGCAGGCCAACAGCATGCCCAAGATGGCCATGCAGCTCATTCAGGGTTAACGCTGGTTGAGGGCGTGCTCGGCACGTTTCCCAAATATCCCCGAAGGGTTCGCCCTTCGGGGATATTTTGGACTGGGGTTTACCCCGTTATTGGGCAGCGGGCTCAGGCCAGCGCGGTGAGGTCGTAGTCGCTGTTCTCCACAATGTCGCATTCCACCAGCGCCCCGGGGACAACGCCGGGCCCGCTCACATAGGTGATGCCGTCCACCTCGGGCGCCTGAAACCACACCCGCCCGCTGTGCAGACCAGGCCAGTCGGGGTGCGGGGCGTCCACCAGCACCTGCATGCGGCTGCCCACATGGGCCGCCAGCAATTGGTTGCTGATGTCGGCCTGAATTTCCATCAGCGAATCCCGCCGCCACTGTTTGACCTCGTCTGGCACCTGATCGGGAAGGGTTGCAGCCTCCGTACCGTCTTCCGCCTGATAGGCGAACACCCCCACGTGCTGAAAGCGGCTTTCTTCCACAAAGCGGCACAGAGACTCAAAGTGTTCTTCGGTTTCGCCGGGGTAGCCCACAATAAAGGTCGTGCGCAAGGCGGCGTCGGGCAACACCGCACGAACAGCGTCGAGCACGCGCCGGGGGTCGCCAGCAAAGGGGCGCCCCATACGCGACAGCACGTCGGGGTGCGCGTGCTGCAGGGGGATATCCAGATACGGCAGCAAGGGTGCGCCGCAATCTCTGATAAAACGCAGCAACTCCGGCGTAACGCCGCTGGGGTAGAGGTAGAGCAGGCGCAGCCACGCCAGCCCGTCAAGGCCCACCAGTTTTTCGAGCAGGCTCGGCAGTCCGTGCCTTAGTCCAAGGTCGACGCCCCAAGAGGTAAGGTCCTGCGCCACAAGGTCCAGCTCGCGCACACCTTGCGCCAGCAGCCCGCGGGCCTCGTCGGCGATGTCGTCGGCAGTCAGCGATTTGAGCCCGCCCCGGATGGAGGGGATGGTGCAAAAAGCGCACTTGTGCCTGCAGCCCTCGCCCACCTTGAGCCAGGCGTACGAAGGGCCTGTGGAAAGCAGCCTGCCGCCCCCGGGGATGTGCACAGGCGGCTTGGGCAAGCCCAGCGCCGCCGCCAGCATGGCAGGCCAGCGCGGGATGTCGGCGGTGGGCAGCCACACGTCCACTTCGGGCAGTTCGGCTGCCAGCTCCGCAGCGCCATAACGTCCCACCATGCAGCCGCCAACGGCCAGCAGGGGCTTGACCTTGCACTTTTGGAGCCTTTGTACGGCATCCACCACCGCACGTACAGATTCGCGCACTGCGGGGTCAATAAACCCGCAGGTATTGATGAATACCAGGCGAGCCTTGCCCATGTGCTCCACATGCTGCACGGCGACGCCCAGCGAGCCGAGCAGGCGCTCGCTGTCCACCCTGTTTTTGGGGCAGCCAAGACTCAGTGACCAGACTTTAAGAGATGCGGCAAATTTTACGGTTGTCATCTGGGCACAATACAGAGGGGCGGGCCGATTGTCATCCGCCATGCAAAGCGAGCCGCGCGGCCTGCCCTGTCCATGCAACCGCCCACATTTGCAAAACGATAATTCTGGTGCTAGGTATAATTTGTTGTTGAACAACCCTTTCGCAGATTGTAATGCCGCAAGGCGGAACCACATGAAAACACTTTCCCCCGCAAATATTGCCACTTTAGCCATTACGACAGATGGCGGGCAGTCTGTGGAAGATGCGGGAAAGGTTTATCCGATCGCTGCGCTGCAAAGCCACTATGACGATATCAGCCTTATCGATTTTGAAACCGATGTTTTTAGCAATATCTACCACAATCCTGCCCACTTTGCCCCTGCGGATCCTGCGTTGTCGCTTTCTGAAAAAATACGGGCGGACGTTGCCACGCGGGTGCACCCCGAAGACGCAGGGCCTTTTGCCAGCTTTTTTTCCGCCCAGGGCCTGCAAAAACGCATGGCGGGCACTCCCGCATTTGCGGCTCAGGACATTCGCCAAAAAGCCCTGGACGGCTCGTACCGCTGGGTGCGCATCATTGTCTTTGCAGCACTGCGACACGGCGAAGGGCAAATGTACCTTGTCTGCACCGAAGATATGCAAAGCAGGTACGACACAGACGATATGGGGCACGACAGCGAACATCTCGTGCAGCAAAAACTTGACGCGCTGCGCTACAAGGCTGTGGTCGACCACACCCGCACCCTTGTATTTGAGTGGCGCGGCAAAGACCTTACCTACTTAAGCCCGCGCATACCCGAGATGCTGGCTGGCGACTATGACGGGCGCAATCCCTTTGATGTCTGGCGCGAGGACGACGTTCTCTATGTCGGCGACATGGAGCCCTTTGACACCTGCCTGGCGCGTCTGGCCCTGGGCATCCGGTCTGGCGAGATAAACGTTCGCCTGCGCCGCCGCGACGGCCAGTACATCTGGTGCAAGGTCACCTACACCAAGCTTGATGACGGCGAATCAACTGATCGCTACATAGGCACGCTCAACGATGTGGACGCGGCCACGCGCAGCGAGCAGGCCCTGCGTCTCCGGGCGGAGCACGACCCCCTCACCGGAGCATACAACACCCAGACATTTTTTGAAAAAATCGACAGGCTCGTAAAAAACCGGGCTCATGAGCAGTACTGCATACTGCGTTTTGACGTGGCCGGGTTCAAGGGCATCAACGAATCCTTTGGTCTGGAAGAAGGTAACCGCCTGCTGCGGGGCATCGCCCGCCTTGTGCGCCAGCGCCTTGCCCCCGAAAAAGAGGTTTTCGCACGGCTTACCGCCGACGTTTTTGCCGTATGCCTTGCCGGCGGCTCAGAACGCGCGCTGCAGTTTGTTCAGGCGTTATCGCTACGCCTTGAGCATTACTCGGACACCTTCAGGGTCAAACTGTTTTTTGGCATCTGCCCGGTGGAAAATCCCCGCACGCCAGCCCACATACTGTGCGACTGGGCCTATCTGGCGCTAAAAACCGTCAAGGGCAGCGATATTGTCAATTTTGCCTTCTATGATGAAGCGCTGCGCAAAAAGCTGCACGACGAAAGCTATATCACCGACCAGATGTACGAGGCGCTGGAAAAAGAGCAGTTCCGGCTGTATTTACAACCCAAGGTGCAAATATCGAGCGGCCGCATTGTGGGGGCCGAAGCCCTGGTGCGCTGGCAGCATCCCTCTGACGGGCTCATTCTGCCCGGTCGGTTTATTCCGCTTTTTGAGCGCAACGGTTTTATTGTGCGCCTCGATTCCTACATCTGGGACCAGACCTGCCAGACACTGCGCACATGGCTGGACAAAAAGTACGACCCCACGCCCATTTCAGTAAACATGTCGCGCCTGCACTTTAATGACGACGACCTGCCCAACAAGCTTGTCAGCCTCATGAACAAGTACAACCTGCCGCGCCACATGCTGGAGCTGGAACTGACCGAAAGCGCGTTTTTTGCCAACGAGCCGCGCCTGATAAGGCTTATGGACGAGTTGCGGGCTGCGGGCTTTGTTTTTTCCATGGACGACTTTGGCACTGGTTATTCGTCCCTGAGCACGTTGCGCGACCTGCCGTTCAGCGTGGTCAAACTCGACCGGGCCTTTATCAGCGACGGCATAAACAATCAGCGCGGCCAGATTGTGGCCCGCAACACCATTGCCCTGGCCCGCGACCTGGACATGTCCATTGTGGCCGAAGGCGTGGAAACCAAGGAGCACGCCCGCTTTTTGCTCAACAGCGGCTGCAACTGCGCGCAGGGCTTCTATTATTCCCGCCCGGTGGATACTGCGGAGTTTGAAGTGCTCAGTTTTGTGCAGGAAAAGGCCTTCTGGGTGCACCCGCAGCTAAAGGCAGACGCAGTGCGCCTGGGCCTGCCCATCAGCAACGAAGCCCCCCCCAGGGAATACTGATTGTTACCGGGGCCGCCCCGCGCCCCTTTACCCCGCCAAAGCAGTAACCGCACGGCCCCGCAAGGGGCTTTTTTTTTGGCGGCAGCAAGGGCACGGGCACCGGCCGCACCGCAAAACCCAGGCCAAATCCGGCCAGGCCCGTCACATCAGGTTTGCGTAATTTTTACAGCGGCAGACGCAGCAAACGAATGGTGTAGGGCTGGATATGCAGCAGCTTGCCCTCGCAGATGTCCTCCGCTCGGGTCACAAAGCTGTCCTTCCGTACATTCAGGATAGCCTCGGCCTCGTGGCTGCAGTCAAACAGGTGCAGCACGTCGCCCGCAAGCGCGTCTGCAGTGGTCCAGTGGCGGTTTACCGGCGGGCCGTCCAGGGTGAGGTGGCGCAAAACCGAAAGATCACTGCGCGGCCGCTGCCCGGCGCAAGCCACGTACGGCAGCAATCCCACACCTGCTCCACAGATGGATCGTCCTCGCCTGTAAACGGCTGGCGTACCTCAAGGGGAAAGGCTCTGCCCTGTATGCGCAGCATGCCGTCCACCAGGCTGCAGTAGTCTGTTTCCTGCTCCAGCACGGCGCGGAAGGCCTCCGGCGATGCTGCAAGGCCCATCAGGGTTTCGTTGAGGATGTCGCGAGCCTTGAGCACGCGGATGCTGTGGGTCAACGCAGGCCGTTGAGCACTGCATAGATGGCGCAGAATGTATCCAACTTGCCCTGGTAAAACGGTTTCAGCATATATA